>Ga0210059_1001597_pt1 | contig 34439 bp, 26 predicted proteins | sample Ectturendosymbi2_FD_188042 | JGI IMG/M metagenome (GOLD analysis project Ga0210059, IMG submission 188042) | Ecteinascidia turbinata endosymbiont from Florida, USA - Sample 2 (SPAdes) (version 2) | ecosystem: Host-associated > Tunicates > Ascidians > Unclassified | place: Key West, Florida... | reverse complement strand
ATCTGCAACTGTTGTTTCTCAATCACTTGTCAAAAAGTGATAAAAAGGGTTGGTTGACCAGATGACCGCCACGGTCTTTCGCCAATCCTATATGACACAGCGCCCCTCTTTGTTTACACTGATCAGCTATTGTGCCATTGTATTCTCATTTGCTCTAATGTTCGCCAATGGTTGGTTTACTGCATGCAATAGCTTTTATGGTGCTTCTGCTTGTTGGCTTAGTCATATGAAACAATAAACCATTACCATTACCATTCTTTCTTGAAAGGATTGACATTCGAAGGCGTCGATCGCAATGTCCGATGGCGATGGGCGCACGAGGGGGTGATTGAAGACAGAGATGGGACCCTGACTGGCACCGCCGGCAAAAAAGTTTTGCCCGCCACCGGTCTTGTTGATAACACTCGATGTGAAGTAAGTTTTTCGATGTGGAGTAGAAGCTAACATCACACTAAGGGCTCCAAAAAAGCGACGCAATAAAGTAGAAACTTTAGTAGCAAGACAGAGGTACCTCTCTACGGCGTTGTGATTTAATATTTTAACGTTTGTTGTTGTTGCATTCGCTCACAATTAGGTTATCTACAGGTTTTGGAGAGTTTGGTAATTATATACGCGGATATGCACAGAACCAAACAGACACTCTTTAAAATTTTAAGCCTTGGTTCCTAAAATATGTGTTAAAACTCTGCTGGTAATGAGCGTCGAAGACTTTAAGCAACATTTTTTACGAACCAGGCATTCATAATTTATATTCATGTTTTTAAATGCTTACAATCACTTTCTTTTGAAGTTTGGAAATAATCTGTTAAAGTATAGTTTTTATTTACAAAGGACTAATCGCTGTAGCAAAAATTTAGATAAACGGAAAGTACGCAGTAAATTTGAACTTATTTAAAGTTTCATCTTTCTTTTGTCAAACGAACAACAAACACACCTGGGAATATGAAGCAATGTAAATAGGAGCAAGTGCCCCTTTATTTTTGATTAGGAATTGATTGGTATTGAAACACAGCCTTTTCGTTTTTTAGTTTTGTTTGTCAAAAGCTCACAACAAAAGATTTGTCTAATTCATTTTTTGTAGTTTCCTCATTCGCTTAATTTCGCTAAATGTTTCCGCCGTACGTTGTAACTTAAGTTGCACGTGGTTTCGTCAGTAAATGTCTTTATGGAGGTGTAGTGAAACGTTTCTATATGTCATCAACAACGTGGCTTTTTATTTTTTCTTATTTGCAGCCAGCAGGCGATGTATTCTCAAGTGGGTTCAATTCCATAGTCTGCCAGCCTGAGGTCAAATTTCACCGATTCGCCCTCAACAGACCACTGCCGTCGTCACTCGAAGGACAGGACATCATAATCACCAATGACTTCGGCAGCACAATCGTTCCTTATCTGAAAAAAAGACTCACTCACCCTGAAGGTTACAAAAATATTTTGTTTTCAAAAAACTTCCAAACTTATTGAAAGTGACACAGTGTCTGGATTTCGATGAAAATTTCAATTTATTTTCGCCACAAATATGGAAAAATATTTCCCCATTACATGTAGGCAGTTGTGTAAGCGTTGTATGGCTGATAATTTGAATAATAAACCAGTTGGAAGGCTGGAGTGTCAACTTTTTTGCCTGTTAATTTTCTAGACAAGCTACCTCGACATTAAGCGCGTGGATTTTGTCTTACAGAACAAGTTGAATATCAACTGGTATAAGAGGTTTTTCAGCCGTATGCAGTACAAGGCCTTTCGCGTTGTGAAAATCGAAATGCAATTAGTGAGACGATTGTTATTTTAACGTTTGCTATGCACACTTTTTAGTCTGGATACGTAAAAAATTGCGTGCAGACGAAGTTTACTTTAAGTTTTATGCGGCCAAAGCTTATTCAACAGCATATATTTGCTCACCCTGTCTCCATGCAAGAACTCGCGGCCATCATCTGACGTCAGCAACGTTTTCTCAGCTTGCGTGGCGCGTGAGTTGTTCATGTGCGTCGCCAAAAGTTCACTCATGTTTACTATGTAATATGCGTGAAATTGTTCCATGAAGTATTTAGGTTTTTGTAATAAGCCTTGAAAGGTTGAGATCCGCTCCGCTAGTGTATGAAGAAACAATGCGCAGTGTGTAAATGTCGCACATTGGTTGCGCTGTTGTGATTTGCCAAGTGTGTAGAGGCGTCTCTCAATAAGTGCAAAGACTTTACTGTAAGTGGTGAATCTGAATATGATTCACTCAGACTCAAGCTCGTGGCCGATCGAGATACAAAGCAAACTGGAGATATGAAAGAAGACATTGTAGAGTTTGTTGCTTTGGAATTAGCATCACTTGCCAGAGAGTATAACAGCAACTATATCCAGGAAGAACTTGCGTGTCGCTCAGAAGCAAATTTACCAAATACTGTGCGGACATGCGTGCGCGCAGTCAAGCGAAAAAACGCACGTAGCTGCAAGTCACGTGATTAACGCGATCGCTGTGTGAACAGTTTGTGTCCAGCACGAACGTTCGATGAGCATTCTATAAATAATGCGTCGACTCCAGTCCCTACGTGGTTGTCCGTAACCTTTGGACCAATGACCTCAAATAGTGCTGTCTTGTTTGCTTACTCGTAAGAAATGAGAATTCTCGGGCATCATAGGCAATTCCAAACGCCTTTTTTTTCAAATTGGGGAACAGTCAGGCTGTAACAACCACACGTTTGGTTCGCTTTCCTATATTCATCGATATTGTTGGGTTGATCATGCAATTGCGGTTGTTTGCATGCTGACAAAGTTTAATTTGAATTGAGTTATACGATTATTTTTATTTGAACTGCTATAGTTTGTAAACGTCTTGCACTAAGTTGGCTTTGGTTTTGCACAATGGGACAGGGTGGACTTGCAGTATCGCATTGTTAGCCTTGTGTTGCCTCTGTTTTCTTTTACCTGTTATCCGTTTTTCAGATTTTTTCTTGTAGAAAATCATTTTCGGACTTACTTTCTGTTTGTCGCGTATAGGTTGGATGGCAATGCTGACCGATGGCCAGAACCACAAAGTGGAGTTTCAATATGGCAAGCAGTTCACTAACATTTCCTACCATTCCAAGTTTTACGACTTCACCGATGAGGATTACGTTCAAGTGACGCATCAACTACGTCAAAAACCTGATGTGTAAGTAAATCTCTCAAATCACATTCTCAGCAATTGATCTAGTCTTTCTGTGGCATACAGCTTGTTTTTGCAAACTTTCTAAAGATATAAATTATTTGAAATTGTATTATCTGACCACAAACTATAAGAGATGAATGTAAATGACTGTCTCCAAGTCAGGCAGAGCTTCATATTTAAAGGTTTGCATTTATATTTGGCCAATTTTTGTTGCCTGCCAATGACCACATATTTCTAGTTCATGGCCACACCAACAATAAAAGCCGGTCATGACCCAGCATTTTTGTGGTTGTCTTCATCAAAATTTATTGCCATTGAACTTGATTTTTTCAGGGTTGACCAAGTATTTAAACAACTCCACGTCGGTGGTTTGTGATATTGATTAGTTCTGTGGTTTAAAAGATAAAAAATCAAGCCGATTTTTTATTATTCCGATCTCTCGAAAGAACACTCAAAGAAAATTCCACACTTTGACAGATGAGTATTTTTTCCAAGATTATTTGGAGAAAAGCGCAAAAGTATTTTAAAGAAAAGCACAAAAATTGACAGTGATGTTAAAAACTGCATTTGCAGTGCACAAAACTGGCTTTTGTACTGCTTCACGCCAAATCTCAAACGACCTAGTACAGTGTTTCTCAACCGTTTTGAAGCAAGGACTATTTTCGGCCAAGTAGAAATCATCGCGGACTCAAGATATACTGAGGTTACAAGAATGATACAAACACTAGTTTTAGCAAATTCGGTTCATCGCCCACATTCACAAATTTCAATGAGAATGTTGTCTCTGAGTTTGTTTTACAAAATTGTCAAAATAAGGGCTTGTGGTCGTCAACGCCCACCTATTGTCGTTTTCTGGTTGAGGTTGGTATCGTTGCTTGGTTTTAAAAATAGTTACGAAGGTATATCGTTGAAAAACAGCTTCACAACGGTATGTAGGTGCAAAAAGAAAAAGAGTTTTTGTTGCCTGCCGACACAGATCAGAGAGATTTGGTTTGGACGTCCTCTCAAAATTGAGTCAAACTCCACAGATGTCGACTTTGCAGCTCAATCAGCTGCTCAGCAATGTAATTGACTTTATAAAGAACATGCAAAAAGGCTTCGCACACAGTTAAATGTTTTGGTCTAATTATGAGAAGGGATATATATCTATCCATCTCGGAGAGATGTAGTGAGGCGCTCAAGAAAGATTTAACGAATGCAGCACAAATCAGTTTCTACCTCTTCTGCAAGTGCATTCAATGACAAAAATGCAAATATTCTTCCACTTGCAATTCGATAGATCCATAACTGTGTTGTACGTTTAAACGAGAGAATGTCTCGGAAACATTTAAAAGAAATTTACCTATTCCCTGCATGGAGCTCTTTAGCTAATTCAAACGTAGAAAAAAATGACTTTAAGTATAGATAGCTATTTGGCAATCCACTTGCTGTCGATGAATCGTTCAGCAAAGCTGTGATTCAGTTCTTTGAATACCGCATGGGTGTCATTGCGTAGGCCACTCTCTCCAACACCTTTCCTCATGAGCCAATGGATGTTCAAATGACATAAACGCCCACTGTGTTCCGCCACCATCTTCCTACTCAAAGCACCAAATTAATAAATGCGTAATAAACGGCTTGTGGTGTGATAACAGCAGATGAAATCTGTTTAAAAACTGTTAGATCTTCTTACATTTCTTCGCTGCCTGAGTTTTTATCTGCGAAAAAGACACTAACTAACTAAATATTTTTGTTTTCCTTTTTCATAAATTCATAAAGGCTTTTAATTCTTGTCATGCCCGAAGCACCATCGGCACAAACAAACACGCAGTGAGTTGGCAAAAGCTGATGTTCCATAGTGAAGGGCTCTACTTTCTTAAACATTTTTTGTGGCATGTTTGTCAAGTGTATTGCAAAAGAGAAATTCTGCCACATAGTCCTCAGTCGCACGGTAGTGCACGAACACCATGAACTGTGCTTCATTTCCTAAATATGTGGTCTCGCGTCTCGTCCATCCCTGAAGATTTCACTCCGCTTTGCTTTCGCAGCAGCAATAGTTTGTTTCGGAATATCGACTGAGAGTTGTTGAATGCGCCATTTGATGGTGTTGCATGACGAAAAACCATAACTAACGTATTAGCTACGGCAACACTGCACATTATCCTGGCTATTTTCACGGCTGCTGATTTGACCAGGCTCTCCCGGGCTGTAGAAGGCCCTTTTGCTCTTGCATTTTTCCAAGCAACAGAAAAAGAAGCACGCACTGCTTTACTTTGGGAGTAAGTTTTTACTCCTGAAGTAGATGGACAATAAGTACGACTACGTTACTTGGTGTTTTTCCTCTGTGAAAAGCTCAAGGATTTCGTCAACGTATTTTACATATTTTCAATCGAGATGCCGACGTAGCTTCTTTGAGAGATCCGTGAGCAGGGATCCTAAGCAATGCACGAACTGTGGCCGGATTTCGCTGTTTACCACGACTGTTTTCGTAATGGGCAAACGCCTCCTTTCGTTTAGCAGTTTTAAACTAAGACAGCAAAAATAAACTGCAGTTTAAATAATAGCTTTACGCTTAAGCTGCTGAACGCACTACCTCAAAAGTATAAACGCCATGCGGAACAGCAAATCGTTGACTTTTTCACGCTGGTTAGGCGCATTTTAATCGCTGTACGAACAATAACATCAATTGTATAAAGTTGATAAAGTTATTATTGTGTGGAGGCATTACAGAAAACGTGTTTGCCCCCAGTGCTTGCGGACTGATCCAGAGCCTTCTGCGGACTCATTTGAGTCTGCGGACTAGGGTTTGAAAACACTGACCTAGTATATTCAGCTACAAACATAGGTCTTAAAGCCATTCCTCTTGCCTACGGGAAGCTTCGAGGACGTCAATAATCGGAAGCAACCCTAACCAGTGTCGAATATAGACCGCTTGATTTATGTGCGTTTAGATATTTTAATGAATGCCTAATCGCTTCGCAATATTTTTTTCACAGTTGTTCCACAGTGAAAAATCAAATATTGTGTTTCATTCGCATTGTGCCATGCTTTCAGCAAAGACTGTAGTGTGCCAAAATATCTTGTTAACAAAACCAAAATTTCAAACTGAGAAACATTTTTGTCATGGACTATTGTCTTATCTTCGATTTTATGCATGGGAGAAGTTTCCCAAATTATATAATATAATCAACAATTGACAAATGTAATTATACTATAAATATACTCAAATAACCAAAACGTTTCGTTAAGTCCAAAGGTTTTAACGCGTTACCCTTGTTGGTGGCCAGGATAAGGCTCAACGACGAAAAAAGCGAACTGGACAACATACCTGGGCCGCTTACCCCGGAGAGCTGCAACCTTGACTGGTTTTACAACGTTGACCAGGACACATTCCAGTATCAGATTGCCAGAAAAACAGGCTGTAGTTCGAGAAAGCGGCGTGCCGCGATAGAAATTGCTGATGGAACATTTTCGAATATTCGTGTCAAGTTGGACTCTTACAGGTTCGTCTTATGATTTCATTCCCTTATTTTACGTTTTCTTTCATAACTATTTATAAGACATCATGGCATCATTGGCATTCGAATGCTGCAAATATTGAAACAAGTATTTCCATTCCAACCTCAGTGCTTACTATGTATTTTATTGACGCTGGTCTAAGTGTCTTTGCAAACATTTTCATACCTCTCTACCATTTCTGCTTTAAGAAGGACAACATCCGAAATTTGAATAATGAAACAGTGACAAGGTCCAATAAGGGCTTGTTTAAGCCGATTTGACCGATTTCTAATCGGGCCCCGCGCCGAAGGGGCCTCACGCTACGCCAATTAACCAATGATTGTGAATATTTCCGGCGTGGGCCCAGTGTTTTTCAATGGATTTTGAGAAACCAAAACGGTTCTTGAATTATTCCAACGGTCTCTCAAAACAGTTTAAACTCGCTTTAGTACCACTATGAAAATACACGAAACCTTGCTTTGCAATCATCTCAGTATACAGAAAAACTGTTGCAGTCTCTCAAAATGTCTTTGCAAGCAGCAAGGTCAAATCTTTAAAAAATCCCTGGTGGAGCATTTTGTAAGCTCGTGATCCTATTGCCAATCCAAGTGAACTGGGCGGTTTTCAACAAAAATCCAAGTGAACTGCGCGGTTTTTAACGCCCTCATCAAAGTTCTTTAGTAAGAATCATCATTGTTTTCGGTAATGTTTAGCCAAGTTTTTTTCACAGGACCTCGTTAAGGTAATTTGAGGAGTAGACTACAATGAAAGCACTTTTCAAATTGCACTTTTATTTGAGGTAACTGGATGTAAGTAGGCCATCTATTGACGGAAGATTTCACTTCTGAAATGTCGATTCCACGTGTGTGTAAACGTTGCCGTTGCTGTTCTTTAAGAATCTTCAAAATTTTATCGTCAAATAATTGTAGCCTTTTGTTACCATCAAAACAATCAGTGGCTTCTCAACTTATTTCCGAATTTCTTCAAATCAATGTCTTTATTCAAACCAAAAAGTGGAGTTTTTAAGTATGCAATGTACGTTAGCAAATTTCATTCAAACAAGATTAATGTAATTTTATTGTATGTTTTTACAGGTGCTTCTATTCAGAATGTGCGGAGCCAGTTGGACCTCAAGGCGAACCTCCCGTTCAGGAAAGGCTCACTCCTTATTACAACTGGTCTCAAATAGAAGACAACCCTTGCGTTAACAGAACGGTTCGTGACAGAGCTACTGTTCTAGTATTTTGGTGGTCTTGTCAAAACGAAATCAAACCAAATTCACAAAAAAACATTGTAACTTGTTGGTTACTTTTTTATTCTTGGAGAAACCGCCTGCTCTTACTGGGATAGCGATCAAATTAACGTAACTTCTTATTCGCGTATTTGAAGTCAGCATCAGGAAATCTGCGAAACTGCTGTAATTGACTTACGGTAATGGAATTTGTGATTACACTGTCACATGTCGGGGGGACAAATAGAGCGGGGCGTAGGTAACTGCTACAGCTGTGAGAACTTTTTCGTTTGCTAATGGCGCAGTGGAGAATTCAACTGTTGCTGCAGTTCTATCGTGAAGATAAGCATGGAAAAACATGTTACATATTTTTGTGAAAAACATTTGTTATAAAAAAGTGTTTTTTTTTCGTCGGCAAGTGGTGTGACAAAGTCAAAGTCCACTCCGTTACACACCAATTTATTTTTTTTAGTCTTACAACAGTGGTTCCAAAGCTGCGGCGCGCATGCCACTAGTGGTAAGCCAAGGCTTTCACAATGGTACGCGAAAAAGCACACAAATTTTTTTTCACTTCACAAAAAACCCGTTCACAGCTATAGCGTTTGCTCATCGAGGTCTGTTAAGTTTTCCTGAATTTTTATGTAATTCTGCAAAATGGCCGTTGTAATTTCTCACAGCCATTTTGTTTATGTCACGTGAGCGGCAATTCTGGTTTTCCAAACTTTCAATAGAATGGTATTTGGTAGCATGGGCTTGGCTTTTAAAATTTTCAGTAAAAAAGTTGTTTTCGTAGTTTCGAGGCCGAAAAACGAAATTCCACCACTTTTGGCTCCACCCTAGAAAAATTTTTGAAAATCTACTAGTGCCTCCCTCCCCCTTGGAAAAAATCTTTCCGACGCCTATATTTGAGTTTTCCTGGAACAAGGTGGTGCGCGGTGACAGTACGGGACCCACAAATGGTACGCGACCAGAGAAAGTTCGAGAACCACTGGCTTACAGTTATAAAGTTGCTCAAAGTTGCATATGACGGAGGATAACTTTGACAATTGAAAAAAATGCGACTTTTTTGTCTCGCTTTACTGGTTCTGTTGTCTGATGGTGTTCCACATGGTGCGGTTAGGCTAAAACCGGTTTTGTTAAACTACAGCACAGCGCAAAGTTTCGTGTAAAAGATTTTGTCATAATTTGACCTGATGAATCTTAATGCAGCAAACTGCTGAGGATTCTTGTTTTTCAGACATTGATTTGCTGAACTATTTTCTCTTTGATAACATGCTGCTGTTTGTTCAACCTTGCTGTGTAAAATTGTTAATCATTATTTTGTAACCATTTTTTCGACCTACATTCATGCTGAAGAAAAGCATTTTGCCTGTTGTTCTCTAAGTCTGAAAGGTTATGGCAGCTTGTTTGTTTTTTAAATATGCGGTACTGATGTTTCGCTAAAAGTGTTGACGCTGTTTTGTTAAACGCATCGCTAGTGGTTCCGTTTGCAGTTTTGTTCTTGCAGTTTCCTAAGAAGATCGTCATAAATGCGGAAGACGCAGAAGTAAATGGAAGTCGATGCTGGGTGGTTGTGTTCCAGCCCACAACTATCGACGTCGATTCTCTTACAATATACGGAGTATTGGAGTTTGCCAACCACGCTAACGTGTCTGCGAATTATGTTCTTGTACAGGTGCGCAACTGTTGCGGGCTTTGCGATTACTGCGCAAGTGACTAAATACGCAGTGTGCATGCTGCGTTTTGTCATAGGATGAAAAATATTTTTTTCTTTGGGTGGGCGACTAAGCGAGAAAAGGAACCCACAGATCGCCTGTTAAGTTTGCAGCAGATTGTGCATTACGGGGAACGAGCCCATCAGACACGCGTAGGTTGAAAAAGGCTGCTATGTTAAATAATGCAATGGTGGTTGAGGAAAATACGCCGTTCGAACTTCTCTCTTTCCTGCCGAAACAAATTAGATGCGTAGTGTTCAAACGTAACTAATTTGCATTTTCCCTGTGCAATGTCTGCTGAAGCAAAGCTGTGTAATATCGCTACTGAAAAAATTATTGCCACCAGACCAACAAATTTCAGCGTGGTCCAAGTGGACCACTGGTGGTCCACCTAGAATTTCTAGTGGTTCACAGAGGGTTTCAGGACTGAGAATGAACATGCCCTTGAGTTCTCTGACCTATGTGCATTACAGTTTCGGCTATTTGTTCATGCGTTGCCAGCATAGCAAAGGGATCCATCAGATATTTTTTAAAAAGGATAGTCCACTGGCCAAAAAAGGTTTAGAACCACTGTGGTACAACAAGTAAAACTTTGTCAATAACCTGTACCAGAATATGGTTTCAAGTATGTTTTTTGTTAGTCCAAATGACGAACAGCTTAAAATATGGTCAATCAGTCACCAGGTGCACGTTTTTCAACCCGAATGTGATAATACAGGTCAAATGTAAATGGACCGAATTAGGACCGTGTAGCGCAGTATTCTTCAACCTTTTTGTTGCAGCGGAACCTTCCGTAAATGTTTGCGTTGCTCATGGAACCCTGTGCAACTGTAAAACAGTGATATTTCTACAACCTAATAGAACTGTGGTTGCGAATTTCGTCCCAGGCAATTTCAGTCTGTTTAGGCGGAAACCCTGGCAGCCACTCGCCGAACCCTGAGGTTCCGCGGAACCCCGGTTGAGAAAACTGATGTAGAGGATTCACGACAAAGTTACACGAAAACGCGGAGTTTGTTTTCAACAAACCTGCGCACTATTACGGCCCTCAAAAGCATTTGGTGCCTTCCGCAAGATAATTCGACATTCCATTGTTCAAACAAAATCATGCGTAAACCTATTGTTGGCGTGAAGAGCAATTTCAACAACCTTTGCTTGCACGCCTTAAACTAATAGCATAAAAAAACAATTTTTGTATCTGCAAATGACACATATAAATTTTGATAATCACAAAGGTTGAACGACTTCACACTTTGTTTGATGACGCAATAATCAACGTTTGTGTTGTTACGCCATCAATGACTGGCTCTCTTGCCGCCTGAAGTTACTGAATGCCGTTCATTAGGGTACTGTTACTGCGTGTGTTCAGTCATTTTCCAACTTCATAATTATATCTAGTAAGACATGTCGCAATGTCTGAAAGCCAAAGAAAGACTGAAATCAATTGTGTAGTGTTTAGTCAAAACTGGACAAGCATAAAACTGTTAAACCGTCTCCAACTGAAACACACTGTGCCTCGTTTGTGGAAGAGTGGTTTCGGTTCCGGAAGGGGCCAAGGAATTATGAGGATTATAATCTGAGGCGCCAAGGGAATTACCCGAACTCGAGCCTCGCTGAATTAGATGGGAATGAAAACCGCATTAAAGACGCGAGTCTAATGAAGTCCTTACTCCGAACAAATTTCTTTTAGGCTTTCGGGTAATGAAAATGTCACTAGAATTAGTTTCCAAATATCAAGACAAAAAGTTACATCAAGGGAGAGTTTATTAGCAAATACATGTTGAATGCAGTTACTTCGATTGTGCTTGAGATATAAGAAACTTGGAAAACATCGACCCTTGCAAAACTGTGCAAAGTAGATTAGAAGTTACTGCAGAAGATTTATATATTGGGAGAAGGTAAATCACCACTGCATCGTACACCAACAGGTTTCATTCACCACGATGTTGGCATTTGCTCATGTGATTTCTGTGTTCGCTTCAAATCTGATCTGAAACATAGAACATTTGAAAGTCATACTTCGAGGAAGCTTATGATGCGTAATACACTCATTTTGTGCACAAGATTCTTACGGATTCTTGTATGAAAAAATATTTCGTAATTTTCCAGCCTGGAGAAGCCTTGAAAAAGAACACTAAGGTTAGGTGGTTAAGTCAAGCAACGTAATACAAGTGTTCAATGTTTGAAAGATGAGATTGTAACGTTTTTGGAAACAGAGCCGAGGAGGTTTACTGAAGTAAAGGATTTATCGTAGAACGAAGGTAGATTTTGTCTTTGCGACATTAGTTAAGTCTTGAATTACTCAATATGACGCTTGTGTAAGGGATACCTAATTTTTTCCTTTGTTGCGATACACGGAATCAAATCAAAGTGGAAACTTTTCAAAAGCGAAATTTTGAGGGACATAATGATACATTTTCCAACATCAGCACTGTTTGTGCACACTGTACAAGTAACAAAAATCAGCACGCATTGATGCTATTTAATGGAAATCGATTTCGCCATACGGCATCTTCAGTCCAAGTAAATTAAAAGTAAAAACGAGTGGAAGTACGCAAAGCAGTGATTATTACGATACGAAGACAAAGGTCGCGTGAATAACATATTGAGCTAACGTTGACAGTACCGTACTGTAAATAAGCATTTAGACTAAGCACAAAAAAGTAGCAAAAGACACTAGGTGTGATAACTAGTAACAATAAGTTAAAATACACTGCGGAAGGAAAGAGCAATGAATGAGAGAAGAAAAAATGGTGCGCCAAAAGAAAAGTGATGACAAGAGCAACATTTAAGCAAGGGCAAGTCTACCATTTAATGCGAGGCAAAATAATTCTGTGCTTGTTGATGCTAGCGATGATTTTGTTGAGCCACTTACCTTCACAAATATAATTCGTAATAATCGCTGCTTTGTCACATAATCACCGCATTCGCAATAATCACCGCATTCGCAATAATCACTGCTGTACGTACCTCCATTCGTTTTTACTTTTAATTTACTTGGACTGAAGATGCCGTATGGCGAAATCGATTTCCATTAAATAGCATCAATGCGTGCTGATTTTTGTTGTGCACAGACAGTGCTTAAGTTGAAGATATGGTTAGACAAGAATTGCCGCAGTTAATAGAAAGGAAGACACAGGTTGATACTGATGCTCAAGAAACAAGTAGAGCCTCCAAGTATTTTCCAACATATTGACTGCGCATTTCACAAGAGAGGCTTTCCGTATAGCAGGAATTAGATATCCATAGAAGATCGAAATTCACATTAAAGAATCCAATAACATTCTTTCTGTTTCATGCGAAGAGGATCTGCAAATGAAACGTATTGGAAATCATTTTATTATCAATACATCCTGAAGAAGAACTTCCACATGCGAGGTTGTAGGCGTTTGGCCTATAAAGAAAATCTGATAATTAAAATATTTTGCAAGACTTCTACAAATATTTGAATAAAAAAACATAAAAAAATCTTCTTATTTTGGCAAAACAAATATTTAGTTCGTTTGGAAGCATTTAAATACTGTTCTTGAGCAAATGTTCTCTCTGTGTTGAACTTTCAATGAAAACAAACAATGTTTTTCGGTTGCCTACGAACAATTGGATTATATTCTAAGAAATATCAAATTGTAGGAGCGCTCCAGATTATTTTGAGGTTGTTGCCAACGAACGATGTCATGTTTCTCATTAAATTCAATTGTTTTGAATTGCATTTCGTGGTGGTTTGTTGCTTATCGCAGTAAGTTATGTTTCTTCGGTACCTTGAGATCCACAAGTCGCAATGTTGGCATGCGGTCTGCAGTAGATAGCATTTGCGTGGTGTGGTCCTTTCACTGATTTGAGTTTTTCAGGTCTGGGTTTTCGCAAAAACCCAAGTCGTTGCGATGAGCCTTTTGTAATTGCCAACGAAACGCACGTTTCACGCTGGGTTCAATGTGAAACGAAGCGTATAAGAGATACGAATTGCCAGCTACTTGTAGGCGGGCATGACAACAGGCAAATCGGACGAAATTAAACTTTGACAATAGCATTCTATTTCCTCAAGAGCAAATTGAAGCTAAGCTTTGCTTAAACTCGTTTCGAGAAAGGTCTTTCACGTTTCTAAATGCTTCTGTTTCGTCGAAAAGTGTGTAATCCTTTTCGAAAAACTTTGCATAGTCCCTTCCAAAGTGCAATTGAAAGTAACTGGCTTTTGTGTGCAGGGCGGCCGGCTGATCGCGGGTTTCTCAAAAACCCAGTCTTTCCCGTACAATCTAAACATCGAGCTTAAAGGCACACATTCAACGCAGGCGGATGGACCTGATGGTGAGGGATCCATGTTTTGTAAAACAACGCATTTGAAGACAAAGTGGTGCTCGCTGAAGTTTGTTGCGCGTTGCTGTTTGAAATGTCGGCAGCATTGTCAATTTCTTGTTGGTGAATGATAAAATTGAGCTTCGAATTTCATAAACTTTGAAAAAGAGCTCGCTTGCCCGCTCTTAGAAATAATCGCAATTGTTCATCACAAGGCGATCGTCGTTGAGCTATGTCTTAGTGGACGCCACGCTAGATGCGACCGGATATTGATTTAATGATGAAGGTTTTTCTGTAGATTTGCGGGCACTGGAAGAAACGCATCGGACTTTTTCTTCTATATTTTATGTGATTTGTAGCTGTAGACCTCGGCACCAAGGCGTTGGGTTGTTTCGGGGGCTGCGACTTTCACGGAATTCCCCACGATGTGGTATGGACGCATCTCGAAACTACTGCGGATAGCGGATCGACAACAATTGTGCTTCAAGACGCGGTTGATTGGTCCGATGGTGACGAGATTGTGATAACCACTACCGGTTACAGGTTTGCAAGCCAGGCTGCAAAATTTTTTTTGTTAGACCAACTGAAATTTTGCTCCCAAGCAACTTTGTTTTATTTTTCAAGACTTCGTTAGCACAGGCTGTTGAAGCCACGCTGTTGCGTCTAGGTGTTCTTACTGATGTAACCCGTGGTTAGGATAGCTATTTAGTTGAAATTGACTGAAGCCAGTAAGAATTTTGCACGTGGTATACTCGAGTGTGAAATAAAGAACCAGTGAGTTTGGAATAGCGTTGGGGTAAACACTGGCTGTTGGTATGAGATGGTGGTTTTGATCTTTCGGGACTTGCTGAGACTAAAGGTAATTAATAGAAACTGGTCTACGAAGAATAAGGTGTCGTAACAGAACCCTGAAGTAAAACCTTAAACCACCGTAATATGTTTCTTAACTTTTTGTATCACCTGATTTATTATCTGTGTAATTGGCGTCGTTCAATGCCGGCGTGAATTTCGGTTTTCAATAGGTTTCAAACAACTGCAAACGAACTTTTGAACAAGGCTGCTTATGAATAGTACTGGATGTCTTCAAGTGTGTGTAGACATGCTTCAAAAACTTGGCGTTCAAAGGTGTACAGCGCAGATATCGCAATCCCAGTCAAAAGGAAACATAAAAAGTTGTCAGTGACTTTATCAGATTTTCAACAACCTTCCGGAGGGCGAGTTTTTTTGTCGGCAAATACTGGTAAAATTTTTTTCATTGTTTTGGATAAAAATAACTTCAGGAAAGATTTCTTATTCCAAAACAAGTTGAAACGTACATTAACAAATAGTATATCAACATTATAACGATCGTTTTAAAGTAATGCGTCACTCTGCAGAATATATTTTTCCCGGAATATTTTGAAAAGGCATATTTTTAAATGTATTGTAGAACAGACCCAGGGGAAGAAACAGATTTTTGAGAAAATTTGTCGTCCGTTCGATTACCGCTATTAACAGCGCTTAGGAAACTTATGGGTACAGAAAACAACTTTTGAAGGTAACGCGAAAATATAAACAGTTAAAGCCATAGGTGAAACTACACTTCTTTGATTGTTTTCCTTTTCACCCTCGAAACAATTTACCGGTGGTGTCCACGGAGTTTTGAGGACCAAAGGATAAGATGCTGTTGTGAGATTGCAGCTTCAATTTTTTGGAAATTGCAAGCTGGCAAAGTAATGATGGCGAAAAAGAACGTTTAAAATTATGAAGTTCAAATCACCTGAAGTCGACTTTTTCAAATACGCGGATAGTTCCTACTTTCGCACCAGGAATAGTAAGTTTATCTAAAAAATTGCATTACTTTGTCTTGAAAGAAAAAAGGTCTGTTGTGACTAAGTAATCCGATATTTCCGAGCAAAATAAGCAACTATTATCACCGTGCCGTGTGATGTTGATCTTAGTGTTTGACATTTGGTTATTACGTGTTTTCAAAACTATGAAAAAGAAAGTTTAGTGTATTCTTGAAAAGTGAGTAAGAAGCCAGTCCGTGGGTTACAAGATAAAAGCTTCATTTTGATTTGGTGTTGAGATTAGGTTTTGTAACTCGACATTAACAGGAGCTTTCTACGACGTTGTTCACTTCAGATCTCAAGAAACAGAAAAAAATGTCATTGACTCAATCGACGAAGACAAGAAAACTATACATTTGGTCAGTGCTCTGGTTTACCGCCATCTCGGAGAAACAGTGACAGTGGATGACTGGAGTTATGACATGAGGGCCGAAGTGGGGCTTCTCACAAGAAATATAAAAATCAAAGGTGGGCACTTTAGCGTATTGGTGCAAGTGCAGTGAGTTTTATGCAAAGGTTTTGCGACTGTTGAAATCAAGAAAAAAAAGGGATCATTTCATATGAAACCGAAGGGAGACAGGGCGCTGGCTCTGCAGTTCGAAGTTTTATAAGGCTCATGTTGACGTAATTTAAAAAAGAGTCAGAACGTCTGAAATAATCAGAAATGGTGTTTCTGATGATAGGCTTTGGTGCTGGATTTACCTTGATTGACGGTGTGCCTGAACACAATGATGTAAACCTAGATTATCCACTACTCAATGCGTCTGGAATCTTTTGCCGATCATGACTTTTTATGAGCCAGTGCCAATTGCAATAACATTAATAGCGGTCAGTTTTATGAAGCTTATGACAGTTTGTTGAAGACTAAACTGATTTAACATATTTGGTGCAGGCGCAAATTACACCAACATAAATTCTGAAGCCTTTGGAGCGCGTGTCTTGGTCTCGTATTCTCAAATCGGAGCGAAGACCGTTTTCGGCAAGTTTTCTTTTCATATGTTATTTATTGTAATTATCATTATAATTGTTTACTTTTAATTTTTTTATTGTAATTTTTTTATTGCAATTATTTATTGTAATTTTTTATTGCATTTTTTTATTGTCATTTTTTATTTTTCGTCTTTCATAAGTGCTATCAAATCAGAACATGCGAAGCACCCCTGCTCCTAATATACACGTTGCATATCATCGCACTAGCAAACAGTTTTTTGCACTGAATTCGGTGCGTTTACTGCCGTTTCTGCATTTATCTTATTCGCTTTGCACTCATATACCTTTGTGTTATTTCAGCAACACAAATTTAATTCGCAAAAAAACGCGTTATGTCAAATGCGAATTTAAACTTTTCGAAAATATTGAAAGATCTTGCCACATATATTCATCATCAAAAATAGCTGAAGTCCGACTTTACTGTATATTTCAAAGCTCGGAAAATTTCTATAAAATACAGGCTGGGCTCGCTTCAGCAACGTAGAGTTCTTCCAAACCGGCCAGGAAGGGTGGACGGAAAGATGGGATCCCCGCTTCTCCCTCGCCTGGTTGAAAACCGGGCCGTCAGTGCTCATAAGACCATCATTCGTCTCCAGTTGCGCGTTCCACAACGGTTATTCAACCGCAATTGGCATATTCGGCGCATCGAGAATCGAGGTCACTGACAACGTCGTCCATCGGACTATTCACGACGGTGAGCGGAGTACTGCGAGAACAGTGTAGTACACAAGGCCAAGGAAATCATAAGCGCAGTTCAAACAACTTTTAGCAATGCCGAAGGAAACAACCTTTTCGCGAAGGCATACAACTCCAGCTGAACTGCTTGGTCTGCTGCGCTTAGTGACTTTAGCAAGAACTCGTCTAGCGCAAAATGTATTTATGTTGGGATAAAAAGTGAGTTTAAAATGCCTCTTAACAAGGAAGCCATTTTTAGTGACTACAGCATTCGGAAGCGACGTTACGAGAAAGCATAACGTAAAACAGAAAGCGAAAAACACTGTTTTCTGCCGATTGCGTTGTATTTTTTTGGTAAATAGAATAGCTAAATGTTCCACAACATTGGACCATGATATATTGCAACTAGCTGTCTTTTTCACCTAATAGTTTCGTCACAAACAAAGTTGTGTTGATTTTCCATGGTTTCCACATCCTGTTGTAAAATGAGTGAAGAAAAAACGCCAACCTTTGCGGTGGAAGAGCCAACCTTTTGGCTCCTTAAGACTTAACTTCACGGCTGCTAAATCTTTTCAGGCATTCGTTTGACTGGCAGTGGGCATCGCCTCGAACGCAACCTGGTCACCGTTGCTTTGTTGCGGGCGACTTATGGCGACAGATACCAAGCCAACAAATACGAGGTGACGTATTTTTTCTATCGCCGCTTTATCTCCGAATTCAACAAGAGTGATTAAAGTGAGGTCAGAGCTTGTCAACACCGATATGCATCGAACTATCGTTAACAGTGTGACACGTTGAAACCTGTCGGAAAATACTCGCAAAACAACTGGAAATATTCGCAATACAGCTGAAAATATTCGATGCATAACTGAAAGAAACACCAATTTGGTGAAACGTGCTTTCTTAGAAAAAGAAAATATAACATATAATGAAATGAAAAGGTGAGCTTACTGGTGAGGATTTATGTGTTTAGTTCCTCAGTGATACATCAGAAAGTGTCAGAAAAGTTGTGTTTGGTGTTGAACAAAAACCGCAAGGAAACAGGCCGCTGCTGCAGCATCTCCGAAATTAATGTGAAATCTCTTTGAATATTAACATTCATTGATGCATTTATCTGGTTATATGCAGTTGGGGATCATGCTGCAAGAGAAAAGATACTTTATTCTCCAATTATATACTGTAAAAAAAAATTCAAATTGCTTGCTAGGAATGCATTGGCTTTTGATAGAGGCATATCATAACCACCAAGCTCAAATTAAAAATCAGTATAATCTGAATGTGTCTTTTAACCTTTATGTAAACACATCTCCTTTCAGCATAAAGATTGCCTGTTTCCTTGCAGGACTGGCAAGCAAACTTCGAAGTGTCGGAGGCCACCGATTTGGTCATGATAAACAACACCGCCGCAGGTGGTGAGCGTATTTGTTTCCATGTCGACGGCGAAGCCTGCGAACCTGACGTCAACAGCACGGCTTGGTCCGGTAAGCTCCGGTACCCGATTTCTCTGTTTGTTTGCAGCAAAAATATTCATACTGCGAGTGTGACTTCAGGCAATGTCGCTCACGGATGCCTGCACGGAGTACAGATATTTATCGAAGATGGCGTCGGCAATTGCTCTATGATACGAAACTTTGTCGTCTACAAAGCCTGGGATTACGGAATCTACCACCAGACGCAGACGAGCGTCATTGTACGCGATACTGTCATCGCCGATTCAACGGTAAGGCTATTTTCTATTGCTCAAAGCAAAAATAATTTTGAAGCCAAGTCAAAGAAAACATGTTGGTTGAGAAGTGAAAAATGCTTATGTTTCAAGTGTTTTATTTTTCAAGTTTTCTGGAATTGCGTTGGTTTCAAGGTTTTGTTTCAGTGTAACGTTGCAGATACGCAAGCTGATTTGGCAAATCATATCGCGGACAGGACTAACAGACACAACTACAAAACCGTTGAATATGGGCCAACAGGGCTAACAGATACAACTGCAACTACAAAAGTTGTAAATATAGGCCCGCAGGGCTAACAAACCCAACTACAACTACAAAAAGTGCGAACTACAAAACTTTTGAACTGCAACTACAATGCGTGTGAGCTACATAATTTGTGAACTCTTGTACAACTCCAAAACTTGTAACTGCAACTACAAAAGGTGTGAACTACAATACAAAACTTATGAATACGATCGCTTTTGTACTAGTGGCTCGGGTAGCCAGAAGTGAACTGTAATCAAAACTACTTTCAACTTTTTTATATTTTCAATGATCTATCATGTTGTTTTGTTCCAAACCAGTAGTTTTCCGGGTTACCGATAATTTCCGAGTACACTGTCTTTAACAGAAACTTTCTAAACAACTTTTCTTGCAACTTACGTACAAGAATGAAAATACATCTTACGCTTATGCAGGAATTGATTGAATCTACGTGTCCCGTATTTATGGTTTTAAACTTTGTCCGTGCGACTTATCGGCCGTAAAGATACGTCCGATTTTCATCCCAAAATTTACTATTTTCGACCATTTTTTGCATGACCGAGACACTTGTCCGTTGTCTGAAAAGTACTTTATTGGTTGGAGTGTTCTACTAGAAACGTTTCAGGCACGCTTTTGAAAGTTACTGTTTCTAAAACTGTGTCTTATTAACTTACAGAAAATGCAATCTCCAATCAAATTTGCATCGGTTTATTTAAAAGTTAGTGGACCTATTCGTCTGGTACTTTTGTGTTTCATTGTCGCAAAACAAACAGCGATTTGTGTGTTGTATTTGTTCAACTTTAAACAGAAGCCTCCAAACAGTCCGTTGATTAAAAATGCTCATTTTTTCAGATGCTCTTTGTTATGCGTCAATGACATAGGTGATTGTTGATTAGTAGATGCTTTGTTCACGAGGCAGTAAAAGCGAATGTCAACTTCAAAGTATGGTTTTTAGGTCGGTTACCTTCCTATGATCTATGGGCCACCAGCTCTGACACACAAGTACACTGACAAGTTTGCTAAAATGGACAAGGTGCTGTGCGTGGGAAGAAGCAGTTCCTTCAAACTTGCTAACGATTTTATGGATGAAGATAACGACAAAAACTTGCGTCACAGAAAAGCAGGGTAACTTTCGCTGATAAACTTCTAAAATGTGGTTTGGTGAACGAAACCTGTGCTTTGATTTTTCCTTGCTGTTTTCAGGAATGAGAAAAACAAAAAACTTTGCAGGCAACAGTATTTTCTGTTGTAATCCCATGTAAACTTCCTCTTTGATCTTTTTGTAAAGTTTTATTTTGTGAATATTTGTTAAATACCTCTGATGTCCTCCTACATAATTGCGTCCAACCTTCAAGTAGCCGACAACCGTTCCACACGTGGCGTTTTATTCTGCCGCTGAAAACAAGCGTTTGAACATTTTCTAAGCTTTTCATAGGTTGCAAATCGTTGCTAAACGCAAAATGCGCCATCAAAGTTACCGTTTGTATTTTCCACCATGGGAACATGTGTAGGAAATGCAACAGATTTTTGCGAAGCAGATACATAATGATAAATCAGTACAGTACAAGTCAGCTTTGAGCATAAAGCATCATATTGTTAGTGATGGAGCGACGTGAATCAGTCACGGGTCAATTTTCCGGATTGATAAAAACTAGCCTCGTTGCAGCCCCAATCGTCAAGCGCCAAGAACACCCTCGGGTGGAAAAACATGCGTCATGCTTCCGCTCTTCCAGAGCGGGCCTAACGGCGCTCCTTTCAAGCCGTTCAACAGTAACAAGAACTACCCTGCAATAAGAGGACTGCTGGACGTTTCAGGTATAGTGAGTTCAACTGAGTAAGGTTTAATTGATTGAACGAACGTTTGAGAGATTATTAGATTTCAACAAAATTTTAGCTTGCTGGGTTAATCATTTAAGCAGCTTTGAAGATGTAAGCAAGATTTAAATGGACTGATCACAACTTAACAGTAACCAGACACAATAGATTGATGAAAAAGATTATATGGAAAGATATCGCACGAAACTGCATATCGAGTAAATCTTAAAATTCCTGATGAGCCGTTGACAAAATGGTACCTCTTTACAAAATAGAAAAGAAGACAGCACCATTTTAGCAAAGTTTTCTCTACGGCTCATTTTTGCAGTTTTAAACCGGTATGAATTCTGCGTACTAAATTATCTTAAGTTTATTTTTTTCGGTTTTCAGCTGCAGGTACCAAACGTCCAAACACCATGGAAATGTAACGACGGTTTTTGGATGCGTTTAAATTTTCTTTTTTTGTTAGTGCCTTTTTGAGGAAACCCTTTGTTTATCTCAGCCTGGACGTCGCCTGCAGCAATCCAGTCGCCCCTGTTATTGTTTGACTTAAATCGTAAAATGTTGATCCAGGTAATAAAACGATATTTTGCGATGTCATTTATACAAGAATGTTGAGTATGATTCGCAAAGTTCTTATTGAAGCAAAGGGCGACTTAAAAGTTTAATGTAATCCGAAGCACCAAGTGTTGAAATTCATCTACGCAGACAGTTTTTTTACATGGTAAATATTAACGTTTTACAATATATTTGATCACAAATGCTTGTCCAAATAACGCAGTAATGCGAGGAGCGCAGTTTCTACGTGGCCTCCAACTCGACTCCAACATTTAAAGAGCGTACTGGAATTCGTTATTGAACTGCTCATGAAACGCATAAAAAATGTATGATCATATTTCTGCTAAACTTATAAAGACATTTTTTTTGTTCCGTTCGACTGCCAATGCGACAATTGTCTGTTTCGTGCACGTGATATAAGTGTTGAGCAAATCAGCGTTTACTTGCAGACCTGACTGCTTACAACTACGGGAACCACAGTGATGGAAGTCGCGATTTGGTTTTCTTCACAAATCCCGTCAACGAAGATGCGTTCCATCCGACGTACGTTCGAGGCACAAAGTTGATCAATGTCGACCCAGGAAACAAAGTCTTCATCGACCGTGCTAGTTTGGGGTGAGGAAAGTGGATGGAAGTATTCCTCTAAAAACTAAGGCGTTTAAAAACTATCAAAAAATGCTTGTCAGACAGCAATCGACTGTTTGTCTAACACGCATCAAAACGTACTTGGCAACGTCTGCCGATTCAAACTTTCATTTTCTTGTGAAAGCTGTTAAACACCAACCATGTCTGCTGGTATCACCCGAACCACGTTCCGACACAGACTTTAGCGTAGCGGTGCATGTTGCAAGCGCTTGTTGCAAAAACCGACTTAAGCCCGTTTTTGGTACTAGACGTCAAAAATATTTTCATTTCGGAATATGCACTGATGAGCTGAAGGCTCATGAAAACGGATATTCTTGATTTCAGCGCAATCAATCCGTCAGATTGCGTGGACATGGATTGTGATGCCAAAAAGAAAGTCTTGATTAAGGACTTTGATGGAGGATTGCTTGGCGCTCCGGGTGCTATTGTATCTCAGGTGCGTTGAGTAAAATATTTTTACAGCTGTTGGAGAAATGTGTGACTAGCGAAACGTTTCAAAGGAAATCAAAGGCAAAATAAACCTATGTGCTGTTTGGAAGAAATTCGCTGCACCCTCGCTTGACATTTGAATTTTTAGTTTTCACGCAGAAATTTTTGTCATTTTGTGTGTGTACCCTGCAACCTTTGCGTCCCGAAGACATTTTTTTGCGTTCCGAAGTCGATTTTTTTATTTCGTTTCTTGAAAACGATCTGACCCATAAAGCATCGAGAAGCCTCTTAAGCCTAGTTTTACCGTTCCTCTCTTCATGCCCGCAACCAGGGGGAAGCAGCCGGGCAGTTTCAGGCCCGTAATCAGGTTTTAAGGTTTGGGGCGCAAAATACATTTAGGAGTCAAGATTTTTGTTATCATTGTATGTTTGAAACAAATATTTTTGGGTACAACAAAATTTGGGGAATCACGAAATATTTGGGGAGCTCTTTCCCTGAATGTCCCCCCGTAGCTAAGGGCCTGGGCAATCGCATCCTACCACAGTTTTCAAAAACAACATGTCTAGGTATTAGGCATAACAACCACTTGCAAGCATTTCGTCCCCCCCCCCGAAAATTTCATTTGGTCGCATTCTTGCATGCCTCCCTTACGTACTCTGCTTCTCACAACCGGTCTCTGGAACCTTCGAATCACCATTCTGGATTGAGGAGGAGGAGGCATGCAACAAAACTCGCCCTTAATACAGTGTTTCCATTCCATAGCTCGATTCGCGCCTGTCGATCTTGGTAGCGTTGTTTCATCAAACGCTAGTAGTCAAGTATCTGTCACGTGCAACCCATTTGCGTAGAACTCGCTCTACCAGCTGCGAGTTGTCAAAGAATATATAGGAGCAGGGTCAAAAAGCAAATGCAAGTAACAAGCTCGGCCAAAAGCAGCCGATATTTTCGGGGTGCGGGGACAAAATGACTGAACTTGTTGTACCTAACGATTTATTTTTTTTATTTTTTGGGGGGAGATTGCTCCCCCTGGTTGTGGTATAAAGTTTTGCATGGTGTCGTGTTGAAGAAAAGCACTTCTAGAAGTGGTCTTCAGTGCGACGATTATCGGAGCAAACGAAGGCTCTGATCAGACACTCGTTTATCTCACTGTTCGTTTATTACAGTATAACCTCGATGAAACTGTTCGCTGGCAAATGCATGTTTTATCTGCAGTCTGAATTTGAATGGAACGGAGATTTACGTCGTGGCTTGGGAGATTACAGAATTCCGAAGACGATGCTGACAGACACAAGCGGGAACAGGCTCACTCCCGCAGACGCTGGAATCGTAGAACGCGGTAAGCGAAAAATGTCAACCGTGACTCTCTCAGTAAACCTCTGGAATCGTGATTACTTGAGCGGCATAAACTCTTGCAAAGTCAACGCAAAACCACTCGTTTTTATTCCTGCTAGGAGGTTGTGTACGTTTTTTTTATTTTTTCTCTGGTTTTATGCGTAAGCTATTTTCAAGGACTCGTATCAAACTCATAACATTCAAAATAATTTTTTTTTATGTATTGTCGACTATTTTGTTTGTTCTCTAGTAAAGATTAATGTTTAATGCCGTGATATCGGCGTTCAAACTTTTTTATAGAATATTTAGTCACACCGTGAAACCTGCTTGAACTTGTCTAAGTCTATTTTTTGTAACTGCGTATTTCTTATAATACGTTTACATTCTAGTAAGTTGCACGACATTTTCTTGATTTTGTTACTTTGTTTATAAATATAGTTAACTTTTTAAACTATCCGTTGTTAATAAAAGCGGGTGTATTTCATGCTCAAACACAGTGGTTCCCAAACATTTTAGGCTTATGAAATCCTACAGTAAAGATAAAATTTGCACCAACCAGTGGCGAAACCATAACAGTTTGCTATGAGATTTCGGAACATTTTGAAAATGTAATTTTGATGGTTGATTGAGAAGTGTATTAATTTGCGGCACTCCTTTACTATTGCAAACAGAACTCCAGAGTGCCGCGGCACACCGGTTGGGAAACACTTCTCAAGGGGCTTACTTGCTTTTTTTGGACCAGGGCATTTATGGTTTTGTAAGTGTCGAGGTTATGTCGGCACAAGACAACAAAATGGTATTTCAGGAATAATTCGTTCGAGCGCGTGCACACTCAACAACGCTTGGCAAGCCTACAACTGCCTCGGCGACAGAACGCCAGATTACCGGATGCTGGTGATAGAGAGCATGGATGCGGACACCGAGACGCGACGGTTGTCACCAGTTGCTTTGTTGGGAAATGGATACATTGATCTCATTAACGGTACGCGTTATGTTTAATCGCCATTCAATTCGATCTATTGGGATTTCAGTAGTCGTTTGAAAATAACGCATGAATTCTAATGCTGCTCGTTTTTGTTGCTATCAGCCACATTATGTCAAAACTTTTTGTAAAGTGCATGATTTTTCATCACATGTACTGCATGATGATATTTTTAGCAGCCTGTGCATCTTTTCAGCATGTCCTGTTCTCAATGAGGAAAAGATTAACTTATACAGAGCGCTTGATATTTCCAGCATTTGCATTGCTTTATCGTTTCATCCTATGTTTTTCATTATTGGTTACGCCCAGCGTCTTTGTTTCATGACAGGTCCTCAAGACCATGGTTGGTGCTTTGGATACACTTGTCAAAAACGAATTTCAACTTTTTACGCCATTGTAGCCACCAATACAAATTTCGATATTTTTTTCACGGGATCCGTCCCTGAAATCCTGAGGTTCCACTTGCTCAATGTCGATGACACCACTGCAGGCGTTCGCATTGCTGTGTGGTAGGTGCTTGAATTCTGGTAAATTTTGTTTGCAAATGTCTACAGGTTTTTATGATATTAGAATATTGGAAAAAAAGATGTGCAGACGAAAGTCTTTGTTCTTATGAAACGAACAAAAAAACTACTTTGAGAAGCGTGATAGCTCGTAATCTGTAACATTTCTGCATGTTTAAATCCCGAATAATACGCCCGTTTCTTTATGACAAGTTCCGACAAATCGCGACCAGTCACGCATAACTGCTCTGCAGATGTTGAGGTCTTTGATGTGTAAGTGATTAAACCGAATTTCAAGGTGAGTTTCGATAAACATTTTAAAAGACGTTTCTTACAAAAGGTTGAACGGTATGCTTCAGGCACCAGCAAGTACATTTCACCCACCTTAAATTGTTTTCAGCTTAGCATTTGTGTTGAGATTCGTGTAAAACAGTCTAATGTGTCGGCATTTCAATTTTGCATAAGTGTAAAAATTTAACACAATGAAAAGAAATGTTCAAAGAAAGATCCTCAATAAAACAAAAACTCATCAAAAAGAGAGAGATTTTGTGTCTTTTATTTGAAAATGCTCGTGTGAACAACCTTAAAAATGCTGAAACATTGACCAGGTGGCTCCTTCGCCAACGCCCAAACGATTTTTTCTGCAAAGGTATGCGGGGCCGGAGAGACTCGACGTGCATCTCAGTGAAACCGGCGAGTACGTCCTTCCTGAAAACGCCAATTACTCTGACGGGGTCATGACCTTCAAGCCGCCTGACGCAACTTGGGATTATAAACCAAACATTGCAACCTGTAAGGCCATGCGATATTATAAGTATTAACATTTGGTGGTTGACGTGTATTGACTGGACTAGTAACTCTTTCACTTCAAAATGAGTGTCTCTAAATAACACTAATAACAAAAGAGTTATAAACAAAAAAAAATTATTTAGCAAAGGTTTGCACATTGAGTGATCCTGGTAATTTGACTTCATTGAAAGTACGATTTGAAAAGTAGAATGTTTGTTTCGTCCAAGAAAACAAAACTTTCTCGGTTTCTGTAAAAAAACAATGCTTTATGCCCCACGTATTTCTTGCTCAGAGTAATTGTTTTTAGTTACCAACCATCCGGCTTGTCGTTTTCATACATTGCGATCGCAGTCGTTTAATCTTTTCGTTAATTCTGATACATATAGCGGACCATGGCGCTAACTTCATGGACCGACGTACCAGAAAGTTGTACATCATGATTCGGAATAAGACGCCAGTCGAAGTCAGAACTTCTCCTGCCGTCATTCTTCAGTTTGGTTTTCCCGCAACTTCTGTGGACGACTTTTTCGGCGAAAATCTTGTACAAAACCTTGCTGCGTAAGTTAATTTTTTTGTTGACGCTTCCTTACGTCAAGAAATTTGTTTTGAGATAAAAATGTGTCAGAAGGATGTTATTTTATTTCTTGAACAACAATTAGCTGATTAGCGTTTTTTGCAGTGGTTTGAGTTAGCATGCTAGGGTTCCTATTCAAAGTCCAAATACCAGAAATATCATGGTGATCAGGGTGCCCAATCCAGAATCAAAGTATTTTGAAGCGTTTTCCACATGTGACTCGAATTTTCAACGTTTGACCCTAAACTTTTCATTCTAAGACAAAGTTCCCGAGCTCATTGCAGTCGGGAAATGATTTGCATGGAAGGTTAAAGCATTGCTTGTGGATTTATGTAAAAGAAACTGAGCAATAAGTTCTGAAAACAAGTTTTTCGCAGTGATACAGTTTATGCTGCTTTGGTTTCAGGCTTCTTCGAGTTCCAAAAGAAAAGATCCGAACTGTTGATGTCGTTACAGAAACAGCGAGAAAACGACGAGATCTTAGGTTTATAAGAAAGAATTGCTAGCAGTTGACTTTTTTCTTTAATTACAAAAAAAAAATTTTTTGTACCATTATTGTAATATTACATTTAGGCTTTTTTTGAAATAAAGCGGATAAAGTGCATGTTTTCAAGAAATCATTGCCGTAGAACTTTTGAATGCCCTATAACTGTTAGTGTTATGCACTTCAAACCTTTCAAATCGCACTTCCTAATATTGCGAGTTTTTAAGTAACTTTTAGTATTTCGTGTACACGTTTTTAGAACATCGAGGGTGCTTAGCTTCAGTAATAAATGATTGTAGTTGACTCTTCGATACCTTGTATCGCAGTGTATTCATTTTGCAGTCGACACGCCCGTTCTGCTGTTACCTACGTTTACACTATCCAGTTTAGCGATGAAATAACCAACGGCACAGCAAACACAACTCAACTTTCTGCAGAAATGCTCAACAACTTGACTAACGGGGTTTGTCGGATTTCTGTTTTGCTGAGTGGCGGCTTGTTGTCTTTTTCTTATTGAAAGTATATTTTTGCCTGTTTTTCAACACTTTTCTATTCGAAACAGTTCGATCGAATTCTTGAGGTCGAACAATTTGGTAGGAATGAAAATTGGTGTTCTGACGGGTCACATGTATGTTCTCGACGTTGTTAGGCAACAACAGATTGATGTGTCTTTGATAAATGAAAACAAAGGTAGTCAATTTATGGTATCCATTTGTCAAACCTTGAAAACAAAGATTGCTATTTAACCGTGCACTGAAAGTGAATGTTCCTTCTTGGAAAGAGCGCTATTCCTATTTTTCTCTACGAAATGACTGTCAAGTCGTTTGAAAACTTGCCTGGCACTTTCTTTGAGGATAGTGACTGCAGTTCAAGTGCTTGTGATTTCGTACCGACGACTTTCATTTTACATTTACTTTGGGAGGTGTTGGAGCTTTGGAATTTTCCAACGTGCCTGCTTGCCGCATTTAAATTTTCCCACTTTTTTTCTCGGTGATTGATATTTGTGATGTTGGAAGTAGTAAGGTGTCACAAACAATTTTTGTGAAATCCTGCATATTTATGTGTTGTTCGTCTCATTTGAACGTAACTTCACTATCGAAAAAAAACAAAATCATTGTTTGAGATTTCTTTCTAGTTTGCGGCGTCTTTTTCACATGTGCAATATTAGCAAGTCTCCCTTCGAAATTCATAAAATTTTACATACTATTCTTTGCTTTTCCTTGTTGTTGAGTATCAAGGCTTGCATTTTTTAGCTTAAAATCGCAAACTTTAATTTTGATTTTATTGACAAGGGTCCAAAGAAAATGTAATTCTCTTTTTTACAGAAAATGTATTTGTCTTTTTTACAATGTTATTATCTTTTTTACAGTGGAAGGTAGTTTTCGCGAGTACTTTAGACGTCATTGCACAATGTACTTGCATAACCTGTCAAAGATTAGTTTGAAAAATTACTTTTCGTGAGGTTTGAAACAAGTTATCTAGCAAGTTACTTCACTATTCATGGTTTGACGACGTGTGGTTATGAAAAAGAAAATAGTTGTGAAAAGCATCTTCTACATCAGAGCTTCTCGTTTCTAATCGAGTGTTGCGGTAAAGATCGTTGAAGCACTGTTTGTTACGGAATTCCATAAAAACAGAAATATCTCACTTTATGCTTCCTTGCTCAGGAGTAGAAGTGACATAGATAAATTGAGATTGCTCGATTCTTGTGAGAACAGCTGCAGCAGGCCTTGATTTCGTTGGTTTGTACAGCCGAGTGACACTGAACACTTTAAACAGGACATAAGGATTGCGCTTTCCTCTTTCCGGTCTTGTATTTAAATTTGTATAACGGTGACGCCTGTACAAGGATGATGCCACGTTTTTCACTGAAACGGGCTCATCTTATTTTCGGTTGTTGATACGAAACTACGTTGCTGCCAATTGCCGATGAATTTGTTGAGACTATGTGTAGAAAAAAGACTTTGTTCTTTGTGGGTATAACTGCATGGCGGCTGTCAATCTCTACCTCACCTTTTTTTGACTCTGTTTGCTTTTCAAACGCGAGACATTATGCGCGAAAACGATTGCTTATCTGTACTAGTATCTACTATTTGTCACGTAGATTTCGAGTTGACTTCGCAGGTTATCTTGCTTCATTATCAACAAGGAGACTTGTGGCAGTTGCTCAACGTGACAGGACTCAGTTTCAGTTCGTCTTTGGCCTCAACCAACTCAACTACAGGTAAACGTATCTACTCAGAAGATTGTATTGTTGAAGGCAAATTCTGCGCTCATTTTAAATCAAGCTGTTAAGCTTATCGCAAGATTTGCCTTTGGGTTATTTCTCTCGTAGCAGCAACCACCCGTTGTCACCTTGCACTTGTACTTTTGCGTATATTGGATTGTGGCGTGATTTGTAAACATGGGTCAGCTTTTAGTGTTTTAACTAACGTGGTCACCGTTTTCTCTATAAATTTAACCTAGTTTCTAGCATTGACGCTGCTTGGACGTTCAAACTCGCTTTCTTCATGTCTCGTTTGCAAAAAAGCCTGCATCGCAAGCTAGGATGGAATAGCTTCGGCTATTCATGCCGTCGCTTGAGGGAAGTTATATTTTCCATTTGACAATATAGTCGTGCTTTTGTTCCAATATTGCTTCCGCAAACACTCCGATGTTCAAAGCTACCGCTTGAGACAACTTGCATTGCATTCCACATGTCCAGAAGGGCCTTTTCTTCTAGAGCGTGTATTTTTAAAATCAAAGTAAAGTGGACCACTGCTTGCACCAGGCCGACAGCCAGTTTCAAAGCTTAGGGGGAAGAAACACATTTTAGGGGGCGATATTTTTGTTTTTATTGTATCTTTAAAACAAATGTTACTGGGAACAAAAAATTTGGGGTGCCATTGCCCCCGAATGCCCTCCACAGTTACGGGCCTGGTTTGCACGCCCCGTACGATTGGCTCACGGAGCAATTACAAATGCTACGATCCTTAATGTAGAAGTCCGAAAGGCGCAACAAAATCGCAGTATTGAGTGTCTGCAAGTGCTGTTTTCTTTCCTGCTGATTTTCCAAAATAAAACTTTGTCGTTTTTTGCTTGCTGTTAGTTGTCAATCAACGTGCAAAACGTCATCCTCAAGTTCAACAAAAGTTCTCGTTCATCAACAACTTTGCAAGATATTTACTAACAACCTGTAACGCTTCGCGTTGATCATCCATATTTTCAATTTATTCTAATATAAATTTTGCCACTGGTTAATGTCAATTCGTATTACGACAAAATTTGATGAAACTGTACGTTTTAATTAGAACTGTTGAAATGAAGCAAAATGATTAGTTGTTTCAGGTAGGTTTTCGGAAGACCTTTAAGTCTTCTGTTTATTGTATTGTGATAGTGCATTGCAGACAAATTTGCAAAACACCAGTCTGTGCATATGTACTGTGGCATTGAAGACATCGAGAATTCACGGCACAAGGTCGTAAACACACGTTTTTGCACTTTAAATGTATTTCGTTACGTCGGCAGATTTCAGCGAGTACCTTGTGGTCCATAAGGTACCGGCCAACGTGAACGTCAGCTTGTCGACTTCAGTGGAAGAATACACGAGGTTTCTGTCATCCCCAACGGTTACCCTGCTTGACAGAGAGGTAAGCATCAGTTGCGGAAACGGCAGTGATATGAAGGCTGTGTGACTGCTGCGTCATCGAAAGACACTTTCAGTGGAAATTGCTGTTTTTAGGTCCGGAAGCATTCAACATGGCGTGCAGTAATAGTTTCAAGTCAACAGTAAAGAAGTTCGTTATTGAGTTTAAGTGCCGATTGTATAGTAATTTACATTAACGTGGACTGAAAACAGTTGAAAATAAATGGAACAAAAAATTTTCGAGCTTGCAACACTTAAAATGCAAACCTAAGTGCATACGTGAGTCGTTGTACAGCGGGCGGGTTTACTCGACACTATACAGTAGTTACTAAGCCATGTTAATTGCAAGGCAAAACGAACGTAGGTATACGTTTCTTGTATTCAAAAAGAAACACCTTAGGCCTACTGAGTCACATTTTCAAGAGAAACCGCTTTAAAATCGGTTCGCTGTGTTACGCTTGAGTGCGTTTTCCGAAAATGCAGTGTTCTGAATGATCCCGTTTTTTTTTTAAATCGGAATCACGAAGTTTTACAACCTTGCAGGGAGAAACGGTTACAACACTTGGTGGTGAATGGACGATCACTGCAAGCCTGGACAAGTCGTCTGCCGGAGCCGATGCCAATGCTGAGCTTTCAGGAGAGACAACAATCGCTGTCAGCAACGTAAGAAGCTTCATTTCGTTTTCAGCAAGCGAAAGAATAGATTTTTTTGACTAAAATCCGCACATGATGTACTCAATTTCGTTTTGTGCTGAATGCACCACAACAGAACTCAAACCTGCTTGCCCGAACAAGGAGTCAAAGTTTGATTTTTTAAATGAAGGTGCGTGTGATGAACTTAATTGAGAAGTCTGACGTTATTTTAAGGACATATTTTCAAGATATTGCACTTTCGTGTTTTCAACGTGTGGATTGTGAAATGGATCATCATAATATTTAGGTGTAAGCAAGGAATCTATCGGCAAATTTTTAATAAGAAATCGATTTCACGTAAAATTACGCATCCTCAGTCCTGAAAATTGCAAACAAAGCTTACAGGTGAAAAGTTGAAAGGCTGAAGTAACAGCAGAGAAAAAACAAACTCAAAACTACAATCGAAATTTAGTAATACAAGCTCATAAATCATAACAACTTAACAAACTGACTGACGTTAAGAATACTAGTGGCGACAAAAACTAACTCATGAAATACGCGTTTACTCAAAAATTCTTAAAAGACGTTTACTCAAATAAATAAATGACTGAAACAATTAACTAGTTGATGCTAATGGCTGAAAAATTTCTCCAACTAAAAACTAACTCTTGGTGAAATGACTAACAACGGTAGAGAAAAAAAGTATGCGAAGTGCGGACAGTAAGTCTCTGGGGTATGCATTTAAACCTGCCACGAGTTCGCCTAAACGCTGCGGTGGGAGCAAGCAAGCTGTGTTGAGAGAAAAGTTAGCGCACAAAGCGGAAACAACATCGTATTGAGTCAAACAACGCAAAGCATCGTAACAATTATTTCACATGGGGGAGTATCATGTTCTGAATGTTGATTTGCGCGTCAATTAGGTGATACCATTTATTTTCACAGATACCCAGTGAGTGACAACTTGGTTGTTCGACAAAAATAACTGTGTATGCCTCCTGCAGAGGTGGCTTGTTTACAGTGCCGTGGTTTTCTGAATAGTGCCGCGACAAGGCCATCTGGTCCTTGTCACTCAAGCTTTGGTTTAGGTTAAAAGTTTTGGTTTTAGTCAGCAATTGTGAAATATTTGGTACCATGGGTTGGTTATTTTTTCCATAGCAACCACAAAGTGCATAGTGCCCACATGGCCTTGAGCCACCTTTGGTTTGCTTTCGTGTCTTGTTCAAAGCAAGTTCTTTGTAGTGCGTTAGCTTTTGTCCAATTGTGGTAGGTCTTTTGTAGGTAATCACTGCCTTCGGGTTTAACTTTTTTTCTTTTTGTGTTAGAGTGAGCAGATGGGGAAAAGATGTAGCCCAAACTTGTGGGTCTTCTTTCTTGTCGCATTTTGCGCCGAGGCCCGTAAAATTATTGTCGAACTGAACAAAATTTGCCTGAACAATGTGGTCACTCAATATGGAGACCAATTGTACCGGCAGAAGAACGGAATCATAACCGGTGATAACCACTCAGTCTCATTGGCCAACATTGCTGTGCATTACATCCTACAGCCAACTGCGGATGTGCTAAATGAGCCAGAACTTTTCCATAGATTTATCGATGACATAATTTGGATTTCTGCATCAGAAATATCAAATGAAAGCATTCGACAAGCACTAACTTCAGCTTTTGAGAAAAGTGGCTTGGAACTAACGTTCCGACAAGCTTGCACTGCCGAGAAAACAGGCGAAGTTGAATTTCTGGACGTCAATCATTGCATCACCATTGAAGATGATTTTGGTTTTGCCACTAAAGACTTCGTAAAACCCACAGCGGAGGGAAGGCAATTCATAAATGGGAATTCACACCACCCGCAAACGACATTCAAGTCAATCCTATTTGAGGAAGCTATTAGACTGAGGCGCCTCAATCAAAGAAAAGATGATTACCTCAGCAGCTTAAACAGACTCAAAGAAAAAGCGATCCGTTCAAATTTTCCCTTGAACATGACTAATGACACGATAGCACTGGCATCTAATTGGGAAGACAGACTACGGCCTCCAAAATGCGACAAGAAAGAAGACCCACAAGTTTGGGCTACATCTTTTCCCCATATGCTCACTCTAACACAAAAAGAAAAAAAGTTAAACCCGAAGGCAATGAATACCTACAAAAGACCCACCACAATTGGACAAAAGCTAATGCACTACAAAGAACTTGCTTTGAACAAGACACGAAAGCAAACCAAAGGTGGCTCAAGGCCATGTGGACACTATGCACTTTGTGGTTGCTATGGAAAAAATAACCAATCCATGGTACCAAATATTTCACAATTGCTGACTAAAACCAAAACTTTTAACCTAAACCAAAGCTTGACTTGCGCAGATTTTGGCATTTACGTCGCAACTTGTGTGATATGTCGTGAACAGTATGTTGGTCAAACTAGCAAAAAATTTTCCAAAAGATGGTCAGCGCATCGCAGTACTTGGAACAAACAAGATTGTAAAACTGACAGTGACAAGGACCAGATGGCCTTGTCGCGGCACTATTCAGAAAACCACGGCACTGTAAACAAGCCACCTCTGCACGAGGCATACACAGTTATTTTTGTCGAACAACCAAGTTGTCACTCACTGGATATCTGTGAAAATAAATGGTATCACCTAATTAAGCGCAAATCAACATTCAGAACATGATACTCCCCCATGTGAAATAATTGTTACGATGCTTTGCGTTGTTTGACTCAATACGATGTTGTTTCCGCTTTGTGCGCTAACTTTTCTCTCAACACAG
>Ga0210059_1001596_pt1 | contig 34447 bp, 24 predicted proteins | sample Ectturendosymbi2_FD_188042 | JGI IMG/M metagenome (GOLD analysis project Ga0210059, IMG submission 188042) | Ecteinascidia turbinata endosymbiont from Florida, USA - Sample 2 (SPAdes) (version 2) | ecosystem: Host-associated > Tunicates > Ascidians > Unclassified | place: Key West, Florida... | reverse complement strand
GGACCTAACTAGAAAACCACCTGGTTATATTAGGTACCCCGGGAAGATGCAAACATAATTTTGATTGTATTTCTATTCATGTGTTTGCTTGTTTATCTTATCTGTTGTTTTTTGTTGTTTTTTTTTTTTGTTTTTTTTCGTGTGTGTTTGTTTCCCAAATAAAACAAATGAAAATGAATGAATGCTGGTAAGAAGATATCAATGGAGATTTTCGTTGGGGTGGGGCTGCATGCATTTTGCCCAGAAGCATTAAAAAGATTTGTAGCTTTTTCAAAAAATGGAAATGTGCAAGAAAAATATTTATCGTCTTTGTAACGTTAAACGACTTGAACAAGACATCAAATCGTGCTGTAATAACCCACACTTCTTATAAAATGCATGAAAACTGAAGCGTTCTACTGTAAGAGTGATATGCACGTGCGACCAATGTGATTCAGCATTTTGTGCACTCCAACTGACAGCTCTGATAAAACCAATTGATGTGTTCTGCTATATTGCTGTGCTTGTTTATATCCAAATACGATATTAATGGAAGCAGGCTGAATGACAGTACCGTGTCCAGCAGCAAATTTAAGTATAGGCTATTAATATATAAATCATCTGCAAGGACAAAGCAAAGTGTGACAAGCGTTGCTGTCAAAACACCTCTGGAAATAAGATTGGGAAACTGTATATATAAAACGTCACTTCTGTATCGACGCGATGACTATATTGATTTCACACCATGCTGTCCCCCCACATTTTACAACAAAATTGCGCCCATGTGTGGTAGTAAATAAACAGAAGAGCATCTACTCTTTAACTCCACTCTGCACTCCGCGTTGACCTTGTGCAATCTGTGAAATCAATTTCACTGAAAGAAGGTCTGCAAGATTTATTATCAAGTGTGTTATACGATAATTCAAGACTGTTGCAACTTCTACTATTTGGACATCCTTCGCTTAAACCTAAACCACAACTACTATATATAATGCTGTCTCTAGATATCTTGAATGCACTAACGGCTTTAGCTCGCCATAACGCCTTGGACTTCTCCGGCATAGTAACTACTTTATCATTCTGTAATTAATTCTCCATTCGCATTTTTTCCTCGTATAATTTTATTGTATGCTTGCAGTTTACCAACCCGTCTATTTGTGCTTGCAGTCTTTTGTTAATTGTTTGCAATCTTTCATTAACTGTTCGTCGTGAATTGGTTCGCTCGACATGACGTGATGAAGAGTATATTCAGGCTCTGGCTTGCCGCTCGTCGTAGTTAAATTTCATGAGTTGAACAAATAATACTGTACAATGGTTATTAGTTTTCAATGGACCAAATCAGTCTGGAACGCGGAAACAAAAACTTGTTGATGTTGGAGCCGGAGCTGGAGCCAAAACATCTAGATACCTGGAGTTGGAGCCTAAAATTTGAATTCGGGCTCCACATCCAGGGGGCCATGGCCCCAATTTTTAGCATATCGAGTCATTTTGCGCTTTGAGAGGTGGTATCTCAAACAAAATACTGTTGCTTGCCTAACTCAAAAATTTTGTCCCTCCAAAAATTTTGCGCTGGATACGCCACTGTACCACCATAGCTTGAAGTGAACCTTTGATGATTTGTTGCCATTTTACTGTTACCGTACGCAATAACGACCAACAGTAGAACAACCGCGCTCGAAAGACTTGCAACCTGCTTCTGCAGGCAAATGAGCGTACATGAGTGAATGGCAAGCTCATCACTGTATGGTACCAGAACAGTGCAGTTGGCTCTTGTGCAGTGTGAGTTTCATTCCGGCAAATAAACTGTCATTTGCAAGAATTGAATCAATAAATCGGAATTAATCAGCTGACTTTAGGTTTTCTAGAAATTTTTTATTCTTAGTCCCAATTTCCAAGGGGCAGATGCCCGTTTTGCCACCCATTTGAGGACGCCCATGGTCAAAACCAATCATGAACTGAAGATGTTGTGGTCATTATTGCTATTAAAATTTAAAAAAATATCTTTACGACGTATCTATGCAGTATGGAAGCAGCCAGCACAATTAGTCTCAGTGAAAAGTCATACAGTATAGTAACCCACCTTTCTGAGTGTTCCGTGCTTTTTACTTGTACCGTATTTATTCGCTTATAAGACGATTCGCTTACAAGACGGGTCCCATCTTCACCTGGGAGATTGTCGATATTTGTTTAGATTCGTTTATAAGACGAAGGAAGGAAATCAGGTAACGAGAGAAACACATTTCAGTATCAAAGTACGTTTACACTAACTTTTAAACCACATTTATTCTAAGTATTGAAACAGTTTACGCAAACTGCACTGTAATGTTCATAGCATGACAGTTAATTCAATTACCGCGTACCGGTACGTGTCTCTTTTGTTTATTTTTGCCAGAAACTGTGAAATATCTGCACAATTCTGAGTGAACTATTTTTTATCTCTGTAGACCTCGCCTATAAGACGGGCCCCCCAATTTGAGCCCGAAATCTCGAGGAAAAATCCCTGTATTATAAGCGAGTAAACACGGTATTAAAAAAAGCACAAAATTCGATACGAGAACAGAATCCGCTCGAACATTTGGACAGAATGGCAGGCAGTCATAGTAATCAAGCCACGCGCGGCACGTACACAAGAGTGCTGGCAGCATCGGGCATGAGCACGACCAAGAATTAATATTACTTCTCGTAACATAACCTTTTTCATTTGAACTCACCTATAAGAAATACATCACATCTTCGACACAGGACAATCAAATCTTTTGACTTACGCTTTCAATAAAATCATTAGATAAGGGAGCATCCATTTTGTAATATCAACATTCCACATTTCAGCGTTACTTAGCACTTTAGCACAAGTACTACCACAGTCAAAATCTTCATCATAGCTGCCCTCCTCTATTCTCCACTACAATTTGCAATCCCTTCGAAACGTTCGAGTTTTAAAAAGATAAGCAGGCTATAACTAAAGTGAGTAACGACTAAAAGCGACAATCAGCCTAATCGACAACTCATTTGATCTTCTGGATATTCGCTCGTGCAGCAATTTTTATACCATATATATGTTTTTAAAGTAATTACATTGTCAATTCCTTCGCATGAATGCGCATTCCTAGTTTCAAACAGCGGGCAGCAATTCCGCTGGCCAAATTGTGACACAAAGGCAAGGTATAATCAGGAAAGGCAATGTCTGCATGGTTTCCAGTAGTAATGATTTACGGTAGTGCTCCAGTCTTTAAAGTGGGCCTAAGTTTAGTCGGAACTGGACGGCATGGGGTGAGCGTTACAGTACACCAACGTATTGGCGGCTACAGTAGGCCTACGCCAATGACAAAAGACACGGTCACGACAGCAACATAACCTCAGCCTTAAAATGTGTTTAAACTAGAGTAAAATTGTAAAAATTTTGTTACCGCTTGTTTTTCAGGTTAACAAAAATCTTTGTTGCCTGCGATGCATCACGGGTTGGGATTCGCGCTACTTTGTTTCACCGCTTTCTGACTGAAGTGAACGACCAATAGCCAACATTTCCAAGACGCTCACGGCAAGTCAGCGCAAGTGCAGCCAGTTCCAAAAAGAAGCGTTAGCCATCATCTACATTCTACGCCTTGAAGAAATTCTTCCAGTATTCATATGGAAGAAAGTTCATTTTGGTTACGGATCACCAGCCTTTAGTGGCTTTGTTTGGTCCGAGTAAGCCGCCTCCGGTTTTTGCTGCAAACCCAGTCCCGTCGCCGCGGGGGGCTTTGCTCCCCAAATTGAAATTTGAAACATTATAAATCAGTAGAATGTTTGTTAAATTTTAATGTCAACCCCCCTGAACAAACGTAAAGCCCCCCTATTGACGAGTTTCAGGGGACGGTTCTGTGGGAACCGTTTATCTAGATGGGCCCCATTACATCGACAATTCAACGACACCATGGAGTACTGCAAGATGTCGGACCACTTCGATGCTGATGTCTTCAGTCGACTGCCAGTAGGTGAAGATCCCATTTTCGAGAGGGAAGAAAGTACCGACGACGTGGACACCATTTGTACCATCGAAACACTGAGCTTACATGCATTTTGCCCAGAAGACCAACCGACTCGGGTACGTTGCGGAAAGAGTCTTCTCGAGTTCCAACCCTGACGAACGCCATGCGATTCACGAGAGAGGGTTGACCAGAGAAAAAAGACAGTGATGACCCAGCGGAGCAGTTTCGTAAAATCACTGACTCACTTAGTGTTTGCCATCCCGTACTGTATGGAGCCCGAGTAGTGACTCCGACCAAGTTACGTCGACAAGGGCTCGATCTTTTGCAAGAATGTCATTTCGGCATCCAACAGATAGAAAGTTGGCGAGGACAGCCGTTTACTGGCCAAACACCAATTCCGACAATCCGAATCTGTGCCGGCAGTGTTCGATTTGCGCCGGGCATCAGTCCGAACCGCCAAAAGCCGCCGTTCATGTATGGATGCTACCTGAGAAGCCGTGGAGCCACTTACATATTGATCATGCCATCAACTTTCTGGGGTATAACTGGCCTGTGGTTACTGAAGCCTATACTAAATATCCCTGCATCCATGCAACACAGTCAGTATTTTGACAAGAGTATTTCGCGTATTTCGGTTTCCCCAACCGACTGCGCTGCTACCTTCAAATCTGAGGAGTTCCAGGAATTTTGTAAAGAGAATGGAATTGTCCATCTGACTGGAGCCCCGTACCATCCTGCTACCAATGGTGCCGCCGAACGTTTGGTGCAAACCTTCAAACAAGCCTAAAGAAGTCTCCCAAAGCCCCAAAAGATGCGTTGCAAGACTTCCTGAGAGATTTCCGGCGCACACCTTTATCAACCGGTTACTCCCCAAGCGAATTGCGTAACGGACGTCAAATCCGTACTAAAATTGACACCTTGCCTACTACCTTCGCCTCCTCACACTGCCCAGAGCAAACAAGCGAAAGAAGCTACCAAGTCCCAACAATCCGAGCGTCAACTCCCCGTAACTCAAATAGCGGTTACGCACAAGGTTTGCGACCCATGCTATACCCTTTATTTTGGACCAAGACGTGATCACGACCTCAGATAGGTGCCTGCCATCGTCAAACGTTTTGGGACCCGAAGTGTCAACGTACGTGTGGTTCCGAGAGGCCCAGTCTGGAGACGCCACACAGATCAACTGCAACGACGTTACGTTTGGCCAGGTGATACAGAACCTGGTGATACTCCCAGGTTGTCCGAAAGCAGAGAAGAGAACCCGTCGTTTCAGAGCAACCCTCGAGCGACACTTCGACAGCGACCACCGGGCAACCACCGACGTCACAAACCGTTAGCCGGGAATATGGGCGGGGCAATCCTCGGCGACCACAACGGCTGAGAAAACCTCGTTATCTTTTTTGTTGTTAAAGTTACGAATTTTTTACCTCACAGGGAGGTGTTAAGAGATGTGTTTCTCGAAGTTCTTTGTGCAGGCTTGGCACAAATTCCGTGACGTTGATTGTTGCATTGTTTCTGCCGGCAAATGATTTATTCCACGCCGCGCGTTGATTCGTTTTGCGCCTGCTGTACCTCTTTGTCGATCGCTAAATACTGTTAACTCTGTTCGTAATCCATTCTATTCTATACTTCGGTGCTGGTACAGGTCGAGAGTTCAACTCTCGGCCGGGTCTTACCACGACCTTGTAAATTGGTACCGTAGTCTTCTTACCAGACGCACGGTGTGCGGAAGAGCTGCAGGGAACCCACCCAGAACACAAAAACAAGCCGAGTGAAATGAAACCAGAAATTGTACAAACTCAGCCTTGGCGCTACAAGACCATTGTAGTTATAAAGCGCCAACAACAAACCACCATATCAAAAAATATATCTATTCTACAGTATACGTTCTGTACGGCTCAACATTTCTGCACTCGTATATTCGAACCGTATGCGGAACTGTCTGCTGCACTTAACCGTTAGTCTTCTCCGAATAAAGTGCAGTGCATTTTTGTACAAAGTGCTTGAGTTTCTGAAGCTCTGTCAGGAAAATACAACAGCCGCTTATTAGAATGATTCATAAAATTTACATTTGCTTCAAATTATGGTTCAGTAAATTAACCCCTTGGAATATGAAATTTATCGTCTCAGGGATAAACTTACCCCAGGTTAAGAACCACTGGTTTAGTAAAATTAAATTAATTTTGTAGCAATTAATAAACTATTTGTTTGCCCTAATCCACTTGTCAATATTTTGAAGTTCATTGTAAAGTTTTAATATTGGATGCAGACATATCCAAATTAATATAATGAGCAAAAATGTGATAGTAAACAAAGACGCTTGAGTAATATCATTCATGTATGTAAGAAAAGCAAAGGACCATGCACAAAATATTTGCAATGAACAACTGCAGTGTTCACACTTTGCTGAGGCCCTCTCTTTTTCTAGGCGACACCGTTTTCACCTTTGTGATTTCATCAGTATATCGCACAGGTTTTTCCTTATTGCGTAAGTAAACTGAAAGTATATACAACACCTTTGTTCAACAACACTTTCTAAAAGTCTTGGAACTCTGAAGAACCCGTTCGTTAAATTATCTAAAAATGTGCGATACGGAAACACCATAATGCATCCTACAAATGAGATAAAGATTTGCAGTTTACATGTTAACAAGGTAAACATAAAAACGTCTTTTCTTTCATCTTCGTAAGGAAAACAAACTTGCCATTTTCGTAATCATTGCCCTCTATTGATATATGTAGCCTACAGAGTATTTTATCTTTTTACTGACTGATACTGCAATGAGTGTCCCCATTTTCAGTGTTGTTGTCTGGAATAGTAAACACCACCACTGACTATGTAGCAAATACGAGCATTTACAAAATCATAAAAATAAGATTCGTCTGGAAATTCTTCCTTCGAACTTGCTGATATGCTTTTCAAAATTTTCTCGACGATGTTGTAGTCTTGAGGCAACCCTGTCAAGGAAAAATGGAATTGCCCATGATAAAATGTACAAATCTCAACAAAGAAATCTTTCTGCTTTGGAAATGCCAGGATTTCAGTAAAGAGTACTTTAGTCAGAGTCTGCTGACGTTAAAACAGGTTAAAATACTGGTCAAGGTTTCGATGGTTAGGTACAACTAGTTCTTGCATACCTTCAGGTCAGGGACGGATCCAGCCAGCAAGATTAGGGGGGGCGGCAGTAATTTTTGGTAGTCAAGTCTCATAACGGCTTATCGCTACTGTAAGAGGGATGAAGTATACTTCACAACATTGCTTTGACAAAACAATAAAAGACAAAATGACCTTACATCGCGAATACTGTTTTCGGAATTGTACAAAACCATGGCGAATAAAGTTCGTAGGTTTTAGGGGATGCAATCGCACCCCCGTGGCAGGGCCGGCCCTTAGCCGATTGCTTCCAATCGAGCACGGCGCCAAAGAGGGCCCCGGGCAACGCCGACTACTAGCCTACATAAACTTACACTTTATATCGAAGCTGCTTGTGTAGTGCCGGCGCGGGTCCCACCGTATTTTTTACCGTGGGGTCGGTTACCGGTTTCAAACGCCCTGAATCCACACAATTCGTTCTTTAATCGTAACAATGGTGATTATTTTTCGGAAAAGTGTAGCCAAATTTTTTCAAGAGATAGAATAATGCGCTTTGTAGTCTAGTTGGGCTAAAATCTGAAGCTTTTTTCTGTTGCGGTTATAAGCGTTTCGTAGGCTATTTGGCACGTCAAGTTTCAATATTTGCTGCAAAATATGGCTCGATAGTTATTACTGTTTCAATGGTTACTACAAATTGTCTTCTGAAGGTTAACTTTAGTTCGTAATGGCAACTGTGTGCTGCTTAGTCATCAGGGCCGGCCTAAGCCGATGCAGCTGCAATGGGTCCCGCGCCTCTTGGGGGCCCCGCGGCACGGTGTTTGGGTAGAATATTCATTTTTACCAGATACACCTTGCGCTTGAGAATTCAGTAGAAACGTCATAAAAATTTCATTGTCAACAAAGAACGCTATTGTCAGAACTAGCAAATTTTCTCTCGAACGTTAGCAAACGTGCTTATCACGATCACAACACGGTTGACTGAACTCGATGACGTCATAAAATCACTGCGCAGAGGGGCCCCGCGCTTAGGTCATGCATTGGGCCCCGCGCCCAGGCCTTGCATTGGGCCCCGCATCTGTTAGGGCCGGCCCTGTTAGTCATATTCAATTTCCCACTCGTAGGGATACCATGAGGCAACCTGTGACTGGCGAAAAAGTTTAAATAAAACCTAGTCTTAATTATGCGAATTTAATGACTACAAGGACTATGGCATCAATCTCAAACAGATGGGCGTAATATTTTCTGAGATATAGCCTAAAATATTGAAAGTTGCAAAAAGTCTGGATAAAGTGAAAAGCGGGAAGGCTTTCCCGAAAGTTTTGGAGGTTACCAAACGTAACCATCCGGGGACCTTTGTTTAAAAAAGGCACAATTTTTTATTTGCCCGAATTCTATGTCACTCATGGATGTCCGCAGGGAGGGGGGGCAAAACGGGCATGTGTCTCACCCTGGTGATTTGAACTAAGAACCAAAATTTTCTGGAAAACATGAAGCCAGCAGCTCAATTCCGATTACTTGATTTAATTTTTGCAATGACAGTTTATTTGACGGTATGACACTCACACTGCACAAGAGCCAGGCGCACTGTTCTTGTGTCATGCAGTAGTGATCTTGCAGTTCACTCGTGTCCGCTCCTTTGCGTGACTAAACTTAGAGGGGATCCTTCTGCTGATGGTCTTCATTGCGTAAAAATAACATGACAGCAAATCTTCAAACGCTTGCTTCAAGTTACCAGTGTTGCCATTTTAACTGTTTTGTACTAATCGTGCGTGCATAGCAATCAGTGCTTGCAATGTAATCGTCCGCATGCGCCCTCAGGGAAACCGGTGCACCGTTAGCATGTGTGACAGTGAGCGTCAGTTGTTTTGTGCGTGCTTATTGAAGGTGGCTGGGTGTTGTATAAGCTGAACGCCACCGAACACGACATTTTGCTGCTAAAACTAGCAGTTTTTTCCCACTGTTAGCTGCAAAACTTTCTGTCTAGCACTGACAGTGAGCTGATTTTCTATCAGGATTTTGAAAACCGTTTGGCAGGTTTAGCTGGTAAGAAATTGTTGGCAAAAATTTTGTCTGAAAAGTTTTTGGAGGTGAACACTTTTACATATTCTTCATTGAAACATTTTCATCTTCTTATGACGTTTGAAATTGGGCAACACCAGGACCAGGCACAAAGCTAACCAGAACTACCTGCCTTCAATCATTTGGAATTTTATTAAGACGCTACGGAGCAGCTGCAAGCAGATTATTCCTCAATAACTAGGTTTCTTGGTGAAGGTTAAATGATTAGCTTTTGCTACTGTGCTTAGCGAGGGCATTAGGTTTAAAGCCTACATTGGTAGAAAATGTTTTTATCCCGCGACACATGATGTTTCCAAGTGGTTCAGTTACGCCACTAAGTAATACTGTCCGGTAAAAAAGCTTCTTGATAAACCAAAGCAATACTGTTTTGTTAAGTTTCGTTATATATAGGTGCAAGATGCAGAATTTAAGTGGGTGCGGTAGCCTACGTCTATACTACCGATTCAAGAAAAAGCCTATTGCCAAGTTTGCAATAATACAATCATAGCGAAACGTTTTGGACTTGAAAGACATGCTGGAAGCAAAAAGTATAATACTCACGTAAGGCTAAAGAACTTTTTGTGTGCTCCGAAATGCAAATAACCAAGTTTTGAGTTACAAAGACCAGACTTAGAAAGTTGTAGGGGGGGAAACTATGCTTAGTCTGTTTATCGCTGAACATTGTTCTGTAAACACATGTGATGACCATTTGAAAGATATTGTCAAACTGTTGGTCATACAAAAAATGAGGTAAGTTGCAGTTACGTTGCTCAATGTCAAACGGAAAGAATTGTGGGCCGAAAAGTGTGGTGGCCAAGACCGACATTTCCTACCCTTGTCCAACGGTAGTGAGTGCAAGACCAAAAATTGATGCATAACTGTAGGCCTGCTGGTTTATTCCAATCACCTCAAACGTAGCAGACTTCTTGGCAGAATTTAACTACTAGATTTTAGCTAAAAATTAGTAACAAGATTTTTAGCAAAATCTCAGTTTTTCGTGACGCCATTTGGAAGATTTAGGTGATAACCATCTGGCAACAGCCGAAGTTACGATAGTGGGCGTTTTGCCGCATGTGACTGATGAAGGCAGACGTCTTGGCAGCTAATGCATCACGACAGTGAGTGCTGAGCGGTATGCCACGTAGTTTTATACTGTGTGGAAAGCAAAAGAAGCACGAGTGAATCTCTAGCAATGCATCTACAAGTTTGAAATATCCATTGCTAGTGCGAGCCTGACCTGAGTCTGACCAACGTGCCTGAGTGAATAGCTTAAAGTACGCTTATGCAGGCTTTTATTTTTCACACACTACGTGAATGCTTTGTGTATGCAGGCTTCTAGAAATACGTCTTCATCGTTAAGGTTTAATACTGACTTTTGAGAGAGCAAGTGCTAAGTTGTATTTCCTGAGGCGAGTTTTCATATTATCTGCTGTTTTTAAAGCTTGCGTGGCGTTCCAACTTTAGCAAGCTGTCCGATATTCGTTGTCATCACACAGGTCTACTTCTCTTTTCTTAACAGTTTTGCGAGGGTGTCTAACTTCCTGCTTCTTACAACGGTTAATGTTGTTCTCACCGTTGATTATTCTTAAATTAAGACTTATTTGAAGAAAGTACTCAAAAATGGATATTAGGTTGTTTATGAAAAAAAAGCATTTCCGACAACCAAAGTGTCGAAAACATTACAGATTAAATGAGGTGAGGTTCAACCAGCGCTAACAACTCAACAAGTGAGGTTCAACTAGCACAAACTAATAAGATCACCGCAAACGTTGTGGATAGTTCAAGCCCAATTCACACTCAGTTGTTTGTATAATTAAGAATAATAACGATATTGGATTATACCCCCAATTAAGCAATAGTTGTAGAAGATACAAAAAGCACACTTTTTGGCAAACTGTACACACCTCCACCTGAATACGATTAAAAAGGATGCGAATGGAGCGCGTGCTTTCATGGGGATTTTCTCTGTGGTGTAGGAAGGGTAAAGCGTTTTGTGAACGTCCGTTTACATAGGATTGTCAGCAACCTGAAAAGGATAAGCAAAATGTCGACGTTTCCCCCCCTGGAAAAATATCTGCGGACGCCCATGTTAGTCACTAAAATACAATCTTCAACAGAACCGTTTTGCGGGCCAATTATTCTACTTCAGCAAATTACCCAAATATATCGGGCAGTTTTGCCCGAACTCTTTTGAATCATGCCCGAATATGTGGGAGCAATTGCCCTCCGGTCTCGTACGTCAATGCTACCAAAGCACTTGCCTGTTTTGAAAAATTTCTATAAAGTTGGTTTGTAGTTGTTGGGAAATCTGCAATTATATATTTCTTCCATGTTAGTAAAGAAAACATTTTTTTTAGTTTTAATTGAAAATCTGCTCCAATCAGCGGTTTGTGCTTTTAACCGGTACTGTACGATAACCATTATTTAAGTGTAGATACACGAAAAGCGGAAGTGCTAAATAGCCTTATAATAAATACTACGGCCAAAGCAAACGATACAACTGACATCTTGCAAACGTTTCGATAACAACTGTTATCATCTTCTGTGCATAGCAATTGCTTTGGCCGTAGTATTTATTATAAGTGTAGATATACACTGATATGCAAGTCTTAAACTGGTATTTTGTTTTTTGGTTGTAACAGTCGACTGTGGGTTATTTATTTAAGAATATGTTGCTTCGGTTCCGTAACTTAGCTAAATACCGTGAGTCAAAGACCAGGAGACACAGGCTGAAAATATGTGGTAGCCAAAAGAGAGCGAAAGTTAAAGCTAAAAAAGGCCGAAGCAGAAAAAGTGAGGTGCGTTGGACAAGAATTTAGCAGAACTGCTATAGAAATTCCAAAACTCCTTTAGAGTCACATCACAGTGAAAAGATTCTCGTGCACTTCAACACACTTCAAATTATATTTAACATTTCTAGGTGTAATGAGCCAGGATGCTGGGAACTATTTAGCCCAAGAGAGATTACTTTCAATCACAACAGAAGTTTTTCCGAAAACGAAAGTGATGGGACACGGCTTTCTAAGTTTCATTGCAAAAGAGTACTGCCAACTAGTGAAGTGGTAAGTCATCCATGGCTAATATACTCTGCATTGAAAAATAGAATCTTTTGTTAAAACTGCAAACCTTCTGGCTCTTGGTGTCCACTCGCACTACAAACAGTACTTCCCCTGAAGGTATTGACAGTAGTAACCCTTGGATTAATTGGGTGCTACGGCGTTGACGTCCTTCCTGGAAAAGTGAAACAGGGGAGTAGTAACCATTTAGGACTTCGCTCTTTCACATCACCGATTTCTATCATTGTGACTTGATGCCCTCCTCAAAAATTTCCGCACACGCCCCTGAGTGGGGCCCCGCAAAAGTGCTTCCAATCTGGTCCTGCATTTGCTAAGCACGGCCCTGCCGCCTGGATCCGTCCCTGCTTGAGGGAGAAGTTTTTGAACTTAAACGAAGCAAGTGACAATCAAGTTTGGTTTCAGTGGTGCTGCTCTGGACAGTGACTTTTTACGTTTACACTTGTATGTCAAGTTTAAATTTTGGGTTGCTAGAGTACATTCATCACTGAACCATCAATCAAATCTTTGTTTCTTTACTGAAACGTAGACAAATGTTTATGAACGGGCACAAGTCCAATAACATTTGCTGACCCACAGCTGCATTGGAGGATTATGCTGTGGCTTGGGTCGTTCCTCATCCAATTCACTGAATAAAATACCGTTGCATTAAGCACTAAGCTACAATGATACCTATCGGTACCCGCATGGTGTAAATTGCAGTTATTGTCTGTCTACTGTTGCGATCGGAAATCCCGAGTGGCATATGCGCAAAGCTTAGCACTGTGGCAGCAAGCAACAATAGAGTTCACATGCCATGATCACTATTACTGCTTGTTCGCGCCACATATATGTATGGTGTTGTTATTCGCGCACATCCCGTTCGTGGTGAGTCACACAATCAACGCAACACCACCGGAGGGGTTGCAACACTACCAAGTTTTCTCGTCAATCGTAAATTCCTTTATGTGGTCACCATAGCATGCTTTGGAAAAATAATAGATAACTTACGGAGTCACAAGAAGGTAATAGGCTGATGTACAACTTCCTCATAAATTAGGAACTACTTAGATCTCCACCATTGTAACGTCTCGTTGTTATGCTACTGCAGCACAAGTTGACAAACGTATACTTACCTGGGATACCTTGGAGTGAAAATCAACAAAAAAAGGAAACCCATTCCAGACAAAGAATTGGCCAAAACCACTGTTAATTCACAATAAAATGTGTTTGAAAGATAGTGCTGGTAGTTCGGGAAAGCCTCATTGAAGGTTGGTTGATAGAAGTATCTTGAGTTCAAGTAATTCCATAGTAGCATGAAAGCAATTCCAGATAGAGCTACATAAAATTACGCTTCATGAATCGTGCACTATGACCACCAAAATTTAACAGATATTCCAAAAATGCCAAACAACTTCTTAGCAATAGTTTGTACCTCTATCGTGTACGTCAGTGTGGTCCAACTACAGGCCCACGGGTCGTATGTGGCCCGCCACAGCGTTTTCAGTTGCCCGCGGGCGCATTCAGGAAAAATCTCAATGTGAAATTTGTTAAAGGTTACATTTGTCTCACTGATTTGCTGGTACTAGATCAGAGTGCATCTGCACAAGAACAATGAATATTATTTTTTCTGTATTCCATTTTGTTTTATTTATTTAATCTACGATCAAATTAGAAGGTACTGCCCGCCGCTAACTCTCCGTTGGGGCACTTGTATAGACAACCTCTTTTCTCGGTGCCCCGACGTTCGTTGTGTTGAAGAGTACATCTGGCACGATGAACTCAGTACCAACAAATAAATCTGTCTGTCTATCCGCTAATCGCGGCCATTTTAAATTGGCGCTCGAGCTAAATTAATTGCCCATCCCTGCAATAGGTAATTTTAATTAGAACAAGCATAACATCTTTTAAAGAAATGTGCAATAATAAGGGTGTTAGACACTGCATGCAGTGAGCTTCTGGAAGTTATCCAGCAAAATGTGGGAGAGCACATTTTCTACGAAGCAAACAAATATAAAAACATAAATCGAGTGGGAAGCGAAACACTGTACGATACTGTCAGGGAAGCCTCGGCCACAGGCATCCCACTGATAGAGATTTGTAATAAACTGCAATTTGCTATTGTTTCAATGACCTGCTCACTTTCAATGAAGCACTCACTTGTCCTCCCTTTTTAGTTCTAACTATTGTGAATCTGTTGTTTTATAGGCTACATCATTTTCTTGGAAATGGCCCGCGAGTTGTCGCGTTTTTTTTTAAATGTCCCGTAAGTCAGAAGTAGTTTGACCACCCTGGTGTACATCCTTCTGACACTTTCTTACGGTTTAATGGCTCACATTTTATTTTCTATCATTTTGGCAACAATCTTATTGTTATCATGTATCATCCTGTGACCAAAGTTCAGTTCAGCTTCGTTCATTCTCGGTTTTGTACTCCTTTCGGAACCTAAGTGAAATTTTAATTGCATTTCGTTTCTGAAGGTAATACTGGATTGGCGTTTGCTTCCACGATACACCGGATAAAAACTTCATGAAGCTCTAGTTCAGTGTTTTCCAACCTTTTTAGGCTTGCGGCACCCTACAGAAAAGAATAATAATTTACGGCACCCGTAATGCCGAACCCATAGCAATTTGCTTTGAGGTTTGGTGACAGCTTGAAAATGTATTTTTAATGATATGGTAAAAAATGTGTTAGTCCGCGGCACCCCTGGGCACTGTAAATGGCACCCCAGGGTGCCGCGGCACCCCGGTTGGGAACCACTGGTCTATTTAGTCACTTTCATGCAAAATATTATGTGTAGACACTAAAATGTTTTCAAATCATTGAAAACTATTCAATGTGAAATACTCGCTGCCAGTGGACAATGCACCACGAATGTACGGTATGGGATGCACATACAGCTCATTCAGAAAATAAAATCTAGTCCATGGAGGAGCGAAAGAAAAAGCGAAAGTACGGGGAAAACACAACCAATGCTGAAATGTGTTAGAAGAAGAAAAACGGAGATTTTGCGCACCACTTAGTCGCTCACCTAAGAGTGCAAAGATTGCAAAACTTATCAAGATATTTCACAACCAAAGCAATAGTCAAAGTTTTTAAATACTTTGCATTTCTTGCTAGACCTGATATTGACATCTTGCAAAAAGAGGAACAATTCTAAGCTAACGGCCGTTTTTATAGCGTGTTGCAAATAGCATTCTGGTGGCACAAATCAAAACGGTGCTTGACTGATCATTGCTCGGGCTCAACCCCAACTTCGTTTGAGGCTCATACCAATTACAAACAGTTGAAGTTTTAATTACATGATATTCTTTACTTAAGGTTAAGCTTTCAGTATCTATTAATAAAAACAACTTTCAATTGTTTACAAAAACGCATTGTGTACAAAATTGTCAAACTGGTGTCCACGTCTAGAGCAGTGGTTCTCGATCTTTTTGGCCCACGGACCACCTTTCTAAAAAATATCCGATGGATCACTTTGCTATGCTGACATCTCATGAACAGCTGATCGGCAGTGTTTCACTTAAGCCAGGGAACATTTTATGAAGGATTTATGGAATGCTCTGTGGACCACTGGAAATTCCAGGTAGAATCACTGGTATAGAGCGATCACTATAAAACTGTACCACCAGCCTGCCAATTGTTTTTTGTCTCACGTTTCGGAAGCTGTCTACCAATGTCTTTGGATTGTTAATGGAACGTTCTGCTGGTTTGTCATTTACAACAGTAAGACTTTCAAGATCTGATTGTATGATATTTTGTTATAAATTTTTTGTGTGTGGCTTAGACACAAGGTCCATGCCACAGGAGTAAGCAGAAAAACACAAGGATAGAAAACTGCTTAGTCACAGTACATCACCATAAAAAAGGCTGTAGTTGGTACATGCAGGGATACGTTAGTTAGAGGAACAAACTCTGAAACAAAGCACCAGCAACTACTGCGCTCGGTCACTGTCATATAGAGGCGTTACATTGTGGGAGAAAAATGCAGATTTTCAAAAAATGGTCACTTAAAGTGAGCGGACAAAAAAGTTAGATGAAGATGCATATTCTTGAACAAAAGTATACGAACTGAGTCTAAAAAAACCTAAAACTCCCGCGCAAGCCACAATTATGGCTTACCCTGGAATACTATCGATGGATTTTTGTCACGTCAATACTATCGTCGGGTCTGACAGACCCGGTTTTCAAATATAAAAAATACCTTTTCCTTCAACTGCAGTTTATAGTTTATCACAAAAACTACACTCTACACTGAAACTATAAATCTCACTGAGCAGCTAACAAAGTTACTTTGTACTGTAATATCATACGATTTTTGATGAAAAAAGTAGGGTGTCGAAAGTGTCATATGCCTGATATAGCGAAGGTGTGACACATGCCTGAACTGAATTGCTCATAAAAAAAATTACGGGCGTGAAGAACTTTTGTATGCTGCTAGCAAGACCGTAGAAGCATGCACTGAGTGAGTTTCAGCTTTGTACAGGCAAAACTTCCTCTAACCATAACGTCGGGTCAGCATTACCCGGTCACACACACACACACACACTAATATTTCGTCGGGTCTGCCAGACCCGAACTCATTACCTTGTGCAAAATCTAGAAGTGTGTGGATGACCGCAAGCGCACCTATTTACAAGTCACACAAAAATATGAAGCTACTGAAGAGTTGAAAGCGCGCCGACTTCCGCTTCCGCAGTTTCACGCGAATGACCACATTTGACCCGGGTCTATCAGACCCACGATAGTATTCCAGGGTTTTAAGAACATTTCCGGCTTTAACCTCCGAACCTGAAGCTACATCAGCATGCAAGTCATTGCTGGAAAGGTACCGCGGCAACGCATCTCTTCGTGTATTGTTTCGTGTACTTGTGAGGTCATTGTGACGCATTTTCACGGGCAAACCCGTTTCTTGTGTAGCCGAAAAAATTCGTGGATTTTATTCGAATAACTGTGGAGCGAAAACGAAGCACATTGGAAAAAAACGTTTCTATGTAAAAATGTTAGTCACGACCAGGGAGTTTAAGGGCGAAGGAGAGATATGTCCCTCCAACTTTTGGACAGGGGGGGACATATCTTTTATACCCCCCAATATTTTGTGATTAAAGATAATGCAGTTGTGCAAATTTCATAGTTGCATTACTGTTGTAAACGTTTCCCTAGCATAAATTCAGTGAAAAAATAAGAAAAATAAGCATATCGCTGGATTATCTGTAGACACTGCATACAGATTTCTACGTAAACTGATTTGTCATGATTGTTGATAATCGTGTTGGTTAATTCAAATTACCCAAGCAGTGTGCACGTAAACTTCGTTCAATCACAAATTCCTTCGCTGGTCCGTAGCCTGCAAGGGTGGCAACGGGGCAATGTCCCCCCAATTTCAAAGTTTTCAGGTTAATAAAATATCCGAACTATAAGCCAAAGAAATACTTCAGTGAAAATCAACGAAACTTCCTCACCTCACATATCTTACTTCGAATAAAAACTTGTATCTGACCTTTTGCAATCAATGACCGCATGTAAAATCAACTGGAGTAACACTTTTCGCAGCTGTTTTTGCCGCACCATCTTGCTGTATCCCATCTAATATTTTTGTAAGCTTCATTTCAAGACTATCGCAAGTTTCTCTTTCATAACAGTGAGTCTTACAAATATAAACATTCCTTGTTTCCAGTGTCAGCGTAGCCTTAAAATCAGTATCGTAGATTTTGTTTTGTATTGTTCTAAAACTACATGCATGAATATGGCGGTGATATACATTTTATGTCTTGAAGCTCAAAATTTGGCTGAGAAGCGATTCAGTTTCAAAGTCTTCTTCATTGCGCCATAGTCACTGTTTAACAAAAATAGCATTCATTCTAGATATTTATTTGCGATGACATGTATTGTGACGGTTCAATCACAATTATGTGGAGCCTTAACTTGCCTTGTCGACAGTAAAATATCAGTCTTGTCAAGATATTAGATTCTGACCTATACTGTTGATATGCTCAATGTTTCAACTTTCATCTGATGTTAATTGCCACCCTATTCTACAGTAAATAATTTTAAATGATTTAACTGCAACGTGAAGAGTCAGCAGCAAATATAACTTAAGTAACAAAAGGCTTTTTATTTTGTAAGTGCTGAGGGAATTGACACTACCATTTCTTACAGATACTGTGATATACCTTGCATTGGGGTGGATATTAAAATTTAGGGGCAAGCTCTCAGAAAGGTGGCTCAAAACATCGCCATTGCGAAAGGTACATGTGGGATTACATGGATAAAAGAGTTAAATTTGTATCACATTTCAATTTATGAACTAAATTCAAGAGCATAACATAAAAACGAAAGGAAAAATTCTTGTAAAGTTTTGCAGCTGGCTGCAAAAGACACTCGGAAGCGGCCTCCTTACACACATTTTCCTATAATTTTTGCTTTCATTTGAAAAACATAACTTGCTTCTGAGCTTCTTTAAAAAACCCTTCAACGACCGCACCGGCCTACATATAGGCCGGCACAATTTTGGCCGTAAATCGCCAGCCGCTAGAGCTGGAGAGGTGTTCAAACCATCTACGGATTCGGCAAGTCCTCTAGGTTCGACTGAAAACACAAAATTTCAATTTTGGGTTTGGGGTTCTCTTGGGGGACGTCACAAGTGGGGATGTTCTGCGTTTTTATGGCCTACTTTACCTACCTGGTCCTAGGCGCCAATCCAATGAGCCATTATTTTGGCTGAAGTTTTTTTTTGAAACCAGACTATCATCCGAGTTTTTAGAGCTCTTGATTGACTTTCCAGCATATCTGGAGCCAAAATTATGCCACAAACCAAAAAGTGGTCAAAATTTCTACCCCTACAAACTCTAACCTGGGGTGAATAACACCCAGTTTGTATATGGCTGTAACTCACCGCCAGAATAAGCTAGAGAGCTGTTCAAACCCTCTAAAGACTCGTGAAGACATGTAGTTTAGACTGCAAAAAAATTTTTAGTTTGAGAGCGCAAGCCGCCAGTGGTAGACTCATGCTTTTTCTGCAATTTTCTGATTTTGGGGTAAGATGTTTTTTGGGCCATAATTCTGGTTCCAGACATGCTAGAAGGTCAATCAAGGGCTCTACAGACACGGATGATCACCTAGTTTCCAAAAAAATGGCTCATTAGATTGGCGCCCAGGGCCAGTCAAAGTTGGTCAAAAATTCAAAACTCATGCCTCTTTGTGACGTCACCAAGAGAACCCCAAACCCAAATCAAATAATTTCTTTTTGAATCTAAACTAGAAGACTTACCAAATCCGTTGAGGGTTTGAACAGCTCTCTACCTATAGCGGGTGGCGAGTTATGGCCAAAAATATGCCGGCCTATATGTAGGTCGGCGCGGTCGTTAAAGGGTTTGTCTGGCTCTGGAGTGGTACATAACCTTATCACCTAAACAATGGTGCACAGCTCTCAAGAAGGGGTCACGATATCTCTGAAAAAGAGGGGCCTGACGCGACTGCCTCGTTATCCTTCCTGAATGTCCATGCCTGAGTTTGCAATCTGGTCTTGTTGACAAAGTGCATATGACTACTACGAAACAAAATTTGAATTTTTTCTCATTTGGATTTTCCGCAGACAAGTTATAGTATTTTCTAGAAGCCTGTGATTTGTACAAATTTAATTATACATGCAGTGCTACGCTATCTTTACATGCAGCTGAGCGTGGTCGATAAGTTTTGTAATATTGTGGTTACCATTGTGTTTACAGTTTAATTCCGTTTTAGATTTCAATGAAGACAGTTAAATTTAGCAAAGTCTCATCAAACAATTTAAACGAAGTAATCAAAGTCGCCATAAAAGTTTTATGGAGTAAGTTGAACATAGCCAAAATATCTTACGGATTATCAGAAATCCGAACATTTTTCAAACGCGTTGAAAGACTCTAGCGTTTACGTTTATCAACTAATTACATGAATTTGATTAAATGACAACGGGGCCACTTATAAGCGCGAAAGTTTTGTAGAAGACCTACAAGAAAGTCCGTGCCTCAGTTTGAGCAAAATCTCTGCTCGACTTCCATTAAACGTGTTGTGTTGGTGTACACCCGTGCTTGTAAATACAGTGCTGTATAAGAAGAGAATCGTAATGGCGGCCGCGATGACTTTGTGCTGAGCTGCAGTATTGGCTGCAAAAAGCATACTGCATAACAGGGACCGAGTTTGCTAAAAAACTTTTGGGGGGACAAATCTTATTGTTTGCGTTTCGAAGACGTCACCATGTGCACCCAACCGTAGTACGACCTTTTTGTAAAATTGGTCAAATTGGGTGAACATTATGGAATTGATACCTGGCTACGCCCATCGTGGTGGTATAGCAACTAGTAGTGTATGCAAGTATATAACGGTGCTATATCTAGATATCTAGCACTTAGCACTGCATTGAATATGAAAGCACATTAAATCTGAGAGCTTAAATAGACACAATTATGCTCAAAAAATGTGATAATCAATCCAAACTTGGTCAGTTTCGATAAATAAAGCATACTGCTACTAACAATCACAATATAGATCAAATCAAAAACAAAGCACCAGATCTTTTGGTAAATACTAGCAGTGGAACCAGGAGCGTAGTCAGACATTTTATTGGGGCTGGGGAAAACACAACCGAGTTTCAACATTTAAATATTTTTGATGCTTGGTTTTAAAGCATCATCCATGAAACGTGCATATTTCTGACGTTTTCTCCTGAACATTTGTGTTCGGATTTAAGCCGACATGCTTTCACTGACTTCAAAAGTTTTAAAAGTTTTGATAGTACAGTTCCAAGCTTCTAGTGTGGATCTTTACTTTGGATCGATGCTCATAAATCATTCTTGCAAAAGCGCTGGTAAACCTCTCAATGCCCGATATTGCGCTTGAGCAAGAAGTCATCGCGGTCACCATTGTACACCAACGCAACACGTTCAACCGAAGCTGAACAACGACTTTGCTCTGAGGCACTGATATCATAAGTAAGCCTTCTACAAAACTTTCGCGCATGTAAGTAACGGATTCCGTCGTCATCCAATTTTCGAGCAATTTATTCACGTCTGTAGTTAATAACCGTATACGCTAGAGTCTTTCACCACGTTTGAAAAATGTTTGAATTTTTGATAATCCGTAAGATATTTGGCTATGTTCAACCTATTCCGTAAAACCTTTGTAGCTATATTTTAAACTTACTTCATTTAAATTGTTTGAGACTGTGCTAAATTGAAGTGTCTTCATTGAAATACTGTAGATGGATAAGACGGAATTAAACTGCAAACACAGTAGTAAATCCAGTATTACAAAACTTATTGACTGCGCTCAGCTGAAGGTAAAGATAGTTTAGCACTGCACGTAATTAAATTTGTAGAAATCACGGGCTACTTAAATGTAATACCTTATCTGCGAAATTTTTTCCTAATGGGAATAAAATTCAAATTTAGTTTCATTTTAGTCACATGCGCTTTGCAAAGGAAGGATGAGGAGGCACTCACCTCGTGCCATCTTTATCAGAGATACCGTGCCCCCCCCACCTTGAGAACTTTGCACCATTGTTTAGTTGAAAAGGTGATGTACCACTTTAGAGCCATATTTAAATAAACTCTGAAGCAAGTGATATGTTTTTCAAAATAAAGCAAAAATTATGGGAAAATGTGCCATAGGAGGCAGCTTTCAATTGCGTAGCTGCGCAAAACTTTGGCAAAATTTTGTTCCTTTCCTATGTATGTTTTGCTCATGAATCTAGTTTTTATTGACATGTGAAACAAATTTAACTCTTTTATTCACGTAATCCCACATCTACCTTGCGCAATGGCGATATTTTGGAGACCCTATTCTGAGAGCTTGCCCCTAAATTTTAATGTGCACCCCTGTGTAAGTTATATCAGTATCTGCAAGTAATGGCAGTGCCAAATCCCTCAGCACTTAAAAAATGAAAAACATCTTGCTACTTACGTTGGATTTTGCCGTTGACTCTTTTCATTGCAGCTAAATGATTTCAAATTATTTGCTGTAGGACAGGGTGGCAATTAACATCAGATGAAAGTTGAAACACTGAGCTTATGAACAGCAGGTCGGAGTCTGATATCTTGACAAGACTGACTTTTACTCGGCCGCAAAGTAAATGGAAATCATTGATAAACTTTTAGGCTCCACATAAATGTGATTGAACAGCCACAATACACGTCATCACAAATAAATGTCTATAATGAATGCTGTTGTTGCTAGACAGTTACTATGGCGCAATGAAGATGACTTTGAAACTGAATCCCTTCTTAGCCAAAGTTTGAGCTTCAAGACATAAAATTTATATCACCGGCATATTCACGCATGTAGTTTTAGAAGTGTGCAATAACAAGAATCAACGCTACTGATTTAAGGCTACGCTGACACTGGAAACAAGGGTAGGTTATATTTATAACCCCCACGGTTATCAGAGAGGAATTTGCGATAGTACTGAAATGAAGGTTACATAACCATTAGGTGGGATACAGCAAGCTGGTGCGCGAGAAACAGCTGCGAAAAGCGTTACTCCAACTGTTTTTACCTGCGGTCATTGATGATTACAAAAGGTCAGATACAAGTTTCTATTCGACTAAAAGCTGAAATAGGATAGGTTCCTTGAAGCAGTTTCGTTGATTTGCACTAAAGTATTTCTTTGGCTTATACTTCAAATATTTTATTAACCTGAAAAGTTTGGAATTGGGAGTGGCATTGCCCCGTTGTCCCCCATAGCTACGCGACTGGTACCAACCGTACTCTGATTGCAGGCTACAGAACAGCGCAGGAATTCTTGATCGGGCGAAGATCATGTGCACACCGATTCGGTAATTCAAATCAACTAACACAATTTTTAACAATCATGACAATTCAGTTTACACAGGTAATCTGTATATTGTGTCTACAGATAATCCAGTTATAACGTTCATTTTCCTCATTTATGCCCTGGTTTTATGCTGGGGAAACGTTTCCAACAGTAATGTGACCATGAAATTGGCACAATTACATTACTTTTCATCACAAAATGTTTGGGGGACAAAAGATATTACATACCCCCTGTCCAAACGTTGGTGGGGACATGTCCCCCCCGTCCCCCCCATGAACTCGGTCCCTGCTGTATACCGTGTACTTATAGTATTGAGAGGTTTACTAGCGCTTTTGCAGGAAAGATTTATGAGAAAATGGTGGCATTGACCTAAAGTAGATGCTTGGAACTTCACTTCCAAAACTTTTAAAACCTGTCAATTCAATGAAAGAAGACTTTTTATTTGTCGGCTTAAATCTGAACACAATTGTTCAGGAGAAAACGCCAGAAACATGCACGTTTCATGGATGATGCTTTAAAACAAGGAGCATTAAAAATATTTAAATGTTGAAACTCGGTTGTTGTTTTCCCCTACTAAAATTTCTGGCCACGCACCTTGTTGCCACTGCCAGAAGTACCAAAAGATCTTGTGGTTTGTTTTTTATTTGATCTGTGTGGTCTTGTATTTAGTAGCAGTACATTTTGTTTCGGAACTGTCGATTCAAGCCCAATGTAGGTTCCTGACACTTAAATTCAGGCCCACATCAAGAGAAACATGAAATTCGGATAAGCTCGTTACAACTTTATTCTCACAAGCCCACAAAACGTGGCCAACAAAACGTTGCTCACAAAACGTGGTAAGCGAAAATTGTGGGAAGCAGCCTTGTGCTGCGAGGACCTTGTGTCTTTTTCAGAAACAGCCTTATCCTGTGGGGCAGCCTTGTGCTGCAGAGACACAAAGACCGTATGTCTTCAACTAACAGGCCAACCTGCAGGCAGGCAGGCAATTAAGATACGAACGCTTTCAGTACATTAACTTAAACTAATTTTAGTTTGCTAAGGTCAAAGTAAGTCTTTAATGTGCGGCCCTCATTAACATGTCATTTAATGTGCGGCCCTGGTTTAGGTAGTGAAATAATTTTTGGGTCAGTAAGCAATTCGGTTGGACATAGCTGTCCTAGGGCTTCGACCCCCACAATCCTCCATAGAGGAAAAGCGAGTATGAAGATGAATAAATCAACGAAGTTATACTTGGGTCAGTGGTGGTACGTTATAAAAAAAAGTGAAAAAAGTGAAGAAATGTGTGTAAATCATAATACCCAAAACTTTGAATCAGTATTTACTGAAGAACAGTAATCATTATTTAAAAATATTTCTTCACAATCTTTTTTCAGTTTTAATATTTTTCACTTACCTTAAGGTGTTCAAAAGAAAAAAATCCGTAACGAAAGCATTTTAGCAATCAAGCATTATGGTAAATAGCTCAAAATATACCTGCAAGAATCAGATTCAATGATCCAATCCACACTTTCGTAATAGCTCGTAGACCTAGAGCAGGAGGATCATAAAGGAGTAGGAATGTCTAATAAAAAAAGCTGGAAATTTGCGTGCTGCTCTGTTAGTCATGGTGTTTCAAAACATAAAAAATTTACCTCTACTGCGGAAAAGAAGTAAAATACAGCCGCTGCCAATGTCACTGCACTCACAATCTGATGGAAATTCCACCAACAAAAGTTTACTTCGGGTCCGCAGTCGTTTTGCAAGCACTTTGTCTGAATCTGAAGCGAGAGAGAACATATAACGAATATCTCAATTGTGATATGCAGTTATTGCATTCATTCGTGTCGGGTGTGCAACATACTGAAGGCTGCCAAATGTATGCGGAGGTAGGGACCGAGTTTGAAGGGGGAAATGTCCTACCCAACTTTTGGACAAGGGGAACATAATATCTTTTGTCCTCCCAATATTTGGTGATAAAATATAAAGTAGTGCAAATTTCATGGTTACATTATTGTTGGAAACGTTTCCCTAGCATAAATCCAGGAAATAAATAAGAAATTAGCATTATCATTTGATTACACTGCGTAACATACCAATTGAGTTCAGCTATTTTTGTTTGGCTACTTTTTTTGATGTCCTTTTATGTTTTTTGGGGCGCTGAGTTCGAAAATCATGTTAGTTTTATTGTATCATCAACGGTTTTCAATGTTTTGACAATTTGTGCATTATCCGACTGAAACTGTATTGCTCGTATGTATATTTTCATACTGCTCATATGATAGATTTAAACATGCAGTGATCTTTTGCAAGGTTATTTAGACTCGAAAATCACAATTAAAAATGTTTTGTTAATCACAAGTCCTAAAAACATAAAAACACACTCTTTCAATCAAATAAGACCTTGTAAATTAACTGTTGAACGAGCTTGTCCTTTATGATCATGTGTATCTTCCCTTATCAAACACCACATATAATCCCCCGTCATTGCGCTGTCCCAGCGGCCCTGATACCGCTTTTCCATTTGCTGAATATCTTGCCGTGTTCCTCGCTAAAGACCCCAAGATTTTCTTGAAAGAAATCAAGATGCGAGGATAAAAATAAGTTTTAATGACATGTTGCGTCCCATCCTTTAGTATGGTGTGATCAGTGTTTTCGCTATATCTTTATAATTTGGATCTTTATTCTTTCTCAAAAACACTTCAACCACACCACAATGCTTGCCAAGTCTTTTCTCTTTCAGTCATTTTTTCCTCCAGGGTTCTTGACTTCAACTTGTTATTTGGGGGCCAACAAATTTTCCTCGCTTTAGTTTGGCATCTGACAATTTTGGGAACATTGCTCTGATTTCTTGAAATGTTTCTCCTTTGAAAGCCAAAGCTTTGACAAAGTGCTTCAATAAACTTAATTTTATGTGAAGGAGCGGCAATAAAACTTTTTCCCTGCGTACTAGTGACTCCTTGATGACATTGTACCTTCCTGGCATTAGTTCTTCCCTTGGCAGCCACTGGATCTTCTCGCAGTGCTCTCTATCAGCTCTACTGTTCCACAAGCAAAGAAAACACGAGTATTTGGTGCAGCCACTCTGCAGACCCAAAAAAACCCTACATCTTAAAATCACCACAAACACACCAGTTGAATTCAGCATAAAGGCTTTTGGGTGGAACTGTCAATAAAGTCTCTACTGAGTCGGTTCATGTTGCATTCCAACAGCATTAAACAAACATTCGCATCTTTGCAATAGCAAAGGTCCTGAACTACCACAAAGTAAACAGAAGTCTAAGTGCCTCAGCAAATTCCACTCATTTAATCTTGATGTTAATAACTCTGCTGCAGATTTTGTTAGCTCGAGGTTGCGTATGCAATCACCAAATACTTTTTAGATGGAAAATGAGGTTTTGAACTTATTGCTTGTGCATGTTCCATATTAGTGTCTAAAGTTTTGTTTCATGCTGAGTCTTCACATTCATCATGAAGTTCCAACAACAATGACAAAAATATAAGATGTAGGAATGGATTAAATTCTTACAGCAGTTACGTAACCGGTATTTTATAGACGCAAAATCACTTATGTTTGGAGGTGGGTTCAGAAGTGGTAAAGTTTCACTGTGATGAACGGGAGCAATGGATAAAGGTAAACTTGGATATGTTAGTGCTTTTTTTCCTTTGACCTTGTGATACTTTGCAATATTTATTGTGCAGAAGCTATAGTAGTTATGATGGTTTTGTTGCTCTCTCCAAACTCTTGGATTTGCAAATGGCATAATTCATTTTACCAGGTTGGCTTGGAGTGGAACCCACAAATGTAAAAAACCTTACTGACAGTAAACGGTCGATGATAGAACAAAAATAATTACATTTTTGGAATCAGTGCCTCAAAATTATCCAGAAACAATGCAAATGTGCAGCCAAACAAAAATTTCATAAAATTTTGTTACGTAGTGTTATCTGTAAACACTGTATACAGATTGACAGGTAAACTGGATTGTCATGATTGTTGATAATAATGTTGGTTAATTTGAATTACTGAATCGGTATGCACATAAACTTCGCTCAATCGCGAATTCCTGCGCTGGTCTGTAGCCTGCAATCAGAATGCGGTTGCCACCAGGCGCGTGGCCAGGGGGCAAAGCCCCCCCGATTCCAAAGTTTTCAGGTTAATAAAATATTTGAAGTGTAAGCTAAAGAAATACTTCAGTGGAAATCAACGAAACTGCCTCAAGGAACCTATCCTACTTCAGCTTTTAGTCGAAAACAAACTTGTATCTGACCTTTTGCAATCAATGACGACAAGTAAAAACAATTCGAGTAACGCTTTTCGCAGCTGCTTTCAGCGCACCAGCTTTCTGTACCCCCCTTAGGCTTATGTCGTAAATTTTTTCATAATCGTGGGTGTTACAAATATAACCTACCCTTGTTTCCAGTGTCAGCGTAGCCTTAAACCAATAACGTAGATTTTTGTTTTTGCACAGTTATAAAACTACATGCGTGAATATGGCGGTGATATACATTTTATGTCTTGAAGCTCAACCTTCGGCTGAGAAGCGATTCAGTTTCAAAGTCATCTTCATTGCGCCATAGTCACTGTTTAGCAACAACAGCATTCATTCTAGATATATATTTGTGATGACATGTATTGTGTTTGTGACGGTTCAATCACACTTATGTGGAGCCTTAACGTTTTCATCAAGGGTTTCGCTTTGCCTTGCCGACGAGTAAAAAATCAGTCTTGTCAAGACATTTGACTCTAACCTACTGTTCATAAGCTCAGTGTTTCAACTTTCATCTGATGTTAATTGCCACCCTATCCTACAGTAAATAATTTTGAATGATTTAACTGCAACGCGAAGAGTCAGCAGCAAAATCTAACCGAAGTAGCACGATGCTTTTATTTTGTAAGTGCTGAGGGAATTGGCACTGCCATTACTTACAAGTACTGAGATAACTTACATAAGGGTGGATACAGTGGAGTGCAGAGAGGGGGCGAACGGGGCGCCGGCCCCGGGCATCCAAGGCACGAACGCATCCAAACAGTGAAATTACAAAACTTGAAATGCTGTAATTAGATGATTTTCCCTATTGTAAGTCTACTACATGCGGCATGGATTTAATTTTTCGAAACTGTTTTGTTGTCAACACTAATTTTTACGTATTCAAATGCCAACAGTTATCAGATTCTTCATTACCAGGGACTTTTCCTCTAGGTGTGTGGCGCACATCCAATCAAACTGATAGTGACTTGCTCCAGTTCGTGCGATCAAGGGAAAATCACAAAAAGGATTAAAAGATATAATCAGGGTTGAGAAAAACCCGTTTTTTGCTTTTTTATAACCGGGTTTTTTGTTTTCTTTAAAAAAACAGGTTTTTGTTCTTTTTGAAGAAAAACGCAAAAACCCCATTGTGAATTGTGAATTGTTTTTATTGCATCATGCAATATCACCACTTGCAGAATTACGCACTAATAACTTGTTATACCTGTTATGGCATTCAAATTTGAGGGTAAAGAAATGTACCCCATCTTTGTTTCGCAAAGTGTTGTTGGTCAATTCACTCAAGTGCAAAGGCTTTGCAAAAATGCTCACAGCGAACAGAGAAAAGCCAATCACACACAAACTCTGCAGTTTCACGTCAAGTTTATGTATATGCCCCGCTAACTCAGCATCTGTACATTGTGTTTTTTCAATATATGATTTGGCATGGTACATCATCAGAAACAGCTTGGATTCAGAGAATGCAGAAAAATTGGTTAATACCATGGTTCGCGAACAGTGCGTCGCAACGCCCTGATGCGTCGTTTCAATTTTCCAAGGGCGTCGCGCAAAGTAAACTCGGTGCAGTTTTATTCAATGAGCAATAAAGAGCAAAATCCAGTACAGTTTTGTAACTTACCAAAGAATAGTTTTTGTTTAAGTGCAGTAATGCTGACAGTAGATAGGCCATTTACCGTCTCGTGATTGTGTTTTACTAATAAACGCTTTGCAAAAATTTTCATTTACTTTGCATCAGAAAAATGAAGGCTACAGTAGTCAGTTATAAAGTGGATGTAAACAGGAAACTAATGTTGCAACATAAACGTAAATCCGCGATTGAAAATGACAGGCCTTAAAGGAAACCTCGCAAGTATTACAACAGTCATTTAGATGTTGGGTTCACATTTAAATTGCAGAACCTCTGTGTGTTTGCAGCAAGGTATTGGCCAGCTGCAGCATGTTACCAAATGAGCTCTGACGCCATTACACATCAACATATCCGCAATTTGTGAAGAAACCTAGATTGTTTTTTTCTCGGAACGTAAACGATCTAAAGAGACAAGTGTCTACCATTTCCCAATTCACGCAACTCCCGTAAAGGCTTTATTAGCATCCTACCAAGTTGCGCACAGATTTGCTAAGTCTAAAGTCTCAAATCATTTCTGAGGAACTACCATTGCCTGCTGCAATCGATCTTGTAAGTGCGATGATAAAAGGAGCTGCCCAGCAGTTAGATCCGATACCGCTATCTCATGATTTGCTTAAAAATAAACGTATGATGCCGTCTCCAAATTTACGAAGCATATTTTTGCAACGTCTATTTAAGCTCGAGTCGAAATATACCCAGTACTTTCCGTATAATTTACCAAGCAATCAACAGATTCGTGATCCTTTCGTCCAACCTACCCCATCGTTTACCCTTACAAGAAAAAGAAAGCTAAATTTACCTTGTGATGGTTTCCTGAAAAGAAAGTTTAATTCAGGAAACCTCACAAAGTTCATTGAATGGCGAAAACCCAACTTTGGTGAAACGAACACTACGAATGGTTATCCCTTCCGCTATGTCGTATTTATACGAAGCAGGACTTTATGCCATCGCGGTGATTAAAACCAATTCAGAGATCACGAATAAATTTTGAGAGGGAACGAGAGGGAAATGCGGATGGCAATTTCACAAATTCTTCCATGATTCGACTAACTAGTGAAAATCAGTAAGCCCACACCTCTCAATATTGTAAATGATGCCGATTTCTTTTTGTTGTTATGAGTAAATTAAATTGACATCGCAAGTGCAGCAAAATTTTCCAAAGGCGTCGCAACGTAAAATGTTTGAGAACCACTGGTTTAGAATATACCGATTTTACAGAGCTGAAGAAGATAACCAGTAGAATTTACCCAAACTGTTCGAGATATTCCCTTCTTTTTTCAAATCCTTAATTTCGTTGTTGTTGGTTTTGTTTCATTTTAAAGCATTACAGTTAACTGTACAAGTGTGATGCTTATTTTACCTTTTACTTCATAGTACATTTTTCAAAGGAAAGGTAAAGAGTGAGATTTTTGGTGGGTTCTATTGTTTTTTTTAAAGTGGACATTAAAAAAAAAACGAATGCATATTTTTGGTTGGGTCCAATTACATCAAAAATGAAGATAATTATGGACGTTCAATTGATCTGAGCCAAATTTCAAAACTGTCCCATTTCAACGTGCTTGATTTAGCTGATTTTACGATGCAACATTAGTTTCCAATTTCGATTTTTTGTGCTAATACAGTCGCACACGTGTGCTTGCAATACGTGCTTCGTTTCGAGCTTCGTCATTATTTGGCAGTTCAGGCGGATTGATCATGGCTCACACACGCCCGTATCTTTCTTTCCCCTTAGTAGTTGTACATATAACAGTCACATAATAAAAAACGAAGGTTTTTTCTTGGATACTTCATGCGCATTCTCACTTCTTGTGTAGTTTACAAGTTTCAAGCTGTCAAACCTGGGTGTCCGCCATCCCAGCCCCATACTATTTCTGCTCGACTGCTATTCGAGGAGACATTTGGTCAGCATTGTCTTTTTGCAGTTGTGAACGGCGCTGACGTAGCACTGGGTGTGTTCTACCCCCAGTTATGAACTGCTTTGTCTCAGGAGACCGCTGATCATTTATGTTCATTATAGTGGCACATTGTAGCTTACAACAACGAGTAAAGAGTGCGTGTAGAATAACATGCACAGGGACGCCGGAGAATATAGGCATGGCGGGTGCATTTCCCCTCTGTTCTTTCAGAAGGTGGGCAACGGGGTGGAGGTTCCTTTTCATAGGTGCACGAGCAGGCAAATTTTGGTGGGTGTGAAGGATTTTTTTGTCCGTATTTCCCCAAACTTGCCCGAAAACGTTTTTGTGCAACTTTTGCCAACAAATTTTCCCCCAAAAAGATTATGAAGAACTTTTCTCGGTGTCACCTACAAAAAAGGTCTTCATGTGTTTTTTTGCAAACCTTAGGCGCCATTTTTTGAAGTCAAGCAACATTGGGCGCCATTTGTACCAGGATTTTTAGCAAATCAGAACTTTTGGGGAGCGCTTGCACCCCCTGGACCACCACCTCCAACAACACTGCTTTTCATAACAGTATCATAGGTAATTTCATGGTTTTCTAGATCAACTTGAAATAAATTTATTGCAGCTATTCGGGCACACAGAAAATTCAGAATGATTTTCTATAATTTATGTTATTAATTTTGAGGTCAACATTGTTGATGAACAGAAACAAACATAATTGGTAACGATTTTTTTATGTTTCTATTGCCCTAAACTGTTTTACTGCTCCTCCTGCCCTATCGCTGCTCTGGCGTCCCTGAATATGCATGTTGTGTCAATAAAGCTTCGCGAAGACGTTGGTTTGCAAACGTGAATATGACGTCATATTGTGACCTGACAAAAAGCGTATATCCAGTAACAATGACCAACATACACCACTGCTCAATACTAGAATTTGGTAGGGGTATCCAACCAAGCAGTCGCCCCGGGCATCACCAGACCTCTGCACGCCACTGGGTGCATATTTAAGTTAAGGAGCAAGCTCTCAGAAAGGGGCCCCAAAACATCGCCATCCGAAAGGTAGATGTGCGACTACGTGGATAAATGAATTTAATTTGTTTCACATTTAAATTTATGAACTGAATTCAAGAGCATAATATACATACGAAAGGATCAAAAATTTGTAAAGTTTTGCAGCTGGACACTTGAAAGCCGCCTTCTTTGGCACATTTTCCCATAATTTTTGCTTTATTTTGAAAAACATACGACTTACTTCACTGCTTCTTTAAATTAGAGTGGCACAGAACCTTTTTAACTAAAAAATTTGCAAAATTGACCAGATGAATTATTAAAACTCGCCACGGCAAATATAGCTTTGCCATCCGTATTCACTCAGATGTCAGAACTTAGCCTTAACAATTAACATGTATTCCCACAAGCCTGCACAGATGTATTCTAACAAGCCACGTAATTTTATACTGCATGAAAACAAGCCTGCATAAGTGTAATTTGACACTCAGGCACGTTACACTCGCACTAATAATGCTTTTTTCAAATTTATGGAAGCATTGCTATAGACTCTCTCATGCTTCTTTTCACAAGTATGAATGTACGTGACTTACCGCTATCAGCAGTCGCTGTCTCGCTGCATTACCTGCCAAGACATCTGCGTTCAACAGCACCATGTGGCTAAACGCCTGCTACCGTAATATAAAGTGAACCTTTGCAGGTTTGTTGGGCATGTTATTGTTACGCATTGGAGACGAACAGTAGATCAATCCGCTCGCGACTTTCGCAACCCGCCTCTGTAGGTAGAGGGGACATGAGTGAACTGCAAGTTCATCACTGCATGACACTGTAACTGTGAACCTGACTCTTGTGCAGTGTGAGTTTCATACCGGCAAAAAAACTGTCATTGCAAGAATCAAATCAACCAATCGCTATTTGAGATGCCGACTTCAGTTTTTTCCAGAAACATTTGGTTCTTAATCTTAATTTCCATGGGGAGCAAAAGCTCGTTTTTCCCACCCTGCGAACGCCCATGCGATCATTGACTATTTTATATCAGGTTCCACAAACAAGGGTAGCTCATCTAATGAAACGAAGAAACGTTTTTGACTAATTGTTAGCATAAGTTAATTTTTCGTATCTTTAGCGATTAAGTAATGTGCAGTACAAAAATACTTTTGATGACGATTTTCAATGAAATCAAATGTCATGTCAACAACATTTTAAGCCTGGTGGGGGAATGCATCCCCCTGTGTCCGCGCCTGGTGCGGGGCTTGAAAGGTTTAAACACTATTGTAAAAAAACGTTTAAAATCTGACGCACTGTATGTGAGTTTCAAATTAACTTTTCAATCCAACGACAATGCTAGAATTCTTTTGATCTTGTGCTCCAAATATATATGAACAAGAGACGAACTTCTTGGATGATCATAATCACATGGTGAAGACCATCAGTAAGTCCACACATCCATAGATCATATGAACAAAGGGGTAGGAACACTGGAGTGCAAACACTGAGTCATATGACAGGTCCGACAACTGAAACACTTGTACAAAATCAGCGGACAGCGGACAGCGCCGCCGGTTGACCAGGCCTTACATAGAGGATTAAAACAGTATAATTTGCATTGCTTGGAAAACGACAACTTAAAAACGGCATAACCAAACCCTGTTTCCACTGAATATGGATTGTGCTTGTTTGCTCCAAAAAACATGTGGTTTCTATGACAAAGGAAATTACATAGCCATGGGCGTAACGAGGTTAGATGGCGCCCGGGGCAAGAGGCAAGTTTGGCGACCCCATATTCGAACCTGAGGTCTTTCAGAAGCAAATGTACTACATTGAAGAAATTACTTCTGACAATGTTGAGACTTTTTGGCGCACCCCGCAGTGATTCGGGGCTCGCGGAATTGTGCCTCCCGCGTTACGCCTCTGCGTACAGCTAATCAGATCGACAACTAGACGATATTATCAAAAGCGGCAACACGGTCTCGCATGAACATGCATATACCCAAAAAATAAACCTACAAAAAACGCTAGAAATTACGGAAATTTCACGAAGAAAGCTTCTGAACTACACGAAAGAGCTATCAATTCCAAGAAAAGATCGCAATGCCATTTTTCCTGCGAAGAATCTCTCTAAAAGATATACACCCCATCTCTCTTCCGGGCTTTGTAAGCTGGCCAATTCCTGCTGGCGTACAGTGTTTTTATTTGGATATATTGTTAGCTCAAAAATGGTGCTCAAATTTGTATGAGCAAGTTTGATTCCACGTTATTTAGATCTCTGTCTTTGTGAAAGCAGCTTCCATTCACTTCTCTACTTCACTCTCAGTCATTTTCACAAGTCTAGCTCAACCTTGCTGGAAGAAATATACTTCCTAGGCTTTCATATGCCCAAAAAATGACCAGAGATAAACATGGACTTGGATTTGAATCTTGTTGCATGCTAGTGTTTTGATGGATTTGGATTTTATAAAAAAAAATAATTACACTTTATAACGGGTCTGTTATGAACGTGGTCTGTTATGAACGTGGTCTGTTGTGAGCGTAGACTGTTGTGAGCGTAGACTGTTGTGAGCGTAGACTGTTGTGAGCGTAGACTGTTGTGAGCGTAGGCTGTTGTGAGCGTAGACTGTTGTGAGCGTAGACTGTTGTGAGCGTAGACTGTTGTGAGCGTAGACTGTTGTGAGCGTAGACTGTTGTGAGCGTAGACTGTTGTGAGC
>Ga0210059_1001595_pt1 | contig 34447 bp, 24 predicted proteins | sample Ectturendosymbi2_FD_188042 | JGI IMG/M metagenome (GOLD analysis project Ga0210059, IMG submission 188042) | Ecteinascidia turbinata endosymbiont from Florida, USA - Sample 2 (SPAdes) (version 2) | ecosystem: Host-associated > Tunicates > Ascidians > Unclassified | place: Key West, Florida... | reverse complement strand
ACGAGACAACCTGTTTAACAGTTTTTTTTCGGTGTCCCAGCGCCTTAGCTTTAATTTGTATGAAATTGTTTAATATTTGCGCCAATAAACTCTCTCTCTCTCTCTCTCTTATAATTGGCACCGATCTATAGCATTGTTTTGCACAGCAGCACATTTTCAGGAACGTATGAAACAACAATGTAAACAAATCAAATGTGGACTTTTCTTGAAGTTTTCATCTATCGCAGTGTGGTCCAACTACTTCTGACCTACGGGCTATTTTACAAAAACGCGACAACTAGCGGGCAACGTCCAATAAAATGATGTAGCCTATAAAACAACATATTCCATATTCAAAACAGTTAAAACTAAAAAAGGGAAGTGAATGCGTCATTGAAACAATTGCAAATAGCAATTTATTACAAATCTCTATCAGTGGGATGCCAGAGTTCGAGGTTTCTCTGACACTATCCTACAGTGTTTCGCTTCCCATTCGATTTCTGTTTTTAGATTTGATTGCTTCATCGTAGAAAATGTACTCTCACACATTTTGCTGACTAACTACCAGAAGCTTTCTGCAGCCTCTAACACCCTTGTTATTGCACATTTTTATTAAAAGATGTTATGTTTGATCTAACTAAAATTACCTATTGCAGGGACGGGCAATTAATTTGGCTCAAGGGCCAGTTTGAGATGGCCGCCAATACCGGATAGATAGATTTATTTGGCGGTACTGAGTTCATAGCGATAGATGTACTATTCAAGACAACGAACGCAGGGGCACTGAAAAAACACAGAGGTTATCTAGTCAGATGTCCCAGCAGAGGGTTAGCGGCGGACCGTACCTTCTAATTTGATTGTAAAATAAATAAATAAAGCAGAATGGTACATAGGAAAGGTAGTATTCATTGTTCTTGTGCAAACGCACTTTATCCAGCGAAAGCAATTCAATGAGACAACTTTAACGTCACACGCTTTTCAACAAATTTCAAATTTGAAGATTTTTCCTGAATGTGTCCGAGGGCCACTGAAAACGTTATGGTGGGCCACATGCGGCCCGCGGGCACATTCAGTTGGACCACACTGTCTTATAACAAAAGGATTTTAAACAAATCTTTGCAGTTGTGTTAATGCAAATGTGTGCACATTAGAAAGAACACACGAGAGAGGTAATCGACTATGTGTTTTGCGCTCTGCATGGTTTGCCCGGGCAGCGCTGTTAGCTGGAATCCCCAAGACTGCAACAGGCAAAGCATGCAACGAGTGCAAAACACTTGGTCAATTGGGACTGGTCAGTGTTCAAATACTCGGACACAAATGTAGTTTTCCAAAAAGATATTTTTTATTCATGTCAGAAGAAATAACAAAAGGTCCTCATGCACTGACGGTAAAACCAGCGACTGCCTTTCCAGAAATTATTTATATTACCGTTATCTTGAGTTACGTTTCTGCTAGTAACTGTTCTCTGAATCGTACGAACCTGTGATTGTTGTTTTTTCGCTGATTTCCTCATGGTAACAGCGCTGCTGGTAAAAAAGTACCAGATTAAATTACTCGTTTGATGAATGATTTCAGTTTTGTTTACTTGGTATAATTAATTTTCCATTCAACTTGAGGCAGACCAAGACAACTGAAAATATTAATTTGTGAAAACAAACAGAATCCGGAGCCGGATCCATGAAAAAAGAGAGCTCCGGAACCGGATCCGAACTCACACTCATGAAAACCAAGAGCTCCGGAGCTGGAGCTGTGTCATTTTTACGACGACCCGGCAGCCCCGAATGAAGCATCACAAAATTTAATGAGCTTTACTGTTTTCCAGGCAAAGAAAGACAAACGCATAGGTACGATGTTAACGAAGCGAAGAACAGCTAAGCCTAAAAACCGGTGCAATGTCCTGATTGATAATGACTCGCCTGAGCTAAAACATCTGGTTACGATAGAATACACATTTTTTTTATTTGTTTTTGCCACAGACTCGTGGTCCTTATGACAAGGGGAACCGAATAACACAAGAGCATAAAAATGGTTAGTCATAGCGCATTACAGAGTAGGTGTTAGATGAAAAACACAATCAACACTGAGAGAGGAGCAAAACATAACCTAACTACAGTATAACTTCATTCACTCATCGTCATATAGGGATACGGCAGTGGGAGAGAAATGAAGACATTTGAACATCAGGTTTTGAGGTAAACGACTAACAGGAACAAATAAACAGGTCGAAGATACTCAGCGGCGTAAAAAAAGCGCTTTTAAAACTGAGTTTAATGACAAGCATCTCTTGTCTGAAAAACATGACTCAGCTGTCTAATCAGGAAACGTTCACCAGCACTTTGCTGCATTAAAAAAACGCAATGATGCACACGCAGGAAATAAGTTATTTCATTCTCATATTCAGCTGTGCTTTGGCACCGAGATATTAAAAATATAACAGATACTTACAGCAAGAATCGGCAGAACATTCTTCTTCATCTTCATTCTCCAAACAATCCTGCAAAGAAATCTTATAATTGCGCCACGGGAGCTTAACAGTTACTTTTACTTTATATCGTGATGACTTTTAAATGATTCTTATCAGCAAAAACCGTTTAAGACGTGTCTACGCAACACCAAACTAAACAAGGAAAATGCACTTCACTAGATCTAAGATAACCTTCGTGCATCCCATGACTTGAGGACCAACGCGGCATAAACAAAACTTAACTGAGCAATCAGCCTTACTCAAAGCTACAAAATGTTTTGAAAGACTAGAGCTATGTGCACGTTAAGTCTTTCCTGGTACTGTCGCCAGGCCACATCGTCAAGAGATATGGGGAGGATGGCAGGTGCATTCAAGTGGCCCCCTGTTGCAGCATTTCGTGAAATACTCACCAAATCTGTCGCTACGAGAGAAAACACTGCTACCCGTCCTGGATGTGCTAGGCGCGGGCTGGATAGGAAAACGCCTTTTTCAAAGCGCGGCAGCATCTCTGCTGCCGAATATGACCCAAGACCCAACATACTCCAGCTGATCACCGAGTGGCTCACCGCAAACAAGATCAGCGTTATCGAGCAGCTAGCTTACAAGAACGAGGCACTCGTCATCGTCCTTCAGGAGACCCACTGCCACCTTCTTATTAAATGCGCATGCAAAACGATCCCACGATGCTACCAACGGACGTATATATCCACATGGGATGATGAATGTGACTCACTCAACAATGCGTTTGTACAGACCGATACCAACGAGGAACTTCATTCTGGTTTTCGACGCGGTCGCTCGACTGTTCAACAGGAACTGGTTAAATTGACCGACGACATTGAGGCTTGTTTCGAGGAAAAGCAGAAAGCTGGTCTGGTGCTTGCTGACCTCACAGCAGCTTATGACTCTGTATGGCACCAGGGCTTAACTCTGAAGCTCCTACAGGTTGTCCCGGATAGACAGATGGTGTGACTATTGTCAATATCCTTTCAAATCGCAGCTTCAACCCAAAACAAGCAACGGGCAATGCAGTCGTCTGCGACGCTTGAGAAATGGCCTACAACAAGGCTCATTACTGGCGCCTCGATTGTCCAACATCTATTTAACTGATATCCCCTCAACCAGGTCATGTCAGTGCGGATATGCCGATGACTTGGCCCTACTCTATAGAAATAATCTTGCGAAGAGCTGGAGACAACTTTCTCCGCGAATATGTGCACAATCGCCGACTACCTCTCAGCATGAAAACTGAAACTGTAACTGAAACAACATCAACCGCTTTCCACCTAAATAATAAAGAAACAGAGTGCCAATTCAGCATCCAGCATCAAATTTGAACCTCCTGCCACATCTATGAGTTAGACAATCATGCTATTTTAGAATATCTTGTTAAATCAAAGTTCTGACCAACGTTTACTCATGTGCTAATATGTACACGAAAGAAATCCTAGTTAGCCAATTTTTCGCTAGGTGACGTGATCGACCCATACAGAATGAGGAGACCGGAGTGAGTGACCCAAGATGATCAGTCAGGCGGCTACTGGACAACACACAAGTTAGACAGAGGATATCTTTTCTGCACAAGGCGGAAATAATTCAATTCAGATCTGATCACAATCTTTCCAGCTTTCAGTGACAGCTACAGTGGCTTCGCTTACAATGGTGATTTTCCACTCCAACGTAAACTTCCTGCTTTTCCACTGTCAAAACAGTGACTTGGTATAAAATATCTCAAAACGAATCTTACCTTCCACATTTTTATATCATTCGCTGCAGAGACGCTAGACGGCGGCGAATTTCTGTTGCTAGAATTGTATTTTTTACTCTCTGGTTCCACCAGAGTGTTATTTATTGCCATTTCTGGCCACGTCATTTCTACTCGCACAACGAGCACCTGAAGAGGTTACTGCTGCTTTGAGCTAAACGCATTTTATTTTACACTCTGCATAGCCAGAAATTTCTCGAAACCAAAAAAAATTATTTGGCACACTACACTATACTGTCGCTCTTTTGTGGCAGTCGGTAAATAAAACGTGCAGTATACATTTCTTGAGAATTCTTTGAAAAATCTCTTGAAACATCTCAAAAGTTTGTTAGAAAGTAAAATTTGGTCTGTGATGCTAATGCTATGGCCAAGACGAAAACTGCGACGGGGAGGGATTCTCCATCTGGAATTTTCCAAGCCAAGGAGGTAAGTGCCCAGACAGCGCATTTTCTTCGGTTTCCCTTCTTGTGCATGGGTTGATTACCCAGCCTGCCAATCCTTCGGTATCTATCCAGGTCGCCAGGCTCGACAAATACACAAATATTTCCTGCTATGTTCACAGCTTCAAGATTTTTATGTCGGATATGATCACAAACCTGCAGCGTTCCCAGTTTTAAATGACCTGAACTGCGGTGGTTTAAGCCATAACAACGGTAGCCATAGCAACGGTTATTCTCTCCGACATGCACCTCTTCTTTGTCCGAATTGTGAGAGAAGGACTGCATTTGAAACGCCGTCAAAATACTTTCACCACCTGCCGAGGATGTCATCCTCATTGCTGGCTAGTTTGCGGCTTTGGTATTTGAGGAAACCTGCATTGCTCGATCATTAACTGTGGAGACACCAAATGGTCTAGAGCAGGTTTTTTTAAGGAAAATGTTAGGTACTCGGTATAGACCTATAGAGACCCGATGTCTCTGATTCTAGGGTCCCGATTTTCTATGATTCTAGGGACCCGATGTTAATTTATTCTGATTCTAGGGACCCGATGATAATTTTCTCTGATTCTAGGGACCAGAATCGGGTCCTTAAAACACCTTGAAAAAACTCTGATCTAGAGACTACTTTCTTTGGTCGATTGCATTTTTCACTTTCTGGTTTCATCAGAAGGTTGTTTGTGTCATCAGTTGTTGCTCCAAGATATTTCTGTTTGCATAATTCAGCAGCAGAAGAAGTGACAGCTGTTTCAAGCAAAATGCCTTCGTTTCACTGTTCCCGGTGCAATCGTAAATTTCTCGGAATGAGGATGAAAAGCAGTCTGAAAGCATGCCGACCTGCACTATCAATTATAGCTCTTTGGTGAATTGAGATGTCGCAGTTCGTGGCTCATTTCTTACTAAAACCTTGCCACATTTAATTTAAAGTCATTAAACCAGCAGGTGAGCTCAAGGAAATCTTCAAGAAAGGTTTTCAAGCAAGAACATTGAAACCTTTAACTTGTGGACTCGACACGACGACCCTGTCCATTGTTCGCAACAGGAGCTCAACCTATGATCGAATGAACACACATTGGTGTAAAAAGCTTGAAGAAAACCATATCTCAGCATTCAGCTATGCTATTTACTAATTATATTGTTTTTGCTTATGCATATGCTTTCCTCTTGTAAGAGATGCGAGTATGGGCTCAGTCGACTTGGACGATTTGCAGTCGTTGGCCACTAAGTACGCTGACAAGCTGGCAGCCATCATGCTCACGTATCCTTCAACGAACGGCGTCTTCGAAAAGGATATCCACGAGACGTGCGATCTTATCCATGAGCTGGGAGGACAGGTTTGCACTGACGGAGCGATCATGAAAACACAGGTTGGACTGTGCCGGCCCCGCGATTACGGATCCGACGTATCACACTTAAACTTACACAAAACATTTTGCATAACCCACGGTGGTGGTGGGTCCAGAATGGGTCAATCGGCGTTAAGAAGCATCTTGTGTCATTCTTGCCTACGCACCCTGCTGTACCTCCAATGGAGTTCCTAAATCCTGGACGCGAGACCTCTCGGTGTTGAGTGCTGCCCTTTGGGGCTCGGCTTACATTAAACTTATAAACAAGCTAATATAAAAGACAGTTTTGCAAAACAGTCTACAGCAAAAGCGTAAAGACAAATTTGCTTATTTGTAGATCTCAGCCCAATTACCAGGCACTTGATAGTTTATAGGAGTCCAAAATATCCTACTGCTTGAAAGTGTACTTCAACACTGGTTAACATTTATCTTAAAACGGTGAGTTTCATTGCATAGCGAAATTATTTGTTACAGAACCAGCTTTCAAAAGATACTGTAGCATCGTTTGAATTATGAAGCCATATTACATATTGTTTGAAAGCTGTAAAACTGATCGACTGATAACGCTAAAAGCGTCTAGTTAAAAGTGACTGATAATACATCACACATAAATATATTGTTATCTAATTCTAATGTATTAGTTAAGACTGATTTTTTCGCAGAGTCCACAAAAATTAAAAATATTATTTTCTCTTGAAATTTGTTAACCACAATGCAACAGACACAACAGTTTGACTACAAGTACCACTTACTGACGAAACTAAACCTATTGAAATATCAGAAAAAATTTGCTGTGGCAGAAAATAGTGTAAGAATCAATATTAAGTATATTTATACATCGACATGTAGTTTCCACGCATAAGGTCTTCACACACCACACAATCCTAACCTGAGTTCCATCACACAGCCAGTTAAATGAGATGCAGTTTTTAGATGACCTGCACTGATATGTGTTTGTCGGACATGATGGGATGGTAGTTATAGGTATGGATGGTGTTGAAGTGATAGGAAAAGTAGTAGTTGATGTAGTAGTTTCAGCTGTAGTAGTTGTAGCGGTTGTGGATGCAGTTGTGGTTGTAGAAGTTGATGTCACAATTGAAGTAGTTGGAATAACAAAGATGCAGGCGTTTTTGTTTATTTTAACATCATCGATAGCAATGTCTGATTTGTAATTTCTTCCGCGAACTCCCACAAAAGCAATCTGAAGAAAACATATTTTATAAACATCTAAAAAAGCAAATTACAGAGTTATATGAGCTCCAAGACAACACCAAATACTTTTTCAACACGTACAATTCGAAGTGCTAGTCTTCCATAGTTTTGCCCCATACTCAAACGGGATTGAAGCAGGCCAATTCAAAATGTCACAATTGCATTGACTAGTCAACCAAGTGTTGGACTAAGACAATATTAAAAGGGTATCCATTTCAAGAACTGTAGAAGAGGATGAGCTTTTAATGATCACTCTTTCATAAGAGGTTGTCACTAGCGTTTGAGCATTACTGATACTTGGTAAATAAACCCTTTTACAAGTGTATCTCTGGTTTAACCCTGCCACGTTTGCATGTTATTATTAAATCTAAATATCTACAAAAGATTTATAATATGAAACATTCCAATACACACCACCGTAGAAAATAAGTATTATGTTCATGATTGCTTGAGCTTTCAAAACATAATTTCTATTTATTAGATGTTTCTAAATCAGAGGTTAGATGTGGCTTATCGATTCATATCAATAAAAACAATAAACAGCAAATTTAAGTTGCATCTGAACAACCTGAATTCTTACAAGAAAGGTTTTGCTCACCATCATAGGTTGCTTCGATCCAGACAAAGTTAGCTGAACCATATTCCATCTATGGTCTTGTTCTCCAGTGATATTATATAACAAATTGTTTTGAAGCAAAGTTTTACTGCTATTGACATGGTACACTAGCAGTGATCCTAACCCATCTCCTTTCATAAAATACCTAAACATAACAATTACACATTCCTCATGACATAGCAGTGTATGTAACAATAACATGTTTTAATTGATACCATCATCATTTTTTAGCTTCGTACCAAAACTGGAAGCAGAATAGATGTTGTGGAGACAGTTTGATGGGAGCAGTAAACAAAACTGCTTTCTGACCAGGTCTTTTTCCAGATGCTTCAATGTAATAATATGTTCCACCTACCAAAATATTTTGTTTTACCAAAATCTATTTAAAATATATTTCCTATGTATTTTAAATACATTGATACAATCACACATCAACAACCACTGTAGTTTTAGACAATGATACTTTTCATTGTCCACTCTGAAGCTCTCCCTTACAAAAATGTTTTTCAAAAGCTGTTCTTGGAAAAATTCCATATGACTGCTAGATTTTCATATCAAAATAAACAAAAATACAAACAATGCAAATTTCTGAAGAACATTGCTCAGAAGTTCTGTAGAATATGACTTGTTTCGGATGAGGATGCCACAACACATTCATAAAATTCATAAAATTTTATATCCTTGCTCTGATATTTGTCACATGACAAATTTAGTCTGCGTTATATGTCAGTTTTGAAAATTTCTGGTAACAATTTATACTGAATATCACAAAAATTAACTTTTTAGCTAACATTGTTTTTTGTCTTGGTTTCAAAACGTTTTATTTTGAGAAAACAATTAGAATTATGAACTTCATATGTGACAAAAGATGGCAGCCTCAAACTTCAATTATCTGGATACACTGCAAAATAGGATTCATCATTAATGAGGAAAAAATAACACATAACACAATGCAAATGATAGAAATCTTATTCAAACAGAAATAGATTCCATTTGAATCAAATAAATTTCAGGACTGAGGATGTGTAGTTTTATGTGCAATTAATTTCCTATTTAAAAAAATTGCTGATTGATTCAACTTCATCATCTTTGTGGAAGCTGATTCCTCAAAAGTTTCCTGCAAAGCTAGAGCTTTTAATGATGTCAACAAGATCATGGAGTTCAGAAGACACTGAAAATCTGTGCACTTACTCATTTGTAATGTCTGTATTACCTATTCCCATGATGAGTATTTAATTCAATCACAATAGAAAATAAGGGGAGTACAAAATTATCAGGCTGGTTAGAAGATATGTAGCAAATTTTTTAAAATTGCAAATCTACTATATGTTAATCAATAAGACAGTGTTAACAGGCTATAGTAACTTCAGCAATTCCATAAGAATGCAGTAATACTGACAGAAATAAATACTGGCAGCATACCTTCATTAGGAGCACAAGGTGTTGCATCTTGCTACAGCAGTCTTTGAAGAATATAACACCAAATTAACACAGATTTTTACATCAAAACGCATGACAGAAAATATTAACATTACATCACCATTTTAGTAAAATGTAATAAGAGTTTAGCAAAGTCATAGAGAAGTCTGTATTAATGCTAATAAAAAACAGCACCAACATATAGTTTAAATCTAACCCTAATTGGACATTGTCAATTGTGCTGCATCAAGCTTTGTTAAAATATTTTAGCATCCTTAAGAGACACTTTTTTACTGACTTCCCCCATTGCTTCGACCTTAAATACTGCAGTGATCTTTGACACTTGGTAAGTTGATTATATGGCATAATACTTCTAAAAGATGTTTTGTCTAGTGTCATGTACATATTTATTGCAGCCTGAAAAACTATCTGAAAAGATACATATAGGTTTGGCATGGACTTTTGAGGAATCTGCTCTGCTTTGAAACTTTGCAATGGTTTGGATTGCACATATCAACATTTCAACAGTAAGTATCCACTGAGGTGATGCAGTCAAATCAATCAGAAAATTGTTTTACTAGAGATAGATTTATGCGTTTTATGAATCTTCAGTCATAAAAATTGCCAGTGAAGGCTTATGCATAAAATGATGAAAAACGAAAGCAAGGTTTGAAGAAAGCATGCAAATTATATATTTATAATGGGTGTGCGTGAATCAAGAAAGGGTTATGGCAACCCAAAGAGGATTTCTTTTTTGTCTGGTTTTTCTTTACCTCATCGTCTGGAAGCTTGCGGGCCATGACAGTTAAATGTTATGGCCATTTCTGCCCATGAAGAGCAACCTCTTCACAATTTGGCCACTAACCACCCAACCAATATATCAGACTGCGACAGCACATCTTGTGGTCTGCACAACCTTCATCATGGAAACCTTTATTAATCTCACCTAATTTATGGGGCACCTGACTGGACAACCTCTGTGTTTTCTTTCGGTGCCCCGGCGTTTTTGCTGTTTTAGAGAGTACATCAAGCAAAATTAATTCAGTATCCCCATATAAATATATTTATCTATCTAAGTCTCAAGCACATCCTGTGACTATAAAACTGGTCTCATGTGAAAGCTGAAAAGCTAAACTGACACCAATATAAAACGACTAGCTTCAAACAACTTAGTGATAGTTAACAACCACCAAGTTGTTCAGTAATTGGCACTGTATTCAACTGCAGATGCAAAGTTTGCAAATTCAACTGCAGATGCAAAGTTTTATCTTGACTGGAGTGTGATGTGTTGTTTACATAGGTTATTAACATCTGTAGAAATTCAATACTAATGGCAAAGTGATAAGGTTTAATTGGGACCAGGCAGCAGTGCAATCAAATATCACATCAGTGATAGCAAATGAGAACAGAGCACGATGGTAAAGCCTCAATTCTTTTGGTTCAATCAGGGGCGCATCCAGGGGGGTGTGTTTGGGTGTCATGACAGGCGCCTTTGTACCGCAAGTAGGCTACTCAGCATCAAAGCTGATGATAATATATCAAACGCTGTCACTGCAGGCCTCTAATGCAGTTCCTGGATTGGAACAGGCAACAGCCCACATTTCCCTTCTAACGTTGCATAGTACTATTATGAAACAACAGCGTCCCTGCCTTGTCCACATGGTGCCTGCGCAATGAAATGAAAGAATCCACGTCTTTTAACACTTTAAATTGATATTGCGTCGAACGCACGTGTTTCAGAATTTCCTCCTCTGGCAGTGCCAACTCCAATGCAAGCAAAGCTGTCAGAAGCTTGTACACTGCCACCCACACGCAGAGCTGTTTTGAAATATTTTGCTTCATGGCGAGAGGACACAGTGTCCAATCACGATCGTTTTGTTTCACAGTTTCGGCCTAAATTTTATCTACTGTTTACACCTTTTAGGTTACCACTAAACCAAATAAGTTTAGGCCTTCTTCAACGTCACACCAAGTAATGTGGGTTCGTTTCAACTTCAGCTATGTTTTTCAAGGAATTTCTCATAATGAAAGGTGTGACAGCTAGCCTCAGAAGTTGTGGTCAAATATCTGAACAAAATATCAGTTACGCGTTGAATTTGAAAATAGGTTTTTCAGAATTGAGCAGTTGACGATGTTGTTTTCTGCGCAAAATGTCGTATATTGATTGGAGTAGGCTAAGTCACTTTTACATTATGATGTAAAATCATCAGAGCAATTGCAACTCAATCGTTATTCTAATCAGTGATTTCGCAAGTATGTTTATAAAACCGCCATCTTTGATAGACAGTGCTCCACAGACGCAGTTGTGCAGCTGATTGTCAGCTTCGATTTTATAAGTGCATGTACGTAAACAGCTCTCATTGCTGCATGGCTGACATTTGCTGAATGTTCGACAAGCTAAGTATCTTTTCAGCACCTTGTTCCTAAGAAAAAAAATCGATTGTGATGTAACAAATGTGCTGTGACCAAAAGCAATGATAATTTGGAAATCTTTCCTTGTGTGTTTCGACAATGAGGTCAATAACACTAGCTATTCTAAATAGTTAGTTTTGCTAGGCTACTAGCCCTACTAATCAAGTTTGATTGATTGGATTTTAGGTAGAGCTCAATCGATGAGGCTGTTTTGGGCCGATACGGATGTTATTATTTTTTATATTGCTGATAACCGATGTCGATATTTTGCAACACTCAAACAACAGTTGAAAGACAATACTTTAGTGCAATGAAGAAGCGTATAACACAGAATTCTGTGCAAACCTGGGTCAATAAGTCACTCAAAAACCACGGATTTGTTTACAGGCATTCATCTGCTTACCACACAAAACCTGGGAGCGGATGTTACGTCATAGACCGGTTTATTGGGACGATTGCAGATGGTCGGTATATTGCACACTACTTGATGCAGTTGGAGAGCTGCACGTCATAAGGAACAGTACAGAGAATTTGTGTTAATTAATCATAGACGAAGTAGCAACTTGGGTTTCCGAACACTCCATGCAGAAAGCTAGCGCAGCAGCTTTTATGAGTAAATATTGCAGATATACTGTTCGTTGGTGGATTTTACCGACATAATACTTTGGCAACGTTGGAAAACTCATCGGTTGATTTCTAGTCTTAAGAGAAAGTGTAGTTTCATGCTGAAAAGTGATATCAAAAGCTGCCCTTCCAGGACAGGCCCCTTTTTTCCAGGATAGATGCGCCACTGGGTTCAATGACACCTTCACTTAGCAGTTTGCTGCCGTGCCAACCACTGAGCACCAGCTTATTTTCACAATTGTCATGTAAGTGCATAAGTGAGACACAAAAATTTTCCTGAACCGATGTCAAAGATGTTAAGGTAATGCTCTTGATGGGATCAGATATTTGTTAAGGCAAGGTGTGGCATTGTCGAAGTGTCTCTCAGAAAACAGATATACAGTACTTGAACTATTGATTCTGATTCACTCTGACTCAAGACTCAATGAGCAGTCAATAAAAAATTATTGGTTCTAATGCGTACAATTACATACTTGTTTATAAAGTTAGGTAGCTTACTTCAACAGCATGCTGATTCTTGAAATTTTATTATCAGTTTACCTGGTGAACACCATTTTTTTTCTTTTTCACCACAATGTGATCTTGTCCCTTCCACCTGGTACTATTAATTTTACAGTAATCTTTTTGTTTTGGTCAAAAGATGGCAATTTAAGGCCTTGAAAATGCAAGGGTTCTTAACCTGGGGATTGTGAATTTGTTTTAGGGGTGAATAGCAGCTTCATTTTGTGTACAGACTTTTCAACTATGACCAAGTTGATCAAAATTTAATTTCAGTTATTTTGAAATGTGCTTCTCATACTTTGTGCATATGAATGCTGAATGGCAAAGCTTCTATGTGTGCGCTGCTAAAGATTTATTCGTGCTACCAAAATTCACAGAAAAGTTTGCACCTCTGGAATAGCTTTTCATCTTATTTTCTTGTGCACTAGTTCCAACCCATGTGGTATGTATCTTATGTTACAGTTTAACGAAATTAAACGCATTGCTGTAACTAAAGCAATCACCTGGACTCCCCAAAGTGTGATCGGTTTTTGGTCCAGTAACATTTCTCTTTCCGGAAGGTGTAGGACCTGACATGGCAGACCAATCAAAATCATCTCCCAAACTTTGTTTCCAGCCAGGGCATAATCCATGGTTGGATTCAAAGTCACAATCAACTGATGGTTCTGCGCAAACAAACAACGGCAGTTAAGGCAACATAAAACAGAAAACTTAGTGGCATATGGTTTTGTGTTAAGTTCTTTTGCTCTTACGTAACTTAAAAAATACCAAATAAACTGTATGCTTCAGAAAATCTCAACACCACAAACTGTGTATCAGTGTTTTAGGACATAGGCTTAAAATTTCTTCAATTGACAAATGCAAGCAATTGAAGAGGTTTTTTTGACAATTGTCAACATTATCGTAAGTATAAGACACTAATGCTTTCATGGCCCGTTGCTCTTTGCTGAAAACATCATTGCAGTTACATTAACCATGTCATTGTATCACTTTTTTACAAACAAACACCTATGTTATAGGAGTATTAAAAACTGTATTCTTAATAAGCTATCCATAATCACGTTTGAAGATCTCAGCATTATCCCACCGATGCAAAAATGAAGTAGTGTTCCTATAATGCGAGTGTGATAATCAACATTTTACAGTTTGAAAAAACATTTGCAGATGCTTAAGCCCATCCCTACCTGCACATGCTTTGCACACATGTGGAAATGTTGTATCGAAAAGCAATTGATTCACAGCAAATAATAACTCTATGCTAATTCATGCAAAGTTGTCCCAAAGTTACATAAAACTTATGAAAAAGTAACTTTGACATTCTAGGTTGCACACTTGAAAACATGTGAAGCATTAACCATGGAATCATAAGATAACAAAATCATAAAAACTCACACTGAACTACACTATAGTAACTAACCACATATCAAATGACATAAACATCCAACACTTTACAAGTGCAAAGATCATCAATAAGACCACTAAACCTGGTGGGCTGGGTTAAGTTACTAGTCAGATCATACCAAGTATATGCAAAACAGTACTTGTGGCCTGTCCAGCATTGTGCTGAGTATTAATGGGTGATTGAATACTTGGAAGCTGTACTTGTTTCTTTAGCATCAGTATCAACCTGTGTCTTCCTTTCTATTAACTGCGGCGACTCTTGTCTACCCATATCTTCAACTTAAGCACTGTCTGTGCACACTGCACAAGTAACAAAAATCAGCATGCATTGATGTTATTTAATGGAAATCGATTTCGCCATACGGCATCTTCAGTCCAAGACATGATGCTGTATGGCGAAATCTTGGACTGAAGATGCCGAATGGCGAAATTGATTTCCATTAAATAACATCAAGGCGTGCTGATTTTTGTTACTTGTGCAGTGTGCACAGACAGTGCTTCAGTGGGTGATTGAATAGAACAAGTTCACAGAGGGTTTTAAAAAAACTTCACAGAGGGTGTTGCTATTAACTGTCACTAGTGCACATTCACTTTGTACAACCATGTTGTCCTGACACAAGCAGACATGTTACTGGTGTTTTTCTGCTTGTGTGGTTTCTTTTTCTGCTTGTGTGGTTTCTATCTGCGGCGCCTGTGATGCAATAGCTTTGCACACACCACACAAATTGCAACATTCACCCTCCCCAACATGATGGAAGTCTTAATCTGATGATTTCAACTTTTACCTGATTATTTCGATTATTGATTTGAAGAATTAGAGAGAAAAGGTCGCTAGCACACCTTGGCCACAAAGTTATGGATACTAATGACAATTCCATGTACAATATTTCCCTATTGGTATTCAAGAAGCAATGTCAAGATGTCTGCATAAGCTGCATGGGTGCTGCAGAACAGTTTTGTGGTCTGATTACCACTTATGTGCTGTTATCTTTACGTTTTGCTTTGTAATGTGCGTTTACAGATATCAGAGTATTTGTACATTCAAACTGATTTTTTTGCTCTTTCTTGCTGCTGTTGTGGTGCTTTTGCGTTTTCAACATTGCTATACAACTGAAAGCCTTGTATAATGGAGATTAGTACATACTTTTTCCCCAACCTTACAATAACAACTGCTACAGGACAAAATTATGTGCTTGAATATGGACGTGTTTGGGAAACCTAACCTAAGTTTAAATTGAGTGAGGTTTAGCCTTTCTCTGTAACAAACAACTAATCTTAGCATGCTGATCATCCATCAGAGTTTGAACTTATCCAAATGTATCCACATCAGCCTACATCACAACTCCACATTCAACATTAGTTCAGCTTCGAACCTCGAGAAGAACTTTAACTCCCGGTCAATGAATGCTTGACAAAACACCTGGTTGACAGGTTTAATTTCAGTGTCCTAGCGTTTATAAATTCACCCAAATAAAACCATTTAGCTTTTATGCAATTAAACTCAATTCAACTTGCAATTGCAACATGCTTTGACTTAACAAAAAAAAGAACAAGGCATGATGCATGAACCTCATGTGACTTCATACACCAGGGGTGGCCAACTTGTCTTCGACTGGGATCGACTAGAAAATTTCTTGCTAACTCGCAATTGACCGGTCGGAAGTAAAGTCACAAGTGTAAAATGCCAAAGTTGAGTATTGCACATGCAAATACAATGTACCATCACCTTAGTAAGTGACTCACAGATAGAAGTGAGTGATTCACAGACAGTAAGTGATTCACAGATGGCGCATCAGTGTTATGAGGCAATAAAGGCTGTTTACGGTCCGAAATCCCAATCCACGCACCCTGTGTGTGCAAAGGATGGGAACACCCTAATCAAAGATAAGAAGGACATCCTTTCTCGCTGGGCGGAGCACCTCCAGGAACTGCTACATCAGGACAATTATGTGGATCAATCCATAGCTGATCAGCTGCCGCAACTTCCCATCATATCAGAACTTGATATTATTCCTTACATAGAATAAATATAAGCTGCAGCAAATAACTTAAAAAACAATAAGGCACTTGGCCCTGATGGCATACCTGCTGAAATTTTCAAATATGGGGCAATCTGCTGCTATGGCGAGTCCACTCCTTCATTGGCAATGCGTGGGCATCAAATATTCTTCCCACACGATGGAAAGATGCTAACATAATAATGATTTACAAGAAAAAAGGTGACAGCGCTATCTGTGGCAACAGCCGTGGCATTTCCCTTCTCTCTGTCGCAGGTAAATTACTTGCCCGTGTAATGTTGATCTGTCTTCTGACATACGTCATTGACACAGTGGTTCCGGAATCTCAGTGTGGCTTTCATCGCGCGTGGAGCACCACTGATATGATTTCCGTTGCAAGACTTCTTGAGGAAAAATGTAGGGAATAACATCGTGACCTTTTCATTGCCTTCATCGACCTTACAAAGGCTTTCGACACCGTCAATCATGACCTGCTGTGGCAAGCCCTGGGCAAATTTGGATGCCCTCCACATTTTCTTAGCATCTTATGGGAATTCCATACTGATATGAGTGCCCGCATCGTGCAGGAGGAGAATTGTCGAAGAGTTTTGGTGTTAACACAGGAGTAAAACAGGGTTGTGTCCTAGCACCTGTTATTTTCAACCTCTTCCTTGTGGCAGTGACTCTCGTCTTTCGTCACAACATCTTTGCTGCAGATGGCGTTTGCATCAAGTACAGGCTCAATGGCAGCTTGTTTGATATCCGCCGTTTGCAAGTAGTGACGAAAGTAACAAACGACACCATCTTCGATCTACAATACGCAGACAACGCTGCCCTGCCCAGTCACACACCAGACGGCCTGCAACGACAACTGGATGCAATCTCTTCTGCATACTCTCGCGCAGGACTGGTTGTTAACTCCAAAAAGACGGAAGTTTTTTACCTCCCCTCAGATTCGTCGCTGCGCCCAACTTTTTACATCAGCGGGGATCAACTTGGCCTCACTGAACAGTTCACGTACCTGGGAAGTACCATTATCTCCACATGTGATCTCACTGTGGAGATTCAACATCGTGCTAACCTAGCTTCCGCTTACTTCGGGAGGCTGTCCAAGTGAGTTTTTACGAACCGTGACCTTTCCACACATACCAAGATGGCCGTTTACAACACATTCTACGTCTCGACACTCCTCTATGCATGTGAGGGATAGACACCGTACTGTTGTTACATCCGAGCCCTCGAGGCCTTTCACATTCGGTGTCTTCAAACTATCCAGCATGTGCACTGGTGGTACAAAATTCCTCATGTTGAGATTCGCCGCAGAACAGGCACAACATACCTCGAGACGATACTACTCAGAAGACAACTGAGGTGGCTTGGCCATGTGATAAGGATGCCTGGAAGCAGACTTCCCTGCCGCCTACTTTATAGTGGACTCTCCTGCGGCCGAGGTTCGGTGGGGGGTCAAAAGAAGCGTTTTAAGGATCACATTAAGTTGTCCTTAAGTAAATGCGGGATCCCTTTCGACAGACTTGAGGAATTGGCTGGGGATCGAGAAGAATGGCATGCAGTTTGCGACAGGAGGCTGGCAACCTTTGAACAGCAACATATTGATGTGGCAGTAGCAAAGTGTGTGCACATACACCTACAGCGCAACCAACCACATCCAATGACAACGCAGCAGGGATCCGCCTGTACAGTATGCGGCCGTGTTTGTGCCTCAGCCTTTGGACTGAGGAGCCACATGCGCCGACAGAAGGAAACGCGTTGAGTAGCGTCATCGTCGAACCAACAGACAACTAAGAGAGAGAGATTCACAGATAGAAGGCAAAGCGCCTGTTACATTTAAATCATGATTGTTGCACAATAATAGGAAAACATATTACAACACCTTTGCAGCATCTGCCAAGCTAAACTGTGGTCAGTCATCACAAGAGGCATCAAAGAATATATGTGACCAACCAACTGATGGATAATTTTTATGTACTTTCTGGAATATTGATTGAAAAATGTTCTTTTTAGGTATCTTGTCAATTCAATGCAAAGTCAGGCGCGATCAACCAACCGACACTTGGTGATCGACCGGTTGATCGCAGTTGACTTGTTGGCCACCCCTGCACTACACCAAGCAACATTGCTGAAAACCATTTCCTGGAAAATGATGACTGTCAACTTTTACAGAATGGCACAATTTCTGACATTTGACATTAAACTTTGTGCTGTTTGGATTATGAAGTTTCTTTTGAATATTCACCAGCCACTTGCAATGGTTCCAGCCTTCCAGAGTTTTACATGTTACATGCAACATGATACACTGGACTATGACTGATATACACATGTGCATATAGGGTTGTCAGATCATACATAAGCTTAAACTATTCTAATAATCTTTTCAAAGCTTCACAAATTGACGTTAAACTCATCAAATGTGTAAAGACACATAAAACTGCACCTCCTTGAAGTTAATAGAGCTGCTTGTAAAACCTAAAAGTATAAATCTTGTTTTCTGGACTTCATTTGAAATTATTAAAACTTCTCTCTACATTTTTGTCTCACCAACCATGTTTTTTATATGCAATGAAACAGTGTGTGTGGGTTGAGTTTAACTGTGTAAATACATGGGCAGTTGTTTGCAAAACCAGTGCTTTACTCAGTGCGATGTGCTACAGCCTGTTACAGCAGCAAAAACAATTTGACAGTGTTGAAGCCATTGAAAATGATAAACCATTTACAAAGGAAGACTTTCTTCTTCATCGTTTGAGCAGATACCGTCCACCGCTAGGCTGCACTAGATCTCAGGGCATGTGTTGAGCAGACCCATTCATTTGTCTCGTCTTCCAGAGCGGTCAGGCCATGCAGTCCATGGGTACGTTGATGAATTGGACGTTGGAGGACAACATGGTTGATGGTTTGTTCTTCTTCACAACACTCACAGGCTGCAGGGGGAGCCATACCCATTTGTGTAACCAGGAGTAGAAACGTACAACATTGGTGCAAAGGCAGTTAAGCTGAACCCAGGCGGTTTTCGAAAGGATCATTCCAGGTGGGTGCCAGTGTCGGGGATGAAAGTGCACAGTCTCGTAGTGTTGTCCAGCCACTCTGCATTCCATTGGTGATCTGTGTGCCGCACGTATGTTGTTACCAGATGAGCTGATGAGTTGTTGTGTGACGAATGCAAATGGGTGACTTGATTTCAGATACTGTGCCTTCCCACCCAGTGCATGGTGAGCACCGGGTGGAGTAGATGTCCAGGCTTCATGGCATAGCGTGCAGTGTGGCCCCTTTGTGACGAAGCTCAGCAGATTGGATGTCTGCGAGGATGAGAAGCTTGTCCACTGGTGTAGGATGCATGGATCCAGTCACAATTTGCAAGGCATTGTTGATGGCGGGGTCAATGAGGCGGGTGTGAGCACTGTAGCACCAGACAGGAGCGCAGTATTCTGCTGTTGATTGTACCAGAGCTAAGGTGGCTGTTTGGAACGTTGTTGCTCTTGCATCTCATCCCAAGCCAGCAAGTTGTGTCAAGAGTGCAATGCGTGATGTCAGCTTTTCACAAAGTGATGCAAGGTGTCAGCAGTGCATGTGTGTCCTGTCCAACGTTACTCCGAGGTATTTGGGTTTGAGGAAGAACAGACTGTTGACCATGCTGTCATTCATTGTCCAATCCATCAACCTCCCTATGGAGCACACTGCCTGACAGTTCTGGATGACGAAACAATCGAATGGCTGCTCAACACCAGCCTTGAGATCTACTGCTGCTTAGCAGTGGATTGAAAGAACTCACTCAAACGATGTGGTATGTGGATGAACATGAGTTGTTGACCAGGCAAGCAAAGTACTTATCAACATTTCTTAAGATTGATTTAAAGGAATATATTTTGCAAAGGTAGTGAGAAGAATTTTGGTTTAAATTTTAACTGGAAATTAAGCCCTGTAATGACAAAATTAGTTTTTAGCATGATAATTTTCATGTTTGTTTGATTGAAAAAGATATAGTTGCTTAACCACATGACATGTCATTCTGTTTACAAGTTCTCAGTTAGTTAATTCAATTATAATGGGGCATAATTAAGCAATGGCAAAACCAAATTTTGAAATAAACTTTTAGATTTTGATAGTTTGGAACTTTTTTGCAAATTAAATGTTTAAATGGAGAACATTCTTGGATTTATTCTGAATTGTGTATTGAAGTTCCCCAAAGAAGTTTTGGAAAGTTGCCATATGAAAATCCAGCAGTAACATCTATTACATATGATTGCTTGTGGTTTGACGTACAGAGAAAATGAGTACTAAGCCTGTAACATTAATGAAGACTCGTGAAAATAATGGTACCCTTTATCATAGAATCAGTAAAGAATTAAATACTCTAGACAGCTTACTCTTACAACATTACTACAAATACCAAGTTATAAATGGAAAAAGTTATACAATTTGAAAAACACCAATAAAATTGTCAAACACAGTATCACTGGTGCATCCACTTCAGTGTTCTCATTGTTGAAGAAACTGTTGTCAACAACACAGTTTACATAATCACCACCCAAATCTTACTCTGTGGCTTAGTAGCAGTCCATGATACCACAAACCCTTCGTATTCCATAGATCCATCAGAACGGAACACCATCCTAACAGCATTTGATGTAGAATACGCAGCATTAAATGGAGTGTCATATCCACAGTACCTGCAAAACAATGACCACTGTCAACAGAATTGCTATTACATATATCAGTGTTTCCCAAACTTTTTTGGCTAGCGCCCCCTTTTTTGACAACAAATTTCTATCGCTCCCCTACCACCCATACCATGCCTAGCACACGTCAACATAATTTTTTTGTATTCTATAATTGGGATGTTTGAAAATGGTTATAACAATTAATGAGCGCAAAGGTACATTTCACTACAAAACTTAATTTAGTAAATTAACTCATTTAGCAGTTGGAAACTGTTAGAGTTAATGATTTGGAAACTGTTAGAGTTCATGAAGGGCTTGATTTCGTTTGAACAACATAAAACTTGGAAAAGAAGGTGAAGATTGCTGATTTGGCGTTAATGAGGTTAACACCATTCCCCTGCAATTGCAAATTAACTTCATTGAACTTCGTGAAGATATCTGTGGACTGTGACAGCCAAGATACTGCATCTATGACACCCTTTGACAGTCACCTTCTGTGTGCAGCAACAGGCATACAAACTCTCTTCATCATTATCTGAGTGCACCACATTGCCTAAACTTAGCGGAACACTTCCAAACCATTTGGTGTCCTTTGATCAATCAATCAATCAATACTCTGCCACATTTTTAGTAAATTTTGAGTTCGGAGCAGCGCAGAATTGAATTTAATCTGCATATTTTAAAAGTTTTTGAACTTAGCCATGACATTTGCAGTCGTCCACTGGCTCTACCATCTCTCTCTCCCTGGATTTCCTTGGCGCTGCTCAAGCTTAAGTGTGTTCTGAAACACACTTCTCTTTTCCAGAATCTTTTCGATTTCCTTTAGGTAACTTACTCTTCTCAACACCTAACATTATCGGCAAAAAAATATAAATTGCCTTTCTACTTTCGAATTGAATTCGTACAAGGTTATTATGATATTTGTGATCATTAAACCACTCCATCCAAAATTAGCTCACACTTTTGGTTACAGGCTGAGTCTAAGTACAAGCGTGCATTCTCAAACCTGACCGGTGATAGTCACTGTAACGAAACAGGCATTGTTAAGTAGCAGTTTACCCGTGCCAAGTAGTACAGCTGACGAAAATTCCAATCATAATCATTTCATTATAGAGGAGAACAGTTTCACTGTGCAGTTTACCTTTAGTGATGGAAACTGCAGTTCATCAATTTACCTCCTAGCATTTCACCTCTGTTTTGTTTTTAAAACGCTAAGTTTTTGTTTACATATTACATGCATACATGTTTGTTGATCATACTGTTCTTTATGACATTTGGTCACTCAAAGTTAGTACGACAACAGAAATGTAATTATTAACTGGGTCTCCTATCGCCCCCCCAATCACCCATTTCTGTTTCACCAAACTGCCTAGAGTTTCTCATCACCTCCAGGGGGCGGTACCGCCCACTTTGCTGAACCACTGGCATATATGCATACCCTTCTTGAGCAACGGTTAGTCAACATCAAATACTGATTGATTTGGAGACACAATCAGGATTGATGAGTAGCATTTACACATGTTTGTTATATACAATTCGTCACAGTCGATACTGCTTCCTTAATTAGTTCTGTGGCTGCTCCCATTACAGCAATATGACTAGGCTTCATTTCGATTTCTTTCTACTTTTGACTGTTGACTCAGCCACACTGAATGGCTGTGGGCTCCATAGGGCTTCCACAACAAACATTCCACTGGATTAGCAGTTGCTGCCATCTATGATGACATGATCTGTAACAAAGATAACAAACTAATAGCATGTATTCTGTTTTTACACTTGAGCAAAGTGTCCGGTCTCCATGGCACAGAGTAGAGCAGGTGTCCAGGCTCCATGGCATGGCATGCTACAGACAGTGTGGCTCCTTTGTGACGAAGCTCAGCAAGTTAGATGCCTGCAAGGACAAGAAGATTGTCCACTAGTGTAGGACACAGGAATGCAGTCACAATTTGGAAGGCGTCGTTGATGGCGGTATCAATGAAGCGAGTGTGAGCAGTGCAGTACTCTGCAGTTGAATATATCAAAGCTAAGGTGGCTGTTCCCAACGTTGTTGCTCCAGAAACCCAGACAAAACCAGAAAGCTGCCTCAAGAGTGCGACACATGATGTCAGTTTTTTGCAAAGTGACTCAAGGTGTCAGCAATACGTCAGCGACCTTTCCAACATTACTCCAAGGTATTTGGGCTCGGAGCAAAAACGCAGGATTTGGTTGTTGTAGTTTAGCTGACATTTATCTTCATTGTTTAGGTGGAAGGCTGCTGACATCGTTTTTGTAGTGCTGAGCTTTAGCTTCCAGGTCTGGAGGTATTCACCTATAGTTGCCATGTCCTTCATGTCCGTGCTCAGTACCCCTTCCACAAACTCTATCAGCATGCATTACTGCTAGGTCATCAGCATATGCATTCAAGTTGTAGATATGTTGAAAAGAAAGGGCGCCAGGAGAGATCCCTGTGGGGGAGCCATTCTTCAGGCATCGTAACCTGCTTCGTTTGCCATCAGTAAGGGTGAAGCCGTGATTACCAACCATCTCCATGATCATGTGGACCATGTGTCTGTCAGGTAGCAATCGCAGCAGCTTGCAGGTGAGGCCGCAATGCTATACAGTGTTATCAGCTGCTATGAGATTGACAAACACATGCCCAGCCTTCTTCTTAGCCAAAAAGCAATCCTGGATGTCCTGAGTCAGTAGCATGGCCTGGTTTACGATTGTTCTCCCTGGTTGAAAACCCGCCTGTTCCTGTGGGAGCAATGGGTCAACGATTGGTTCGACACAAGCATCGCTGAGTCTCTCAAGGATTTTGAAGGGGACGCACAGCAGAGATACAAGGGCGATAGCTCTTTTGGTCCCCCAGTGGCTTTTCTGGCTTCAGGATTGTGACTATTAGTGCTCTTCTCCAGATCTTTGAAATTTTGAGTTGGTGCATGCAGGACGTGAGGTAATTGCAAAACCAAGATTTGAGAGCTGACCCAGCGTGGAGTACAAACTCCGGGAAAATAGAATCCAGACCTGGTGATTTTCGTGGATACAGTCACCTGAGGGCAGCAAAAAACTCCTCTGGCTAAAAGGGCCAGAGATACTGTTTCCCTGAGGTGTTGGGACCTTTCATAGATCGGACAGCTCCTTGTTGGTGCGTGGCTTCCATTCTTGTGTGCCCCCATTTTCATGAGTTGCGAGGCAATAGAGTTTGCAGACATGGGGCAGTGGAGCATAGGCAAGAGGAGCATCCAGACCTGCCAGTAAGTTGATTGATGGTGGTCCACACCTTGCGGCTGGAGTGCGAGAAGTTGATGGAATTGACAGCTTCGTCCCATCAATCCTGCTTCCTCTGTTCGAGCTGTGAAAGAAGGGATAAAGCAGCTCTATCAGAGTCAGTACACAATGGGGCTCGGATGAAGGAGCAATAAAGGGTCTCACACTCTTTGTCCCAGCATGGCACATAGTTCTTGTGATGACCACGTGAGATGCATTGCTCAGCTGCAAATATAAATCCTCCGACATGTTCCTCCAATGATAAATCCTCCGACATGTTCCCAGACATATACCGTTTTTTGATAAACAAATGATGACGTTTATTGCTTTGTTCAGTTTATGGCTTACCCACTGTTTCGGTCATGCTATTGTTGATTCAATGTTTCATATGTGCTTCTGTCGGTTGTGCATTGATTGGTTTTCTTGGTGATTCCTCTTCACGCCAATTTCGTTGTTCCTGTAACTGCTACCCCACTTCAATTCATTAGGTCCAGTGATTCCGCACTGCTAATGATTATACCTAAGGCTTAACCCCGGTCGACGCTTGGTTGGCAGATGGCTTGCCACTCTGTATGAAGTTGACTGCATCGTCAACGAAACGTTGGCAGTATCTGTTTTTACATTTTATCTGCTTTTACTTTTTACTGATACACCAGCTGAGCTTTAGATGTTCAGTAAATTTAACCTGGTGTCCTCGGAATAGCAAGAAATATATTTATGTTCAATACTTATTTTCTTCTACTGCGCTCTGAATATACGACTCTTTTCATCTTATATTGTAAGCCAGGGATGGGCAAACATTTTCTACGGAGGGCCAAATTGAAGATTTTATTGCTACCACGGGCCGCATGCTTGTATTACATATATTACATCTATAATCGCTTTGAAAACTTAAAAAAAGTTTTGCATGAGCTGCCAAAAAATGAAGGTAACAATAGTCACTTGCAGTTGAGAAAAATGCCGTTTTGATTGAAACGTGTGGAAAAAATTTGATAATTCTAATCGATAAAATTACTTCAACATAGGTTCCAAATATATATTAATCTATGTGCATGTGACTGCCCTACAGGCCGTACAAAATGCCCTCGAGGGCCGCATGCGGCCCATAGCCCACCTCTATTGTAAGTCATATGTCATAGTTACTTTTTACTTGTTTATGAACAAAAAATGACATTTCATGTTATGAGAATGAAAACCTGCAGGTTTGGTCATTAAGCCTTTGAGGAATCAGCCTGCCTTGGACTGCTTTAATAACTGTGTGATGATTCTGACTGTAAAATGCACAATTCAACATCAAGACACCATAAGGGTCACATAGCCAAACCTAATCAATCAGATTCGGCTGTGTCACCCTTGTGGTATCTTGATGATTTTATGTTATAAAAACATTATCTTGTCGACAAAAAATTAAACAAAACAGTTCACTGAGCTACTTTTGGTCTCCAACAAGGCCTGATGTTTTTTCCAATCCATCAAATATAGTTAGTGAATCTGCACCACAGTCACTGCCTTTTTGTATAGGTGCATCCTCCATATCCATATACACGAAGTCAAACTGTAGACGAAAGTTACAGGTATATTAGTACACCAACTGAAAATATTGTAAATGCAAAAAAGTGATCACTTAACTGATAGCTTATATTTACTCTACCTTTAAGGACCAATATTAGAAATCATCATTAATGATCAACAGCTACATGCCTCAGAACCACGTTTTCTCAATGATAATCAAATGTAGAACTGCATGCATTCTGCATGATACAGTTACGTCTAGATGTAAAAGACTTTACATGCAGATTGGCTGTCTATTCAACATCTTTCAAGTACACAAAGCATTACAACCAAAACATAATAACAGATTTAAGATAAAGAAAAAAATATCACAAAAATGCAAATCTTGACCAAATGCCATTCTTGCTGGTTTGACCAAAAGACATGAGTCGAAATTTTTTTAAAAGTCATTCCAAGAAAAAAAAAAGAGGGTTCTCACATATTTTCAAAAAACATTTTCTATACATCTAATACCTTTTCAATACTAAACCAAAAGACTTCAATACCATCTTTTAGCTTCATTTTTCGAATATTTCACTCATGGAACATGATGCACAAAACATCTACAGAACCATCACCAATGGTGAAGAACAAACTTTAAATAAAGAAATGATTGATTTTGGAATTTCCATAATTTTTCAATATTTTATGTATATTTTGGCCAAATTCAATACTTTTACAATGTCTTGAGAAACACATTTCACAATCCAATACTTTTTCAACACTTTCAATACTGTGTGGGAACCCTGAACAAAACTTTAAGTATAACTGAAATGCTGCGGAAAAGAAATTAAACTTTACATAGTGAAATGAGGACCATGAATATTGAAACAATTTGAAGTCTAAATAAGTAGTCATGAACTCAAATCTAAATAACAAAGTACCAAAGTAGTCTTTCAAAAGTTAAATATATTTTTTGGACCATATGGTACACTGAAAATCCTTTAATTTTCTCAAAAATGGAAGGTATGCCTTATAATCCAGTGCACCTTATGTATGGATCTGGTTGTGCTTTCTCATCTAGAACCAATTTTACATGGTAAACAGTGCTATTTATTTAACTGCTAGTTACAATTTTTTTGTAAACAGACTATCATGTTACGTAATACACCAATAAAATTGCAATGAGCAGCGTATGTGGTTCCAAGAGTAGCAAGCACATACTACAGATTGTATTACTCTGCAAGTATCCTGACTACATTGGCGCACATCAAAGCAAACACATGCAAAACTTTTATTTTATTATATTTTTTGTCTGGCGGATCAGGCATGTGTGACAGATTAAACATCCCTTGTGTGTATGGTAATCCGAGGGAGTTTAACCTTTTGGATTAAACTCCCTCATGTGTTATCTGAGTTTTGCTTCATTTAATGCACCTTATAATCCAGTGCACCTTATGTATGAAAAAAGAACAGTTAGCATTAAATTTTTTATACTGCGCCTTATAATCCAGTGTGCCTTATGGTCTGAAAATTATGGTAATACTTGCTGATAAAGCATATCCCCACCAGCATAAAGCTAGAAACATGCAGAAAAAGCTTTCATGCAAACAATACTACCTTTATGATGTTAGGTTTGGGAACTTTTATTGTCCAAGTACAATTAGAGAGAGCAGGGTATTTTGATGGAAAGTTTGGACTAGCGATTGTACCAAATCTTGCATAGTACTCTCCTCCACAGCTCCCATACACATTGCGTGCTGAAAATCATGCATATAAAAATCATTATCATTGAAAAACCTCTCAAAGATGTCCATATGTTACATACTTGTTCCATTGATTTACAATATTGTATACTTGTTCCATTTCGCCCCATTAGTTGTAATATTGTTTTTCAAAATGGCTGAATGTTTCTTGTTCCATATCTTCACAATATCATACCCTTGATAATTTGCACCTCCCACGCCCCATGCGTTTTATCAATTGGTCCACTTAGCACTCACTGCTGCAATATGCAACAGTGCTAAAACTTGCAGCAACCATGTTGGCCATCCTTGCATTTGCTCTTAGTGTCACATATCCTACGCCTGTATTTCATCAAAGTAATCGTGTTAGTGTTATTAAGCACATGTTTTCTATTCCCAACACATGTTCTTTTTTCATGCATCTGTGTCTTCCTTGTTATATTTGAGTGTACAGCATTGTGTGTAGCAGGGTTGTGGAGTCGAGTCATAAGAAGTCAGATGTCTTTGGGTGGAGTCAGAGTCGGATTGCTAACAACACTGGGAGTCATAGTCGGATTTTTTTGTCCGACTCCGGATGTCCGATTTAATCATTTTTTGCATCGCACACCTAAATGGGGAATTCCTGTTGAAATAGAACAATCTCTTTTGAAACTTTTGTTGAAACAGAGATTTCTTGCTATGCACCATGATTTCCATAGATTTTAACAGCCCAATTGAGTTCCCTTTATGTTATGGAGTCGGAGTCAGCAGTCGGAAATTTGGAAAGGTCAGAGTCAGAAATTTTGGAAAGGTCGGAGTCAGAGTTGAACATTTTACCTCCGATTCTGCAACCCTGGGGTGTAGGAGTGAAGATGTTATATAATGTAAAATCTCTATTCTAATAAAACTTTTTTCTCAAAAGTCACTTGTTAGAAAATGAACATTTTTGCATTAATTGTAAAACTAATTTTTTATGCATTACATGGAAATTGCAAGTATGCAGGACATTGCAAAGAAACACCTTCTACTTTTTTGGTATTTAAGGCATATTATTAAAATGGACTGACATTTTAGTTGACAAGGAAACAAGGAAGTTTTGCAGCTTTATTTAGAAGTTTAGTGAGAGGTTGAATGGTTGTGTTTCAAGCACGTCCCCATTGAGGGTTGAGCAAGTGATGCAGGGAGTAAGTAAAAAGATACTGTATAGACAACTTTCTATACAGATTGTGTTGTATGATGTTTAAGTTTGGATAAAACTCCATAAGCTCTTGATAGTTGAGTTTTTACCTTTTTGCATAAGGTTTCCAGATTAACTTATTGTCAAGAACATCTAGGTTTTTTAGGTAATCTTTGGGGGCGATGCTGTGGTTATTTATGATAACTTTAAATGAAGTAGGATTTAGTTGTTGAGAATTTAACAACATAAAGTTAGTCCTATTGTAATTAAGAGAAAGTTTGTTGGCTCTAAACCAGTGGTCAATTTTACATAGTTAAAGGTTGACAATTGTCTGAAGAACATTAAAACAAGAGTTGAACATGTGAAGGTTAATATCATCAGCAAATAAAGTAGCATGAAAAGAGGAAGCTTTAGTGATATCATTAATGAAATAAGGAAAAGTAAAGGCACAAGAACACAAATGTGAGAGACCCCACAGGATTTCCTTTTGTATGAGGATTTAAAAGCCCTTATTTTGGTGGACTGCATTCTATTATGCTAACAATTTGAAAATTTTTTATGAAAAACACTTTTAATCCTGTAGTGAAAGAGCTTATCAAGTAAAACTTCATTGTCATAGCAGTCAAATGCTTTTGACAAGTCTAAAAATAATGAACGGGTTATTAATTTGTTGTCAAAGTTATTGAGCAGTTCATCGTCAATGGTAATGGCTAATTCGGTTGAGTGATTTTTGAAACCATACTGTCTTTTATCATTTAGATTGTGTTGAGCCAAATAGGAGCAGACTCTGCGACGAATAACTTTTTCTAATAAATCTGACAATGCAGGGAGAACAGAGATTGGTCTATATTCAGACCAGGAACTTAGGTTATAAACTTTAGGGATTGGTGTGATGTGGGCAATTTTCTAAGAGTGAGTGATAGTCATAGTGCTTACTGTTCATACATTATGGTGGTTGCTCGTACTTTGATTTACTGCTGCGGTTGCCCAAAGCCATCTTGCTTATCAGCAAGGGCGCTTCTTCATTGATTAAGGCTTGAGGAATCACGGCACCCTAGCAAGTCACCAAGGTAATTTTGCTGCCCATGTTCAGTTAACTTGGAGTTATGTCATTTTATTTGTACGCACTGCACAACAAGTCATCAGTTCATCTAACTCCAACAACAGAAGTGCAGCGCTCTGGGCAGGTCACCGATAGCATGCGGAGTGGTTGGAGAACACCACGAGACTTCATTTGTTCGTCCCCAACATCAGTGCCAACCTTCCTGGAATGGCCCTGCCAAGAACAGCGTGGGTCTGGTTCAACCGCCTCCATACCAGTGTTAGACGTGTCTGCTCCTGCTTACACAAATGGGGTATGGCTTCCTCTGCGGCTTGTGAGTGTAGGGCAGAAGAACAGACTGCTGACCATATTGTCCTTCATTGTCCAATCCATCAACCTCCCCATGGAACACATGGCTTGACGTTTCTTGATGAAACAATCAAATGGCTGCTCAACATCTGCCCCGAGACCTGTTGCGGCCTTGCAGTGAGTTGAAAAAACTTGCTCAAACGACAAAGAAGTCACAATGTTTAACCAGCAGTGGCCATTTGTAGGTTTTTCATGTGGGTTTCACTTTTATTACAGCATCAAAGAAATTTTATTGCAACAGAATACAGCAACCAAACAGATAAATTAGCTCTTTTGGTGATTATTCTAGGAAGTGACTAGGGATACGCCTGACCTGACGCAATTCAAATAAAAGGGTCAGTTTGTCATTCAAACGGCATGGGTCTCATGGTGTAGTGGTTATGTCACGGCTGCTATGCCAATGGTTTTCGGTTGGACTCTCACCTTACCAACTTTTTTTTGTTGACTTTTTTCAGATTTATGTGTTACCTTTACGGGTTAGCATCAGGTTAGGGTTAGGTAAGGTTAGCCTAGCATTACATTAGGTTAGGGTTAGGTCAGCCTTAGCTTAGGTTTAGGTTAGCATTAGGTTAGGTTAGGGTTAGGATTAGGGTTACGGTTAAGGTTAGGGTTTATCTTTTACATTTACTTCGTTTCTACCAAGCCTACTGCACTCTCGTCATGCATTACTGTTACGTCACAGGTGGCGTATGAATAAGTTTTCAAATTTCAAGATCCACAGGCGTATCTATTACCACTGTCATTATTCTATTAGTAGCCGACATTTCGCCCACCTATTCAAGTGGGCTTTCTCAGGGCAATGCTTTTTAACCACATATAAGATGCAACTTACTAATAACAAGAAACAATGCGCAGTATGACGTACAAAGACAAACACGCAAAACTGACCATCACGTTATAGGAATGGATCACGTTATAGAATACAGCAACTTCCATGCTAAAAATACTCTAACCACACCAAATTCCTTCACTTAAATTCGATCCACTCATCTATGCACATACTATAGGCATGTTTCACCTGTACATTTTCTTCACCATGTTATGCGTTCATTCCTTTTTTTTGTTTTTCTTTTCATTATGCTTATTTGATCTCCAACTGTTGTTCCTCAACACTTGTCAAAAAAGTGATAAACGCGGTTGGTTGACCAGATCATGACCGCCACGGGCGGGCGGTCTTTTGCCAATTTATATGACACGGCGCCCGTCTTTGTTTACACTGATCAGCTATTATGCCATTGTGTTTTCATTTGCTCTAATTTTCGCTAATGGTTGGTTTACTGCATGCGATGGCTTTTACGGTGCTTCTGCTTGTTGGCTGAGTCATATGAAACAATAAACCATTACCATTACAGTTCATAGCGTAGGGAAAGACCCCAGTACAGAAAACATAACTAGGTAGGTAACAAAGATCGCTGGGTCAGAGGTGGCCATTGTGCCGATGTCAAGCGAAACTTCTGACTTCACACCATGTGCGAATGCCCAGAATGATATTCTACATATCGAATTCGCTGAGAAAACTGATGTTTAGGGCTCAGGGTTTAGTGTTTAAGATAAGTGTGTCCAATATTGTTCAGTGGTTATAGTTATTCCCGTACTGCAGCGTGTTGTGGTATATGACATCTTACTGAAAAGTTTGAATTTACACAACACCCATCAAAAAATAAACGTCCAACTTTATTCTGAGAAGCAAAATAACTGACAAACAAAAATAGGTCAGAAATTTCTTTTGACACCGAAGTCACCTCCAGCAGGATTCTGGGTTTTTCTTTCGAATCCCGATCCGAGCCCGGAGTCAATATATATTTTGAAAAACCAGACCCGGAGCAAAATTCTGTGAAAAACCGGACCCGGAGTCACTTTTCAGTTTCTGCAAAAGCAGAATTCTACGTGGTCACTTCTTAAGTGAAAACATGGGTAAATTTAGGTTGGATCTAAGGTTGCCAAACGTCCTTGAGCGCCAAGGGCTGTCCTTGAGTTTGTTATCAAAACTTGTTATGTCCTTGATCCATGAAAAACTTCTTGCTGTCCTTGATTATTTTCTGGCGTCCTTGAAAATTCGTGAATAGATGGCCAGTACTTCACTGCTAATTTAGCAGAGGCCGGTACGTACATGGCCCATGCCATCGCTTTCGCAGCGATCAGAACGACGAAGACACGAGAACATTTTGCGGAAAGTTCTTATACAACGCAATTGCGAGTACAGACAATGGACAACACAAGAATTGCCCTTCCAGTGGCATCGACGATCGCCCGGGCAGAGATTTGTTTAGGGCGTTGAAGAGATCGCCCATTTCTCAACCGCACACATTTGGTCTTCGACGTTCGACGAGGTTATTCCAATGGGAAGGCATTGCAAAGAACAAGGAACTGCGTTGGAAGTTCTGACAAGATTCACTACAAGAGTCGTTGTAATTTGACAATTTCTCCGTTAGTTCGTTTTGGAGTTACCCCAATGCATTTATTTTCAAAATATCAGCTTCTTAGCGGCCTCTACTAAATTAGCAGTAAAATACCAGCCAAGCCAGTGTAACACTGGTGTTCTAGCAAGCCTAATGTCCATTGGTCGGCGACATTGCAATTTAATTAGTCTAGCAAACAGCAGGTTGTGGTTAGTTATAAGCAGAAAAGGTCTGCTGCACTAATATTTTTGCAGAAAATATTTCACTGGTTCTAATTTTAATTTAATTATATTTATTTGTTTATGAGCAGACACGAAGTTCATAGTATGAACACACACCCTCTGCAGAACGCAGGTTGATAAAAACAGACAAAACAGAACGTAGTACAATGCATTGAAGCCGGCGGAATCACAGAGTTACAGACACTTTTTGCAACTGCGTTGAAGACAGAACCATAGGGTTACAGACACATTTAACACGATTGTTAGCTAACACGTAACACTTGTTACAGCACTACTGCAGAGTAGGGCGCTAATTCCTAAATTGGTCGAGTCTAGGTAAAATACGAAAGCATGGTTAAAAAGCTGTTGAAAATTTCAACAGTGAAAATGCAATTGAGAAAATTTTGTCAGGTTTTTTTTTATGTAAACACTTCAGCCAAGCCGTTAAAATCTCAATTGGACATTAATGCAAATTAGTCGTATTTTAAAAAGGCTATTGAATAAAAAATGCCATCATTTGATTCAGGGGAAATGGATTTCTTCGTCCCTCATACACTCTTCCAACGCATGAAAACACGCACTCATGACACAGAAGAAGGCGAAGAAACTGGTATTGAAAGTACCATCTAGGAAACTTTTGCAATTTTGGGATATGACAACTTTTGCTCTTGCCAGAACTTCAAAACATAACTAGGCAATGCGTGCTGAGTAGGCTCAGTAGAGCAATGTCTTTCAACATATTTTAAGTTAAATACATCACTTTTTTGGTGCAGCGTTTTGCACAACCTGAAAGAACAGAAAACCAGCTACCCAGCACGTTACGTTCAAACCCGCTCCTTTTAATCTGATGCGGTTGGTTTGCCCAAAAGTGAGAAAAGAAAAAGTTTTACAAAACCGTTTATAAACAATATAATTTCTAAACTTTTATCTCACATTTTATATTTTATATTATCTCACATAAAATTTGTAAATACAAACTAAATCATTAAGCGCCAGGCGTCCATTACGCGGCAGCTTTCACAGCTGGCAAATAATGCTGTGCTGCCCTGAGCAGAGAGACGAACCAACGACCCTCGGCGTAACAGCAATAGAGTTTCCCCACTCGACTTGGTAGACTCTACTATTGCTGCTACAAATTCAATGTTATATTTGGCGAATCACCACGCCACGCAAAAAAGATGAATGCTGCCGCATGCGTTACGCGGTTGGAAACTCTAGCGCTACCCAGTGATGTTTGCTACCTGGTTATTTTTTCTGTGCTGAGGACATTTCTGCGGAACCTGTAAGAGGACAGAAAATTGAAGAATATTTTGTTGGGACAGACTTAGATCTACATAATGATGAGAGTAGACCTAATCTAACCAGCGGTGCAGCAGCAGAAGACTGTCAAGAAGTATTATTATATCGAAAAACACTGTAGATGGATGGTTGACGCTATCACTGGAGGCAAGGACGTCAGTCTCTGGTAATCCAATATACCAGAGATGAGCGGACTGTGAAATTTTTCAATCCAAGTCCAGTCCTGATCCGATAAAATTGCATCCGATCCAGTCCTGATCTGCAAAATTTTTGAAAATCACCAGTCCGATCCAGTCCTGATCCGTCAAGGTAAAATCATGTATTTTTATTTTGCCTCATAAGGCAAAAGAACTACTGGAGCTATTTTGACTTTCGCCAAATACGATTGTTGATGGCAAAATAGTTCCAGCGGTGCTTTTGCCTCATGAGGCAAAGTAGACACAGTCTTTTGGCATTTACTCTTTAACTGCTCGAGTTATTTTGCCATAAGGAGAATTCGATTGCTTGGATTCAAAAGACGTTTGGTGGTACAGAACTTGAAGATGGCGTGAAGTAGGAGATTCATCCCAAAGCTTTTCGTCTGACACTCTTCAGGGGATATCGTCAGAATGAAGTGGAGATACTACCGAACTG
>Ga0210059_1001594_pt1 | contig 34494 bp, 22 predicted proteins | sample Ectturendosymbi2_FD_188042 | JGI IMG/M metagenome (GOLD analysis project Ga0210059, IMG submission 188042) | Ecteinascidia turbinata endosymbiont from Florida, USA - Sample 2 (SPAdes) (version 2) | ecosystem: Host-associated > Tunicates > Ascidians > Unclassified | place: Key West, Florida... | reverse complement strand
TATAGAAAAGCAGGAGTATTGTGGCCTGCCACTCAAGCACAGCCAACCCTGAACTGACCCTGGAGATGTTGTTACAGCTGCGCCGAGCTGGCAAGTGATAGGCAGTGGGATCATTGTGTTCATCCTGGTACTGGTGAGACGCAGCGTACTTAAATTGTAGAGTAGATATAAGCATGGCAGAGCACGGTCATATGACACATTTTATTGAAGTAGCACTGGCAGTGTGCCTTGCTTGCAATGATTACCTTTTCGTATGTATTTTTATTCCATACAGAGAAAAGTTGAAGTGAAAATATTAATGCAATATATTTGGCGTTGTGTCTGTTCGCGCGAAGATTTTTGTGTTATCGGTGTAGTTACTTTGTGCCTCATTGGTAGGTGCTGAATTGTGCTGCGTGTATTGGCTTTAATAACCGGTTTCAATTCGGACTCATATGCCAGCAGTAGGTGTTCTACGGTGCTCCTGATTTGAGGCTGAGAAAACATCAAGTCAAGCATGTGCCCAAGGCGCGTTCTGGAATACAGCCCATGCGCTATCCACTGTGTGCGACTGCGCGTGAGGAATCGTGAACGACTGCGTGTGAGGAATTGGATGTGATCGTGTACGAATGATCTACGACGTTGGAGCATTGGCTCCGAAAATTGTAACGCGATGCGGCGCCAGTCCGAGTGTTATCACACCTTCATTTCGTGTGTGTCGTTGAAACGCCACGCGTTCTAAAACAATTGTTGCCTTGCAATAGATGCATCACCAAAAAATTAGAAAAAAATGATAACTTTTCGTAATGTTGAATTTGAGGCATTTCCGGCTTCCTGTTGGATGTGACCAATACGAGTCATTTACCAGGCCTGTAACTCAAGGTTATGCTTGTAAATGAGTTTACTTTTATTTCATCACCAATTGCAAAACCTGTGACTTTCTTGTGATTTCAAGCGCATTACATATTTAACTTGCTATATATCAGCGCGGACGTAGATAATGAAGAAAAGCATTTGAGCGTGAAACTGAGAATGAAGGTTGCACTATCAACCATTGTCTTGTTGGAGCACATTTTGTTAGTGTATATTCCAACGTTCGTTGTAACGAGATAAAACGGTGGAAGCCATTGGGACAAGTTCAGTTCCAAAACTGAACAAGAGTGCAAGTGCAAAACATTGCCAGGAAATCTTGCGTCATTGGCCATGCGGAAATATTGCAATGCGAACTATGTGAACTTATCAAACGTATTTCTGCAATTTTGTTAGGTTGAATAAATGTGTATTTAGCGAACCGTTGCAAAAAACACTTGACATGATAACCATTTGATCAAAAAACACGTGGCTTGCACTTACGTTGAAATGTAGTGGAACCGAGAAATAGATGCCAAGTTTTTTTTTCAGTCAATTACAAAAACGTTGAAACCTATTCTTGTGGATATGCACTCTTTCTAACTTGTCGTTCTTTCATTGTTCTTTGTACAGCGTGCCAGGGTTGAACCACCGGTCACGCCACACATCATATGTTTAAATCTGGAAAAATGCGATGGAAGAATGCGAATCCTTCACGGAAGTTCTGTATGGTTACGTACAAAGTATAAAATGAAGACAAAACAATATCTATCAAAATAAAGTATTAGTATGAGTCTTGTGTTTACCACCAGTTCCTAAAGCTCAAACGACATATCGGAGTTCTCTGTAAGGGCCCTCGCGTCTCAAACTCCATTAAAATCTGGGAAAAAATGGAATAACGAAATTCTGTCGCTTGGGACAAAAACTCTGAAATATGTCGGCACAGTGTCACATGTTTTCATGAAATGGCACTTAAACTCTCGCAAGTGATCGCATTTCGTTGCGCAATTTAGTGTAAATTGATGTTCATTTACAAGTTTGACATCCAGTTAAATCGTGAACACTCAAGTACGTAACAAAGGAACGCAAAACCACAGAGTCTCGGAATTTGTTCAGCATGGAACTCTAAGCCATCAGTAGCAAGGGAAGAGTACCGAAATGTCTTTCACGAACCCGTAAGCATATAGATTTTTTTCAATAGTCATTGAACTTCGAACATTTTCAGGAAATTTACAAATATTGTGCTGATGTGTTGCTTTGAGAAAGTGACCATCACAATCAAAATAAATCCAAGATGGGTTGCGCTTCGTCAAAGAGAAAAATCTTTTGCAAACTTTAAAGACGATCAACGGTCACAATTAGCCTTTGTTTCCCCTACTGAATGCAACTTTAAGAGGCGGAGATGAAAGTCATAACACGGGAAAATGGTTTCGAAAGGTTTGCAGACGTTGGCGGAAAATATATGCAGGCCGGTCTACGCCGCAGGGCAATAAATCTTTATAAAGCCCGAATCAGTCATTAAGCTCTCGGGCCGTGGTCTCACGTATTTACCTTTGTGTTGAAGTAAGGTTGTAACCAGAGTGCTTTGCAGATGGTGCGAGGCAAAGAGTTCAGTGACCTCAGGCCACCATATGACTAAGCTTAAACTAATGTATTTGGTACTACCATACGGTATGAAACGCTTTCTGGCATTGTTCAAACCAGACTCTGTAGTTGCATCGACAGCAACAACTCAAAACATGTCATTCGCTACATTTGATTGAAACGGTGAGCAGATATTCTCCCCAGTGACAGTTTCATCGAAACCAAACACGGCTGCAATCACGATCACAACGTCAACACTATAGCTTATCACCACGTCTGATAGAAGGTCTAAATCGTAAGCAATCATCTGAATCAGTTAGAATCCGCTTCACGCGCCATTGGACCGGATCTAAGCGCGCAGGATGCGAAGTACCCGTTCGCATGCGAATAGAAAAAGAAACCTTCCGTGCGGTTTTACCCACGAGCAGTGCGCCGTATAAATGCATCTTCATCTTCAGACATTCTCTGCATTTCAAAAACTTCGCAATGATCTTGCGAGTCAATTGCTTGGTGCTGACGCGTAGGATTGACCTAAAGCATTTTATCTTGCAAACAATGACGGCTTTTTGATAGTTTTCATCTTCTACAAAGCATGTTCTTGGTTTCAAAGATCTACTGCATTTAAATGTGCTCAGCACCAAGGCTTGAGCATATCAAGTAATCTGTGTTTTTGAAAAATGGGAACTTCAATCCCATATATTTATTTATAAAAGAAAAAAATCAGTTAGCAAATAACATGTAACATTTATTTTTTATGCAGCAGTTTGTAGTGGAAACAATTTAGCAAATATTTTCGTGTGTGCATGCAGCGATAAGGACCAATGACTGAAATTGTGCTGAGTGGTTTATCGGGTCGTTTTCCAGAATGTTCAAATGTAACAGAATTTTGGGAAAACTTGTTATCAGGTGTGGACATGGTTACGGAAGACGAAAGGCGATGGAAACTAGGTAAGTATGTTTTTTCTGTGTCAGGTACGAATTTGTTCCTGTGTTCCTTATGCCAAACGTTTTTCACATGCTTGAAAGCATTTTCGTGTGCTAAAACATGGTGATTCAACGACTTAACATTTCTGGTACTCACAACGTGTTTTCAACGTAGTTGCACGGTTTCATAACCGTTTGAAGTTGAACAAAAACATTATCTTCTCTGTAACCTGTGCTATTCATAACATTAAAAGTTTGTGGAGAATATCTAGCGTTCAGAACAAAAAGCATTTCGACTCAATGTAGTCAATCACGAAACAACTTTGATGACAAAAATCACTACTAAATAGAGATAAGCCTAAAATGACGAGGAACTGCTGGCAGACAGCAAGCAAATACATTGCTTGTTTGATCAAATAAATCATTTTATCCGACAAAACTGGCCACTGTGCATTGCTGTGAAGTGCATCCTATTTGTTGATGCAAATGCAAATTGTTGCACGGTTTAGGTCTTAGGGGGATCAAACAACCTTTTTAGTTTTTCTTGTTACCAATACCATAAACTGTTACGGTACAGATCAATGCGTTGTATTACCGTATTGTACAGCAATGAAATAATTGCCCACTACTTTGACTTTTCTGGATTAATATTCTCATACACGTTTTTTATCACAAAAAAGATATATTCAATTTAACTACGGCAAAGATTGGTTATATCAAAAACAGAGCGCTTGATTGTAATGCACATACGCAGTGTTTGTTTATCAATGATTAACCTTCACGGGGTTTGACAACCTTTTTCAGAAATTTGTACAACCTGCTGCTTTTTGATTTTGTGAGTTGCGATTTCTCCGGTAAGTTTCTGAACCATTTGAAAAACTGAAACTGAAGGGCATGGATATGTGTTTTACAAAAGCTTGTGACGGCTGAAGATTGATGGATCTAAGTGGGTTCCGAAACTTGCGAAATTCTAACCCAAAATTGAGACATGATCTGTTGAACCTTAGACATAGAGAAAAGAAGCACCGTGAAAACTTGCAAGTCACAAATACATTGCACCTGCAATAAAAACGCATAATTTGTAGCACTGACAATTTCACATAATCTTAGGATGTTACACGAAAAATTTTGGCGATTTGAACCCATTTGTTTTCAAAACGTGATTAAATAAGGTGATTAACCCGTTTGCAAGCGAAAACGTTGTTGGACTTGCAAACAACAATGACTCCTTTAGAAACTTGCTTTGTCTTCAAAACTCGAAAGGTAATGAACTTGAACATTATCTTTACAAATGGCTCAAGAGCTTATGTATAGCCAATTTGACTATTCAAGCATATCCTTGCGATTATAATAGTCGATACGATTCGGTCACATGCTCAAGCCGTGGGAACCAAGCTGCTTATTGGTGTTTTATTTAAAAAAAAACAACATGCGATTACACACATGACCAAGCATGTAGAAATCTAGTCGATGGTATATCGTTGTTTCTCCGTATGAATTTCAGGTCTGTGGGATCTTCCAAAACGCAACGGAAAGCTAAAAGAGTTAGACAAGTTTGACGCTTCATTTTTTGAGGTGCATCCAAAGCAAGCAAACAACATGGAACCAATGCTAAGGATTCTCCTGGAAGTATCTTACGAAGCCATCACCAATGCTGGTATTCTCGGCAGGCATAAAACCGCTGACTTGATTTTCATATTTTGTTTGTAGTAACGTTCTGTTGAACGCGTGCTATTCCATGTCAAGCTTCGAGAAGTTTCCTTTTATTTTTTAAAATGAACTCATAAAATTTTCTACAAAATTTTGCACGCTTTATATCGAAGGCCGGGATCATCAAAGGCAAATTTCATTTTCTCGCGTGTTCCATCAAAGTGGTTGGGTTTGCATGGATCGTTTTGAAAAATATTTCTGCCGAGCACAAAATACACAGCGGTAGATTTTTTACGTTCAATATTATCTCCTCCGACGGAGCCCACATTGTACAGGAGACAAATTTTTGACATACTTATCTTGAATATCGACACAGATTTTTAAGAATGATTTTCATAAGAAAAACTTTCTCCTTTTCAAAAAAACAACAGTTTTTTCTATATCCACCTAATTTGAAAGCATACCATTGTATGCATTCATACCAGTATTGTTATGTAATATTTGAAATGCATTCAAAACATATAAAAATAACGTTGATTTATGCAGAATCAAAACTGCTATTTTACCATATGCAATGGCTGGATGGTGCCAATCTGTTTGCATAAAGTTTGTTAGAGTATCAACATATTTGCCTAAAATTAGCAAGATAATTAGGCGTCGACAAGCGAAATGCAATCCTTCTGATGTTAACATTCAAAAGTGCGTCACAGTTTTAATCCATCTTGAACATTTTGATGTTACATGCAAAGTGCTTCCGAAGCTGTGAAACAAACTTTAACGTTTGCAAAGAAATTAATCTGTGGCAATTTTCCGATATCCTTTTGGACCTTTCCACTGCAACTATTCAACACTGATTGGAGTTAAATCGGGTTCTTGCTTCAATATCCAAATCAAATTTGTTCCAGAATAATTGCAGTTCTTCCAAAAAGATCAACAAATGATCCAGGAACGATTATACTGTAGGATGGAATTCATCTTATTTTTCTCAATTTAAAAGAACTGCGCCCGCTCTTTTCATTTTTCAAATAAGAAAATCATCGTTGTAGTAAAAACCACCAATAAATAGTTTGCTCAATGCCGTATTTACTCGATTGCAAGCCGCGGCTAATAATTTTTTTTCTTTAATCATGTCATGCGGCTTACAATTAAGGGTGGCCTACAATCAAGGGCGGCTTACATTTTTTTGGCCCAGTCGAAGGTCTTGTGCGGCCCAGTTTAGGTTTTCGCTGTAGTGTAAGTAGCTTACATACAGACAACCTGTCCTTATTTTGATAATCTTAATTTTGACATTTTTGATGGAGATGGTCCTCAGTGCTGCTTCATCACGTCTGTACTGCGTGCTGGGAGATTTCCATGCGTCCACTGACAACTTGGAACAAACGTTTTCCTAGTTCTCTTATTTCTATCCTTGTTCCATTGGCACTAAACTTGCCTATGAAATCACACTTACGGAGCTGTTCAAGGTGCCAAACAGTCGTTACCATTGCAGTAATGCAGTTAGGATTCAAACCCTTTCAGTATATCCGCTTTAACTATATTTTGTTTGAGATCAAAGTAAGTTATTCAATGTGCGGCCTTCATTAATATGTTATTCAATGTGCGGCCCTGGTTGAGATAGTGACACGATTTTTGGCTCGGTAAGCACTTTCGGTTGGACGTAGCTGGTCTAGACTCTAGAGACCCTAGAAGACGCTCAATTTTCCTTTTCTGCGTTTTGCCGACCAAATCTCTTATCGCGTTATCTTTTTCTTCAGCACCACGTGTACACTCCATTACAGGAGAGATTATGGTGAACGGAAGGCTGTTGTGTTTGTGCAAGCATCATTACCAGGGTTGCCAATTAAACGCGAAAGTGTCTCAGAGGTTTAGGTTGCCTATGTTCAATGGCGGTGTACTATCAAGGGCGGCTTACATTAATTTTGCAACACCATTTCGTGCGGCGTACAATCAAGGACGGCTGACGATCGAATAAACACGGTATTTAGAAAAAAGTGGGCGCAATGACGTTCTTTCGAAAACATCGTATTCTTCATAACTGCGGTAGCATCATCCACATACCCATAAATCAGAAGTGATTTATTTAAAGTGCTGAACTTCTCCACCCATATGTGCTACGTTTTAATAAATCATATCTTTCTTGCCTTTGTGCTTCTTCGTTACAATTTTTAAAACTATTTTGAAAGAAAATAAGCTTATTCGAATTATTTACCGTTAACATTCCCTCTTTGGGTTATTGAACAACAATACTAAAAACTGCCAGAGCTTTGGGAACGTTACAGCACTTGAGCAAACACAATAGAGTTCTTTGTGGCTGCGCAGACTTTTATCGCCAAACTGCATGAGAACATCAATCTTCACCTCTAGCTTTCACAAGGTCAGCAAACGTCAAAAATGTTTGCGCAGTTTCTATCCAGGCCGATAAATTAGGTGCTATCAAAATGGGTGGTGAGGATTGTTTGCGTGGATCTTCAGCTCGTGACAGTTTCGTGAAGCTAGAGGGATTTTTCAGGATTTCACTGGGCCTTCATTTTCAAATCAACGGAGTTGGCAGTAACGTTTTTGCGTGTAAAATCAGTTTTAGCTGCTCCTCAAAGATGGATGAGGGCTTTTTACCAGGACAAGCCAACATTTTCATCACAGAGGGCCAAAAGAGATTAGAATAACCGGCATGACGAAGCTAAATACATATATTTCATTTAAAGTCCATTTTTATAAAGTAAAGCAAGTTCTTCGCATTTACGAAACAATTATGGAACCGAAGTGACAAGAGAATCGTGGTTTTAAAAATATCACCGGCAAATTTTTCATTTTTTTCCGGATGGAAAAACTTTCAAGCTCTTGTTCGTTATACCTTAATGAAGCCATTGCTGCCCGCATCATTGAATATGAGATAAATTTCGAATAATTCCATCTTGGTCGCCCAAGCATTAATCGCTTTCGTTATTGCAGCGCACTGTGCTACCTGACAAAAACAAGAATAAAATTTTGACACCTGGACTAAAAGTAACGCAGAGCTGGAGTAATGTGATTTTCTTGTCACACTATAAGCAACGGAAGCAGTCATAGAGAAATGAAGAAACAGACAATATCACGTTTACATTTCGAAAATAAACAAGCAACGCATTAATATATTATTTCACAACAAATACTCACGTACCCAGTAGCTGGTTAAAAGTAGTAGCACATGTAGCAATGGCTAAGGGCCCGCGCTTTTGGGGTCTGAGCAGTTTTTTGTGTTAACAACCTTATTTATTGCATATATAGAAATTTTTCATTGCAAGAAGTATTTTGCTGAATTTTCGATAAGCAGTTTAGCGAATGTTTTAAACAAAAGCCTCTTACATTACACTACTACTGCACAGTGATGAATGATTTGCTGCCATGATTACGTTGATGGTGTCCCAATGCTGGTCTATGAATGATTCATTCTCTTCGCCATACGAAAACTCTGTCAGGAGCTGTTTTTTATTACATTTGGCTGCATCCGAAAAGTAGAGAGAATATAACCGGGAACATAACGAAACATAAAGAAACATAAAGAAACAAGAAAAAATATAGAAGAAAATTTGGTGATTATCATAATAATGCCATCTGCAACCAAGAAAAACGTTATCCCTGACTTTTTGAATTTGTCCATCATTGCATTGGTTTTTTAATCTTGTTTTACATTTTGTTCAAAGGCATAAATCCCTTCGCACTAGCAGGGACGCGAACTGGTGTGTGGATTGGAACAACAGGATCAGAGACCGGGCAGGCCCTAACCCGTAGTTTTCAATGTACAGAAGGTTACAGCATCACTGGCTGCTGTGCTTCAATGTTTGCAAATCGCCTCAGTTTCTTTTATGATTTGAAAGGTGAGTGCAATATCTGTTTGCCAAATTTTGTCATCCGATGGTAGAAACTTTTACTTGCCCGCGGTTATCCCTTTACTTCACTTCTTTCCTGATCGCTGTTTACAAATGCAGTTCATTTCTGTTTCATACGCTCATGAAGAAAAAAGGTCATTTTAATTTGGATTAAAAGTGAAGTTGTAAAATTAGTTTAATTGCATCAAGACGTTTGTCAACATTTCTACTCCAGTGCTGAACGGTATTCACCTGTTTTGTAATAAACTGAACCGAACTTATTTCAAGATTATGGATAGAAAGCTTTTAATTTAAGTTTTTTTAAAACTGCAGAGCCATCGTAAAAATGACAGTGCTCCGGATCCGGAGCTCTTATTTTTATGAACATGGCTCCGGCTCTAGCTCCGGAGCTCTTGCTTTTATTGAGTGCAGCTCCGACTCCGGAGCTCCTTTTTTCATAGCTCAAACTTCGGTTTCTGTTCGTATTTACACCTTAATATTTTCAATTGTTTTTGTGTCCTTCTAGTTGAATTGAAATTGGAATATATTAAATACACAAAACTAAAAGAATGTAACGAACTTATTTGAGTAGGTTAATCTGGTGGTTTTTACAATCAGCGCTCCTACCAGTGGTGCCACTCCTCGTGTTTTTCCACTAGATCCAGTGTTTTTTCATTTCATCTACTTGCACAGTTTTGTGTAATTGTAACTGTAATTGAAACCTTTTGATTTAGTTCAATGTGTAATTTGCTAAAAATTCTACCTAATTAAGTCTTAACTTACACAAGACAATATAATATGTTTTGAGTTAAACCGCTGCGAAGTCACTTGGTCATCTGTTAAAAGTTTCAGTGACCTGTACAAACAAACACAAGTGTTGTTGCTATCTCCCGTTTTCTTTTTTTCTGGTTTCCAATGAGTTGCACAATGTCTATGGTTGACATTGCATGATTGCAACGCATTTTCTGGGCATTTTCACTGTGTGTAAGTTCGCTTTTGTAATCGGGTGTTTTTTTGTGAATCTAGTGTTTTTTATCATGTAATCTAGTACTTTTTCATAACAATGCAGAGTGGCAACACTGACTCCTACCAAGGGAAAATCAGCGAAAAACCAACAGTAACAGGTTCAGACCATTTAGAGAACCGTTAATAGCAGAAACCAGAACCGTCACCAGAAAGACAACAATAGGGGGGCTTTATGCCTACGAGGGGACTTGACATTTTAAAATTGACAAAAACTCCACTAATTAAAATTGTTTCATATTTCAATTTAGGGGATTGGAGCTTTGTTTGGGGGGCTAAGCCCTCCAGTGCCTCCCCGTGGCGACGGGACTGGCAGACATTTAACTCAGGATAACGGTAATATAAACAAATTTTGGATTGGCAGTCGCTGGTTTTGCTGTAAAATCGTGGTGAGCTTGTGTTATTTCTAAACGACCGGAATCACGAAAACGGCTGTTTGGAAAACTACGTTTGTGTCCGAGCATTTAGACACAATCCATTCCCAATCGACCAGTTGTTTTGCACTCGTTGCATGCTTTGCCTGTTGCAGTCTTGACAATTCTAGCTAATAGCTCCGCCAGGGATAACCATGCAAAGAGCCCAAAAACACATAGTCGATTACCTCTCTCATGTGTTCTTTCTGACATGCACACATTTGCATTAACACGAATCCCAAGCCTTTTGTTTGAAGAAAAGAAATCGTATGGCTTCTTGCCAGAAATTCACCTCTAGCTTTTTTAAAAGAACTAAATACGTCCGATTTGTTATCTTTTGCACTCATAATAAGCAGTGATGAATCGCAAAGTGAAGCAAAATTTATCTTACTAGGCGTAGGAGAAAATAAGACTAGGTACCGTGCTGAAAACATGAAATTTGTTTCCAAAGATGCAAACCTCATGAAATGTCCACATTTGTTTACACTGCATTTTATGCCCACCTGAAAATGTACTGCCATGGCAAGCAATGCTAGTTCGCCACCATGGGCGTTGGCAGGGGGAAGCAGAGGGGCTTTGCCCTCTGTATTTTGAAATTTGACATTTTAACATCAAAATGTTAGCAAAAAAGGTTGTTTTCTTAATTTCGATTGGTTAAAGTGAAATTTAATTTCGAGTGGCTAATGTGAACTTGCTGGTATGCGTAATTGTTTCTAATGGAAATGCATAATTTGCAATGTCGTACCGCACATTTCACGCTTAGGTCTGCAACTGTATCATAGCTGAATCATACTCGTTGCAAACAGCATGATTGCACAGCTACAAAAGCTCTAGATATTAAATAACTACTCATTTACCTCAATTCTTTTCAGATCGCTACATTACTACAGATTCGGTTTGAACATTCTGATTACAAAGTAAGATATTTTTCCTAATTCTGCAAGTAATATCACCCTGCCAGCTACGATGCCACAGCCTTATTGATGATTAAACCAAGGAAACATCAAAGAATCGCAGATTCAATCTTGCTGTCTGGTGTCGTAACTCGTAACAATCATGTTTAGTGTGCTTTAGGAGCACTGTTTTAGGTAAAGTAAGTCTAGTACCTCAGTCAATTTGGCAAAAAAGGCCATTGTCTAACAAGGAAGCCGAAGCTACTTCTCAAATAGCCATAGCTCCAGCTCCGGTCCTAATTTTTAAACTGAGCTCCAGCTCCTGAATTATAATCTGAGCTCCGGCTCTATCTCCAGACAAAATGCCCAGTTCCGGCTCCAGGGCTACGGCTCCGCAGCCCTGTTTTTTATGTTGTTTACCCAAAAGAGTTCCAACCAAATGCGGAGAATAAATAATTTGTACTAAGAGTTTAATTGTATCAGGACAATTGCCAACCGGACAACTACCAACCGGGACAATTGCCAACTTGTTGGCAAAACAAGCATTGTCGAGGATGCAAGAAAACCGTTATATATGGATACCTAAACCTGATATAGTGATAGAAATGTCATCAATGGAATATGTCACGAGCTTCATGAAAAGCATCTTGAGCAATAGAAAGGTGATTCAAATGTTGCCGCTGCAAAGGAAAATTTGGAAGGGCAACTACCCCATCATTAAATTAGTACTGTATTTTAATTATCATTTCAACTCATGTAATTAGCCCAGCAGTTTTTTTGCAAAGCAAGATATATGTTTTTTGTAAGAAAATGTTTTTGTTATCAGAAATCACTAAATGGGAGAAATTTTTATAGATTCTCTTAGTTTGGCAGCTTTACTGTTTGTGGCTATATTTAATTCCATTTTATACTTCATGCACTTAGCAGAGCTGATGATGCCTAACTAGTAGGCGAAATGTATACTCGGTTAAGAACTTGGTGTTTGATTCTCAGATGCGAAGGACTGTAATGTATACTTTAGAAAATTTAACTTTTATTTCAAAAAGTGCATTTTTCTGTTTCACCGCATAAAAAATGAGAGTCTTGCATTGTACTGAATTTCCGAAATCCATCTAGGCAAGCTTTAAACAAGGATAATATAGGCTCATAGCAAATACGGTTGCGTGACAGGAACTTCCATCCCTGAAGCACTAAAGTACAGACAGTAGCTCAACTACCACCTACACTGACGGTCAGTGAAGGGAGTATTTGCATGTTTAAATGAAGACCGGAAAACGTGCTAAACAAATTAGATCTAGACCAGTGGTTTTTAACCTTTTCTCCATCACGCCCCCTAAAGTAATTTTCCTTTGGCTCACGCCCCCCTTACTTTAAATAAGTTGTAAAACATATGTATCTCTTGGTGACTTTGTTTAATTTTAAGGTTTTGTTGCAAACAGTAAGTCCAGGGTTTTGTGAAGGCGTTTCAAGGACCCGATTTGGGTCCCTAGAATTAAAAATGGGTCCCTAGAATCAAACAAAATCGGGTTCATATAATCAGAGAAATCGAGTCCCTACAGGTCCATACCGGGTACTTCACATTTCCCTTAGCAAAAACCCTGTCAAGTGCGTGAAGTACAAACGCACACAGTCTGCACAATGCAGATTGGTAAAAACAGACACAACAGAACAATTCATAGCGAGTTTGGAGGTAGAACAACAGGGTTACAGACACTTTCTTAACACTATTGTTCATCAACCCGTTACACTTGATAAACACTACATCCAAAGCAGAACACTGAGTCCAACCCTGGTCAAGGCCAGGTAATGTACGGAAGTATCGTGGCATGCACACACCCTCAAACGGAAAAAAACACTGCAACGTCCGAGCACTCAGTCATAATGTAAAATGCGGTTGCAATGTTCAAACAATAAGGACGAATATAAAAAATCTGACTGCATCAAAACACGAAACCACACGTTGTTAGAATTTCTGCATCATTCAAGAAAGTGGTACATATTTTTTCACAATACGGTCTCAAGATAGGAATGTTGCATTGAACCTGATGGCTACTAACACACGCTCACCACGGAAGGTTGCATAGAGCCCTGCACTCAAAATTATAGGTCACTCTTTGTTTGACAATTTTGGACCATGTTAGGTGTGACAAGTTTGACAAGTTTCGTCTCTCGCTGGACATATGCAACGAACGTGCACAGGGCAACCACAGTAAAAACAAGATGCTCGATTGAAATAGGATTTTCTTCCGGGTTTATAAGTGGCAGCAACCCGGCTGTCTTGACCTACTACGTTCTCCTGATGAGTTTAAAAGAGACACATTCCCGTTCCAAATATTTCTGTGTTGTAGAGCATGCAAGGATTCGCTCCCCACTAGAAATTTTTTGACGCCCCCCGGTTAAGAACCACTGATCAAAACACTCGTTAACCGGCTAGTCCAGCCCAGGGCTTCTCAAATGTTTTTGTTCAGCGGCCACATTTTGAAACAGGTTTTACTGTGCGAACCCTACATAGATCGCCATCTTGATGTTAATGATACGTGTAAACATCTAATTACAAATCTCAAGAGGCATTTTGTCTATGGTGAAATCATGCAAATACACACAATCCGAAAAAGTAACTATATACAGTAATGAAGCTACCACGTAATGGAAACAATAAGGCTAAAATAATTAACAAAAAACAATTCAAACTGTGGAAGTCTTCTTTCGTTTGAGCGAGATTTTCTTTTATCCACTGCTAGCCCGCCTAGATATCGGGGCAGGTGTTGAGCAGCCATTCGGTTGTCTCATCGTCCAGAACCGTCAGTCCGTGTAGTCCGTGGGGTGGTCGATGGATTGGACAGTGGAGGACGACGTGGTCGACGGTTTATTCTGCGCCACACTCACAGGCCGCAGAGGAGGCCATACCCCATTTGTACAGGCAGGAGTGGAAACGTCCGACACCGGTGCGGAGGCGGTTGAGCCGGACCCAGGCTCTGCTCGGGAGGGTCATTCCGGGGTTTGTGTACCGGTGTCTGGAATTAAAGTGCGTAGTCTTGTGGGGTTGTCCGCCCACTTCGCGTTCCATTGATGATCCGCCCACTGCGCCGCACGTATGTTGTTGTTGTCAGAAAAACTGATGAGTTGTTGAGCGGCGGGTGCAAATGGGTGTCTCGATTTGAGGCGCCGTGCAGCTGCACCCGATGGACGGGTGAGCGCTGAGTGGAGCAGTTGTCCAGGCTCCATGGCACGGCGTCCTAAAGATAGTGCTTTGTAGAAGTTATCAAGCGCAACTAATGGGATGAATGCACTTAATGATTTTTACACAGATCATCCATGTGTAGATTGATACAAGACAACGGAGCACAAAGGACACTCTCAGCATTTTTCAAAAAGAATCGGTTTTTGGACTTGATGATTATCAATTTTGAGAATGCCTCTTCACACAACATGTTGTGTAAAACGCTGATAGTTTGTTACTGGTTGAATCAGAAAGGACCGGGTATTCATACAAAATACACAAAATCTGTTTTGAAAATTCCAGTTGCAAACTTTCGTCATTTAATAATTCCGTAAACTCATCCTGGCCATTGCAGGTGTGTGGCAGTCTGAAATTTCAATTGTGCATGGTTTCCGGATCAAACGTTTTCTAAATCAAATTCCAAAGTATATTTCTAAAACTATGTGTGAAGTTTTTAACCTTGGTCTAAAACTACTCAGCGTGCTCTCAAAGCAGTTATCCTAGCCCCTAGACTAGGGTTAGAGTTCTAGACACAAGTATGCCCTCGTGTCGGAATGAATGCAACAAGGTCAATATTGGTCAGGAAGTTAAAACAATCACGACGTAACAACGCATAACTTGTGCTTAGTTGATTATTATTTTTTAATAGCTCTGGTGGACATCCTAGGCCAAACAACTGACAGCATGAAATACGGTATTACCCATAAAGGTGCAGTAGAAATAAATTCACTGCAGGTCTACTTTCAAATTTCTTGTAAAGTTTGCACGAACTTATATATTTTACTTGTCAAGTCAATTTATTTCGCGGCCCCAAAATTACATTTCGCGGACCCAAATGGAGTTGCGACCCATAGTTTGAGAAGCACTGGTCTAGCCTACACTAATAAGGCTTAGCCTACGCTAACCCAATGGCCAGTCAGTGTCTGTTATTTGGGTTTCCTACAGCACATTCATATTGATATTTAATACTGCATGTTGCAGCCTAACATTTGACTTCGGCACACGCGCTGAAACAGAAAGTAAAATCATGAAAACACACCCAGCAGGATGAAAACTCACTACTAGAAGCAATAATCCGTCCACCTAACTACAAAGTTTCTGATGTAGACGTATGTTTTGAGAGACCGTTGGAGAAATTTGAGAGACAGTTTTGGTTTGTCAAAACGTGTCACAGAAACACTAACCACGTGCACAGAAGGTGAAAAATTTAAAAGCCCATTCTTGAAACGGAACACGTTCCTGAAAAGGTGAAAATTGATGAACGCTTCTTGTGATCTCGAAGCCTAGCCAGATATTTTCATCAAAGCTGCTCCCTTATTGGCGACCGTGACAGCCCCATTAGGTGGTCAGTGAACCGAGACGACACCGCGAGAAAGTGCTGGTTCAGTGGTTATTTATCAATATACTTTTACGCCACATCAGCACAAATCAGTGACTGGAAACTCTGCTAGCACATTTTAGCTTTTTGTTCTTTGCACGGTGTAATTATTCCTTACAAATTAGTGAATGTGTAAAACAAGTGCACAAAACAGTGATACTCGTCGCAGGAGATAATTACCGTAATATTAGACTCACCACACGTGCTTTCCTTCCAGCGTTATTTCCATTTAAGCTTGCGTGAATTTTCTGGCTTGAAAAATGGCATACATTTTCCACGTAATACTTTACCAACTTCAGTGACCTGAACATTCAGAAAAAGGCCATTTCGGCGATTACGTTCTCGGCTTGGAACAACAAAACATGCAAAAGAATCGGAAAATTTCTTCTTGCAGTAAGGACCTCAAATGTCCCCCTGTATTGTACAGTTGGCATACAACTCATTTGTGAGATTTGCCGTTATATTGGACTCCCAATAATCGGGTTTGATCTTATGCAGTCGTCCTATTCACATTATCTGTCGTTAAATTTCAGCCCTTCCCAAGGGCCCAGCTATAATATTTCTCTCCTAATGAAAAACAAGCTCCGATGCCTTGCCATCCACTTGTGCAGTTGCTGTTTGTATCTGAGTGATGTTTGTCAAGTACCTGGAATCTGGTCATCGCAACTCACTGAGCAACAAGGGAAAAAATGATGGAGTTAGTTGGACCTGTAAAATAACTTTTCTCTCACAAAGCGTCAAAAAATTAATGATAAAACCTTCAGTAGGCTTGCACAACCGTCTTTCGCAGCAAAGATATTGATCTTCTGGAAAAAGTGATAGCATGCAGTATTCCCCAGCACCAACATACATTTTGAAATAAATCAACTCTGAGAACGATTAGAAACAAGTTGTGGCACTCATGAACAGAAAGCTCTTCGTTAACTATCTAGTTGACTTTTTGTCGTTACTCGTCAATGTGAAAACTCGGTTGATTTGGCCCCTTCAACGTTAAGCTTGTTTATTGGAAAAAAAGCATTTTTGGTTCATCAACTTTTTGGCAACATAAACTGTTGGTGAACTCATCAAAATAAACATCATCAACGTCTTGCCATGAACTGTGCAAACAATTTGCCACCTCACAACAGCATGCGTTAAAGATTAAAATTCCTTGATAGCGATGGCGTTAAGCAGACATTGTCTCAACAAGCAAGGCGCCTGGTAATTTTGAATATTCGCAACGTTATTTGTTTGCTTTAGATTGTGCAAAATGGTGCGCACTTGAACATAGGGTAAGCTAATACGTCTTGAAAAATGACAATTTCTTTCATAATTTCTTTGCTTCGAACGTGGTGTCTTTCTTAAATCAATTCACATTTTCTAATCAACCCACAATTATGCCGTGGACGTCGTACAGGAAGTGAAGCAAACACTCTTTCACCTTGTTTCACACTAGGGCCGTTACTGAACACCAAACAGACGTTCACCACAACCTTGAAAAGTTAGTCTGGTTTTGTTTCACATTTGTGAGATTCTTGGGACTTCAGTTTGGCAATGACATTCTACCAAGCTCGAGATTTTCGGTTGCGGTTCGTAAAGGTCGTAGGTTGCAGTTATAAGAGACGCAAGTCGAAAAAATTACCTTTTCAGCATTAAATAAAAACTCATTTAGTTACATGAGTTGCTGATCGAACTACTCTGCGATTGACTGATGTGATTTTTGTATTCGTTAGGTAAATGTTCTGTTTTTGAAATAAAATTACAAAATAACACTATAGAGAAGTAAATTTTAAAATCGAGAAATGAAGTGAGGAAATCAACATAATGCTTCCAGTTAAATAGCATCTCCGCAGACAGATGGTAAACTTTGTAGCACTAGAAACTCATTCAAAACCACGTATTTCTTGTTTTTTTCCTCACAATCAATTTTTGTCCATAATAAAACATTTTCCAACTTGCGAGTAAATGCTAGCAAAAGATTGTAACCCGGTCAAGACTATTCTGTGAAAAATTATGGTTTGTTCTACGCTTGTAACTTCGGCGAGAAATCAGTTTGTTCAAATGGTAAGCAGAGAAGATGAAAGACAAGTACATATCGCTTCTGTCACAATTTTGGAATAGTAAATTTTGCTTCCAGCGACATTTACAGAGCGCGAACAACATGCTTTTTAACGGCGAGTCAAAGCTGTGTTCTGGATCACAGAACTCTGACTAAATCCGTCATGCACAATTTGACGCCGGTTCGGTGTATCATTGCGGCGCCGTTTTGCTCGATTACGATGAGTTCAAAATGACAGTTCGTGCTTTCTTGAGCAAGTTAAAATTCCTCCGGTTTAAACATTGTTTCGCCGCGTTACCAACATGCTTCGTTGGGTTTAAGTTGTGTTGGTGAGCCACAACTAGAATGCGGAATCAGGATAATCCATCAGAAAATCTTAAGTAAGGTGAGATGTTTTGTAGTTTGAAGATGTCCATTGTAACCACTGTAAAAGAGATCGGCTAAATGATACAGTTGGTTGGGCACGCGCGGTGGCAAGGCTTGACGCCAAGTTGGGTCATACCGAACAAACTGTGGTTGCGACCTGTCCAGCCTCGTGCTCAGCTTTGATGGTTGCGTGCAAGGAAACTGTTCACGCGCATTGCGGCAACTGACTCGCCGCCAGTGCAGCGTGACCAACGGCGTGCGCAAGCGAAGATGGACCTCGCAGATGAATTTGATTGATTGATTGATTCGTATGACTCAGCTAATGAACAGAAACAATAGAAGCAATACATATCGAGAGTCGTCATGCAAAAAAGTAAGCAATTGTCAGTGTAAATTAGAATAAATGAAAACACAATAGCAAAATAACTGATCAACGTAAACAAAGAGTGTCACTGTGTCAAGTAGGATTGGTGAAGTACCATGGCGGTCATCAGGTGAACCTACCCCGTTTATCACTTTTTGAGAAATGTTGAAATCAACGGTTGGAAATATAATAAGCATAGTTATAAAAACAAACATAGAACATGGTGAAGAAAAGTTACAGATGAAGAGAGCATGCCTATATACACAAAGAAGTGGATCAAGTTTAATTGAGAAAATTTGGTATGGTCAAACAACATACGAAAAATAAAAAGGTAAAGAAAATGAATCATGAGATACAAAGGTGCAACTTCATGTGTAAAAATGGGATGTGCACAGATTACTCGTGGCACTCCGAAAGACGTACAAAAGTGAGTATAAGCTACAAACTGAATTGCAAAACTGAAAAATGGTGATAGCACAACCAATTCCACTTTCAGGAAAGTTCCAAGGAACATACGAAGCTCTATCTCTAGACAATGCTTTTGGCGTATAAACGTTCAAATTTAGGATGTTTAGTTCAATTCAACTATGCACAACCGTGCTGAGAAGCAGGCTTTAGGCACATTAGCGCTTGCTTTCAGAAATTACATATTAAAAGTTTGATTCATTTTGTAAGGTACAGTTCAAACTACTTAAGGCATTACGAAATTTCACGTTTAGATAGACCTCAAATTTACCACACATTTCACTAAAAATCAAATGTTTGAAATATTCTCCTCACTTTCATATTTTCAAACCAATTTGTGGAGCAACTGGTAATATTTTTCCAGTTTGTGTTTATTGTACAGCTAACATTTTGAAACAATAATGGACATGTGTTGTAAGTCGCAATTTTACTTGCATTCAAGGTGAGCCGACCCCTTAAAACGAGAAGGCATAATTATTTTTTTCTGTAAAAAACTTTGTAGTTCTGAAAAATTCGATTAGCTTAACAGGATTTAAAACTGGCAACTCTCCGTAAATGCACCTTATACAGTAAAACCAAAAAAAAGATATATGTTCACAAAAAAAGCTTTTTTCTTACGCCAAAATGCTATCAATACACCAGCAATATAAAATATTGAGAAATTCCTTTCAAGGGGTCTTACCTAGGAACTAAAATGTTTTTCTTGGCAAAGTTTCTGTCATCTTCCTGTGCGATTTTCCAACTAAAAAATCAAACCAATCTAGATAGTTTTCGTCTTATGCATCTGAGGCTCGTTAAAAATGCAAAATACTGCAAAATTCACCGCAGAGCAAACAAATATGTTGCTTTGCTTTTGATAATTTTGGCAAAAATACGTCGCTTTGCACAAATGGTACAGTTTCACCTCGAACATTCAAATCGTAAAGGAACTTGATTTTGTGATCATCAGGGTTCTGTAAAGCTTGCTCTAGGCTTGTCTACGCTGTGTGCACAATAATAAATAAGAGAACAGCACTGGTTTTGCAAACAATTATGCCATGTTTTAAGCTTTTGGTGCTCTATCTGTCACAATTCCAAGTCCTGACGTTGTCACGAAAGCAGCGCAATATCAACCGCTTAAACTTTGATGGACTTGCATTTTTTTGATCGAGATATTTTATTGTCGCAATGAATGGGCACATTGTAATAGTCAACTAAAAGTATTTCGTGTTATTTCCCATTTCTTAAGCTTTAGTGAAATTCCGCTCGGCCAGGTGAATTCCCTGACATAAAGTTTTAGATAAAAATTTTCTCATCGGATATTGCAACTTTCGTTGAGATTTATTTTCTTCGGTGGTCCATTTTAAAGTTTACTGCTGATAAAACTAATCCTAGGTCAGGCACTGTGCATATAACCTGGCTTTGTTGCAATTCACTTCATGGCTACATGGCAAAGTCCTGAAAATTATTTGTGCAGGGCCAAGCATGGCAGTGGACACCGCGTGTTCTTCCAGTCTTCTATGCCTACACATGGCTTGCCAAGCAATCAAGAATGGCGAATGTGATGCTGCTATTGTCGGCGGAGCTCAGGTTGTTGCCAAACCACAAACGTCTCTGCAGTTTAATAAACTGAACATGCTTTCTCCTGAAGGTGCTTGCAAGGCATTTGATGTTGATGCCAATGGGTAAGCTCAAAAGTTGTTGGCTTAGTTACTATTGAGTGTTTGACACACGATTTTCAAATTACTGTAGATTTTGTCACTCTGAAGTAATTACGTTGAGACCTGGAAAAATACAAATGATATAAAATCTGTCTCTTCTCAGGTGCTGCAAAGTCTTAAACACAAAACTTTGAAATTGTAACATTCATTCAATTGGGGCATAATTGCTGCAGCAGAAAAAAGAATGGTTTATATTTTTGCGCATCCTGAAAGTTAATTGTAACGTGCTTCCCATCGAACGCTCAAATCTTAGATGATCCATGAAATTCTGGAAAATCGTCCTTCGTGACTTTGAGTGTTAGCTGCTGTTCAGGTTTAATAACATCAGGACCAAACAAAGATCCTATTCGTGTAGTAGAGAATACTTTTCCCAATGTGACTTGCTATAAGATTTCCATGGGGAAACAACACAGTATCAGGTCACTTCATGATTTAACTTAGGAAAACTTTGATCCGAACTGAAGATAACCTTTTCTTACATAAATGAGATGGAATTAACCATTTTGATTTGATTTAGTCTCATTGTTCTGATCAAAGGTATCGAGACATCAAATACCATTTTCTGTGAAGTAACAGGTGCTGTGGTAGAGAATTTTGAAAGAAAAGAGGCACCGATTAATGGAAGTTGCTAGGTGGTGTCTAACAAGCGGATACACCGTCCACGATCCTGCGAGCCTCTGTGTTTCAAACTGATGTTAAGATTGCATTTGAACGTCTCTGCATCGGAGGCAGAATTGGTAATGGACTGACGGTCACTATGATAAGGTTCAATCCAATAAACTTTGCAATGCAAGGTGTGCAACAAAGACATAGATTTGCTGGCGTTCAATGCTGCATTTAGTCAGTTTTGACGTATACCAAAGAATATGATGGCAACATTTTACGGTTTTCACATATTACAACGTGCTGTTTTTTTTCTAGCTATGTACGCTCAGAAGCAGTAGTTGCCATCTATATTTGCAAGAAACCTGATTCTCGGCGTATCTACTGTAGCTTACTTCATTCCAAAACTGGTTCAGATGGACACAAAAGTCAAGGAATCACATTTCCTTCGGGTATGCATATTTGTCTTTGTTGTCATGATGTAACGTGCCTTTGAAAGCATCAAATGGTTCCTTGCTGAGTTATAAAAAGATCATAAAGCAAAGCTAATGGCCGATCAAATTTACAGGTTTTTCGCGATTTAGTCTTGAGGGTTAGGTCTATCTCTAGAACGATTTTTCTTTGCTTGATATTAAAACCTAAAACTTGACACTGATAATGTGCCGTTTAATGAGCTAGCTTCATTTTTTAAATTTCAGCTCATAGATACATGAAAAAGCTTCCCATCAATGTTTGAATGCTGTATCAACAGGTTTTATATTCATTGTTCACGCACTATGGGCAATTGACAAAACTGTTATCGGTTGTTTACCAAAAAAGTATATGATGTTTGTGTGTCGTAAAACGTCATCACTTATGACATATTCATGCAATGTGAACAGTTCACTGACACCCTTTGCATTGCGCTGGGATAGGTGAGGACCAAGAAAGACTGTTGAGCAAAGTGTACAGTGAAATCGAAGGCATCAACCCCAATGATGTTTACTATGTCGAAGCACATGGAACTGGTACAAAGGTATTTGTTTTAAAATCCTTGGAACTGTTATGTCCTTAACTGTTCTTGGGTGAAAAAAACTTAAGGGTTTAATGGATATTGTTTTTCTTGATTATCACAAAAAAGAAATGTAGTACTTTCATTTCTCAACCAGAATGCATAATAGCCGTCTTATGCATTTAACCACTACTTTCTTTGTAACTGAGCATTCAAAATGATTATACTACCAGAAACAATCAGTTATAGTTTAGACTCCATTTCTTAACTTACATTTTTGTCAAAGTGAAATGTTTATCTGGGAAATACAAGCCAGACAAGAACAAATTTTGCATAAAATTAAACTGTGTAAAGTATCTCATCCAAAGTCAACCATCATCACGAATCAACTCTTGCACAAATCGTTGACAAAACAAAAATCGTCAAAATACTTAATGCAATCAAACGAACTCGCTCTACCTCAAATATTTGTTTTCGATGGTTGACCACGAAATTACTTGTGGTTTTTTCGTACACCTTCCCTTTTGAACTAAATCAAAAGATCTATTCGCGTTGGTTATTCCAACTCATGAAGAATGCCACGATTGATGACAGCCGAAAAAGCCCAGACAAGGTTAGATGTGCAAAATACATGAACTATCAGAAGAAGTTGATTCTCCGATTGGAATATTTTGTTGCTATTTTGTGGAAAAACGAACGTCATCAAAGAACATGCTTTCCATTTTTCTTTCTAAGATCCATTCCAGATAATTCCCTATTATTTTATCCGGCGGTTCATCTCTTTTTATGAATTCGATTGGGCATTTCTCAATCAGCACGTCTGAGATTCATGAACAAAAAGACAAAGTCCTTTTCGCAAAAATATTGTGAAGGTGGTAGATTTCGTGCAAAAACAACTTTCTTTTCATCTCATAACATCAGATGCAAAGGCACTTTATTCAGGTACCCCACTTCTGATTCCAATGCTGTAAAAATGATTTTCGGCACAATTATACAGTTTTTTGTGTTATCCTTACAGTTTATTTGTGCTATCTCCATTATCATAAAAAAGATATGTGTTTGAACCAAGGTTGGAGATCCGCAAGAAATCGGAGCTTTGGAAAACGTTTTTTGTCAAAACCGAGAAAAACCTCTCTTGGTGGGGTCGGTCAAATCAAACATGGGTCACAGTGAGCCTGCAAGCGGGCTATGCGGCGTCATAAAATGTGCTCTTGCAATGCACTACGGAAAAATACCACCGAATCTTCATTACAACACAACAAATCCTGCGTTAACAGGTAAGTGAATTCAACCAGTGTGCGTGCATTTTCACTGTGATTTTCCAAAGTTGTTTTGCAATATTCATCCCAAATAGCAGATAAGATTCTCGATTTGGTTGTTTTCATCGATTTTTATAAAGTTCAAACACATTCGACGTTTTGTTGATAACAACACAAGCGTTTTCCTTGAATGTGCACAACATCACATTCCATTTTCCTTCTTTTATGTCAAATATATTCCAGTACCTACACTTCCCAATGTTGAATGTCATGCATCTATCGTCAAATCTTGTTTAATAGGAAATCGATTTTACGTAAAACTATACACATCTTCAGCCCTCCAATCTTATTGAAACAGATGCTATTTGAGTCTATTGCTATTGGATGCAAACACTTTATCTTTACGAAGACTATAATTACTTGAAAACAGATATGAGAAAGTTCGAAGCATAGTAAAAAGAAGTAATCAGAGCCCAATCGGTTTATTCCCCGAAAGCTTACAGCAAACCTAGAGTTTTTGATCGACGTCAAAAAGATAAAAATGGTTGGCGAGTTTGTTTATATTTGTGAAACTTCAATGCAGCTAAAAAAAGAATTGCGAAAATTTGTTCGTAAATATTTGAAAAAGCATATTCAACAATAGTTTTAATTTGTAATCTTAAGCACAAGCATAAAAAATTATACTTGGAACATTGCAATATATTTATAAACTTAACTGTTCGTGCGGACACTCTTATATTGGAGAAACACAAAGAAACTTGAAATTTCGCCGGGATGAGCACAGTCCGACAAAATCTAACCACCACACTACTGACCTCGTCAAACATTTTTACTCCACCCCAGATTATTTCATGGACTTTGCAATAAAAGCCGGAAATTTTAGCTTCTGCTTTCTAGTTCTGTGAACTGTTAATTTTTTAACAACATTTTCCACTTGCTTTGATCTATGCACTGCTCGAACTGGTCTTAGTTATATTTTCAGCATTTTTATGATATCCGCAGCTATGGATTTGCTTTCAGGGTTTTTCTTAGATGGTTGGCAGTTTTACTGTTGTCATCAGCATTTTTTGACATGACCAAGAGTCTTAGGTTTGCTTTCAGCGCATGTTACGTCACGTTCGCCTCTCTGTCACAAAGTCTTTCGGATTTGAATTGATTTTCTTGATTTAACATTGCTTCATTTCCTAAAGAAAGTTAGTGAAGGACAAACCGAAAGGTCTCGAGAAAAGCCATGCACAGTTTTATGAGAGTTCTTTTAGTTTTATTTAATGAAGATTTTGTTTCCTTTTCCGGAAAAACTAGTTTTTCAATTTTTCCACACCAGGCTTCACAGCTACGTTCATTAGTCGCCATTCTACTCCCGCTGAGCTTCGTACATTTTTTCCCCTGATGTGAAAACAACGCATGGGTGGCCTCATCATCTCGGGTTTCTGTTTCTACTTCGTGTAGAGAATTACGCTTGCGATTTTGCAGGTTCACGAGCTGAGGCGTGGGTTTTCGCTTGCAATAACGCAATTTGCTGTACACGGCGTGCTTTCTTTGTTTGCTTGCCATTTAACTTCCGATTTGCTTCGTTTCTTCGTTTCAAGCCATCACTGAGGGAAAAATAAAAGTGGTCAGCGAAGCAGAGGCTCTGCCACCGAACTCGGTTGTTGGAGTAAATTCATTTGGATTCGGCGGATCTAATGTTCACCTTATACTACGAAAGAAAATGGTAGAGAGGAAAGAAGAAAATCCTGACCACGAGCCAACAATAATCTTGTTGACTGGTAGGACACAGGACGGGATCAAGAGTAAGATGGCTCGCAGCTCTTTCCTAAAGTCTTCTGTGTGACTGTAACTCCATAAGTTTGCAAACGTTTGACACACGCAATTTCCCAAAAGCTTCTCTAAGTGCAGTAAATGCGAGTCGGAAACACAGCCAGTTAGAGCTGTAATTTGGTGGAAATGCATTATATTTGTTTTCAGGAGTTTCAGGCGGGTTGGTAAAACATGCCGGTTTTCGTGCGTGTTTGCATCTATGCCCTACTAACAAAATACTAAAACTCTGTATGTCGTTTGCTTGTTGGAAGGATAATAATACATGTTTTTTTTTATCCAAACTCTTTGTTTTTATTCATTACTCATAATGGCTTGCAGATAGGATATGCGAGTAGCTTTCATTTGCCTGGTCCGACCCTAAATGCAGCGTTGTCACTGTTTTTCGTTCACATAGGCAATACGTTTCAAATAACTCAGACTTTCCGAAGCATCCCTTGTGAAAGAAGGCCTCTGTGGTTCATCATCTATTCTTGTCTGTGGTTGCACGTTGAAGAAAAAGCAAAGAAGTTAAAAACTTGTGCGAACACCTGCTCTTGTTCACATCCAGAAAGCAACAATACGTGGTTAACTGCAAGTGACGCTAAGATCAGGAAATGGCGCAGCGGAAAATTCGAACAGCGTATATCGTATACGAACAAAGCTGCAGCATGCTGCAGCATTGTTCAAGCCAGCGGTTCTCAACCGCGGTTCCCAGAGCTGAATGCGGGCTCTTTTACGATCGCATTTCTTGTTTCCCCACATTCTAATTGTAGCAATAAAACGCAAGTTTGCGTGGGAAGACATTCTTTTACATTTTCTAGACAAGCATCTTACCACAAGCGTTTTTCGCAAACACCCACGCAACATTGACCGAATTTTCCGACAACAAACTTTGCAGAAGTAGAAAATAAATGTTCTGCGACGAAAGTGAACTGATCGGCATGAAAATTATCTTTCGTCCAGAGCGCGTGGAGCAACATCGAAACACTACACCGCATCTGTCAACATTTATGAATCGACTCAGCGCTGTTCCCGGACGTTTCCACCCCTACCGCGGTTACGTCATCAACACGGGCCCCGATGATGTTGTGATTAATGTTGAAAAGCATGGGAGAGTTCCTACTGAGAAGAAGCCGATCTGGTTTGTTTGTTCAGGTTGGTGTTCGCTTCAGAAACCATCATCAGAAGAATATATTAGGTAAAAAGTAGAAAAAGTTTATGACTTTAACCGGGTAGTCCGGGAGGAAATTGGCGTGACATTAAATCGCCTACACAATTCGGGAGAGAAATAGGCAAACGCATTTCAAACAAATATACTTCTAAAAGTCCAGTTGTAGCCCGAAAGTTTCAAAACAACGAGATCCGGATAAAGAAAATTTGGTGCAAGGTAAAATGATTAACGTGATTTTTTGTCAGTTTTTAAATGATCTATAACTAAATAGAGAGCAGTGCAACATTTTCAAAAAACTAAGTCAACTGAACAAAGGCTGATATTGGTCCAGCACTACTTCAACACACACACACAATTAGTAAACTTCCAGAATCTCATTGTTTGTCTGTACGTGGTTGTCTTTAATTGAAAAAATGTTTCCATTTTTTTAACATAATGTGAAACCACCGAGGTTGAACAACATATGTAGTGATTTGGTGGCTGTAGAGTGACTGCTGGTTCTTTCTGATCTGTTCTGGTTTTCACAGATATCGCATTTCTGAGCAGGGCTTCCTAGAGAGATCTTTTTAGGCGGAACAAAACCCATTTGGGGCCCCAAGGACTTGCAAAATTATTTTGAAATAAATAAATATTGGGGCTAATTAATGTGCGTTGAACTGCAACGAGAAGTGCTCGTTTATTGATCATACGAAAAATTATGTTAAAACATTCCGGTATTCAAGTAATGTGACAATATTACCATTTTCTAAAAATGACTTTTAAATGTTCATAGTAAAATCTTATCGAGGAAGAAATTAGAAAAAATATCATTTAACTATTATGTAAGCGCTTTTCTGGCTTGCTTATTCGTAAAATTCTAATAACGCTATGAAGATCAACTTGTCTGGAAACGCTAGACTCAATGCTTAGCAATCAGCACAATGCACAGCACACCGCCGTGGTGCACTATAAGCACTTCCGCCCTGCACTGCAGTAGTTACTTGTTAATTTTAAACTTTTTAGTTATCTTACACATATGCGTAACATTCGAGGGCTACTGTAGTTAGATTAGATTTATTGTGAACTGGCATGTTTCCATTCAAATTTTACTTGAAGTGTATCTTAGTTTGAATCTCTTGTTTTATTGGAGAGAGTTTTTATTAGAGATTTGTTTGAAAATGAAAGACGTGAAGAAAATTCAGTTCAATGGAGAGACTGGGATAGTAATCGTGAATGTCGTACAAGTTCAACAAAATAATTACTGCTAATAATTATCAATGCATCATATCAGGAAAATGCACTTCCAGCAATTCACATTAAAATACATCACACTAGATAACCTAATGCTACAGGCCAAACCGGTTTTATCACCGGGATTAATTTTGTTACATTATTCCGAGTTTGTTAGCAACAAATACACAAATATTCCTTCAGTCTCGGGCCCGTCCGTCACTGTCGGGCCCAGAACAATGTACCTGCTGGACCCCCCTTTCATAGGCCCTGCTTCAGAGTAACTGAAAGTTTTCCTTGACATTCTGGTCCGTGTATCAGAGGAAAAAGAAACTGGACAGTTCACTCCAAACCTTAAAACTGACAAACGAAGAGCAGTCGAGCCCAAAAGAACCGCATGTTTGAAACTCGTAGTTTTGTGACGTAATAAATTCCATCAAGTCGTAGTTGGCGCAGGATTCGCCAGAAAAAGAAGAAGTATCGAGCTACAACAACAACAGCCTATGGTATTAAAAGGGAGATTACGACAGAAGGATAACCTTCTTCTTTGTCTGTCGAAATATCCACATGCGAAACGCTGGGTTGAGAATGACACCAATTTTCTGCAAGAACGTAAAAATTGGATGTACAATGAACACAGGAATGTTATTCAAACCCAAATTTATAAACAAAAAGTCGGGTAGACATGGCCTACCTGTAGACAAAATCTATTCAACACGTTTCAGGTATGGGATCTCAATGGAAAGGTATGGGTGTTGAATTGCTTGAAATACCAAGATTCAGCCAATCAATTGGTAGATGCACCGAAGCACTGAAAGTCTACATTGATTTGGATGTGGCAGATATGTTAAATGCTAATGACAGCAATAGCAACAACAGTGCGAACGTTCAACATGGCCTGGTGCAATCGTTTGTGGGCATTGTTTCCATACAGGTTTGGGTGTCATTTTTTTCTCACCGATTATTATTTAATACGATTTTTGAAGGGCACAGTGCCTTGAATTGTTGTTCTGCAGTATTTCAAAGAAAATAAAAACTTGTTTAAATTGCGATTTCCCTTCAATTTGTGTAACCTGAAACACATGCTCTAGTAGGTGTACATGCAACGATTAGCAGAATATGAAACAGCACTTTATCATGCCAAATATTTGCAGATCGGCCTTATTGATCTTCTGGTAGAGGCCGGAGTGAAACCAGACGGGATAATTGGTCATTCTGTTGGTGAACTTGCATGCAGTTATGCAGATGGCTGCATGACCCTGCAACAAACCATCCAGGCCGCTTACGTTCGCGCAAAAACTGTCCTTGAGGCAAACCTTCCAGCTGGCGCAATGGCCGCTATAGGTTTGTTGTAACCTTTACTTACCTGTGGCAATATCAAGTAATGGAATAATGCAACGATGAAAACAAATTCTCTCACTAGAGGAATTGAGAACAGATGATAGAATATTAGATGATGTCTTCAGTCATCCAAAACTTATCGAAATTGCCGAACACTGTTGCGTTTCCTTCAAGAAAATATTAGTTTCAAAAGCTTTCGTGTAATACAGTAGACTCCGGTTAATACATCCTCCGTTAATACAACCAACCACTTATTACATCCAAATCGCTTGGAACAGAATCTTCTTAATCATATACCCATTATGAAAACTCCGGTTAATACATGTATCCACGGCTTAATCCATCCACTTCTGATTCTCCACGCAGGTAAACTGTTTTTACTGTGGACAAATAAAACGGCCTATTACAAGGCCTTCATGCGATAATATGATCGAATAGGCCATCAGCTGCAGCGATAAGGGAGTGCCTTCGGCGGTTGGTCTTGGGATTTGACGTAACAGCATTTGATAAGATGGACACGCTAAATGTTCTGAAGGCAGAAGTAGATGGTCATCTCAGAAAAACCTTTCCGCCTAAGCAAACCTTTTGCGCGGCTTTTTCAGCGCTGAATAAATACAGTACCATACGTCAATTGCATCATTTTCCCCATTGGAGTTGTTTAGTTGCAGTTTTAGGAAAATCGGTTATTACAACCACAGCTTATTACATCCAAAATCGCTGGTCCCAACGTGGATGTATTAACCGCAGTCTACTTTACTTCCTAACATCATTCGAGTACTGTGTAGGGATGTGCGCAAGCCGTGATGTGTACGACCGGTACATCCGTTTGCCAACATAGCACATTTTTCATTGATGCAACGCCAGTGATATTTTTATCCTCACTACCCCCAGACAATAATGGCAACCAACTTTTCAAAGTGACTTCAAAAGTCCACATGAACTATGTACTTTGCTCAAATAACACCTGTTGTATTGACGAAAGAATCCACGGTCTGGATGTACAATATGGATTTTCCGATTGCAGGTCTTTCATGGGAAGAATCCCTTGATCTCTGCCCGCCTGGAGTCAAGCCAGCTTGTGACAACGCAGCTAAATCGGTGACTGTCACTGGCAACAAAACTGAGGTTCTCACGTTTGTGGAGTCTTTGAAGGAAAAGGGGATTTTCGCTCGAAACGTTAACACCAATGACGTAGCCTTTCACTCAAGCCACATGCAGTTGGTGTACCTTGATTTTCTCGAAGAGCTACGCAAGGTCTTAGAAGCATACTGCTGTTTGTCTTCTACTTTCGTTGATTAATCTTCACAGCCAGACGATATCAATAATCTAATTTGTTGTTTTTTAAGTCTTTGCCTTCTACACATCAATTCACAATTTTATTACTATGATGTGCTTAAGTTTTTATAGGAATCTTAATTGAGTTTTCATCATTAATCATTTTGAATAAACTGTATCACCACAAAAATTATCAACTATCTTTCGTTGTGGCAATTAATACAGGTCATTGTTCGCAGCCCGCAGAACTCTTCATTATAAAAAAAACATTGAGGAACAACCAGGAATAAAAATCATACCATGGTTTGCAAAATGCTTAAATCTTGTTTTAGTGATAAAAACAAAAGTATAAACTGTTCTGGATTGATTTAGACCTTAGACTAGATTTTCGGAAAAAAAGAAAATTCCGTGGTGAAAACAGACAAGACATATAAAATTATTTAATTAGCTTATCTGCTCCCGCCAGATTATTCCCAATCCAAAGCAACGTTCAAATCGATGGATATCAACTTCAGTTACAGTTGAAGAAAGTAGCTCTGCTGCAGCGACAATGTGTTCTGCTGAATACCACGCCAATAACTTAAGGAATCCTGTGAGATTCTATAGCGCTCTCAAACGGATACCGGAATCATCGATTGTCATCGAAATCGCCCCAAGTGCTGCACTTCAGGTAAGCTGCGCGTTCACTTCAGGACGCGCATGTGCAAATGGAACTTTGCGACGTATTTGCACCCTTGCTCTGTACTAATTAAGTGAAACTGAGAGGGCCCTAAATGAGCATTTGTAGGGTAGTGCTGTCTTATTTATTCATACTTCCCTCTTCAAATATTCTGCTGTACTACAATTAACAGTTGCTTCTTCAAATATTATTAGCCGTCACCTGCATTGTAATTCCTTTGGTTAAAAATTTTGATGTGTGTCTTCCTCGTTACGCCGCGACGCAAAAAAGTAAATCCATGGAGACTTCCGATAGCCTGGCGTTCTCGCATTATCATGTTCCTCACCAATTAATCAGCCATGGGTATTTTTCTTGGCAAAAGGAAATTGAAAGTAAAGGACTTTAACACAGTCGGCAGCAGACGTTGTGTGCATGTGTGCTGCGAAGTCGTTTTTTAACTAAAGTATGTTCACTGCGTTAATGATTGTTTAAGCTTTTTCGTCTTTATTATGTGGCAATTTGCTCTCAAATTTAGCAAACACCTTCAAGTATTTCACTGTTTCGTTCAATTTTTCAGGCCATCTTCAAGCGAGTGCTACCGGGTACTTGCGACAAACTTTCTTTGACAAACAAGAATTCGAGCGGAGTGGAACAAATGCTTAAATGTTTTGGTGATTTACACTGTCTGGGCGTTGACATTAACATGGAACCCATTCTTGGGCATGAACAAACCGGGGTACCAGCAGACTTCTTAGAGAGCAGCATGGACTGGGATCGCAGTCAGTCATGGGCCGTCCCTTCCTGGTACGACTATGTCGCCTCATCCTCTTCCGGAAATCCAACTGAAGCTTGTTTCAAGCTGGGTACTGCTTTGCATTTTTTTGTTAAAATGGTTTTAGACAAGGCAACACAGTGAAAACTGCAGCACAATGTAACTTCAATCAAGGGTGGCATGAAATACACTTCATTTTACCATAGCTCTGATCCTTAGCAAGCAGTGTTTACAAATAGCCGATTTTCTCACTTTAAGCAAAATTCAAAATCAAAAACTGCTTAATTCAAAATTGAAGCATTCACTTGAAATCACGCATTGTTGAAAGAACGGTTTAGTTTTAATATCCAAATTTCAGTGTGAGTCGCAGTAAAATAAAAGTTAGCTACTTTACAGACTTGCAAATGCAGTCAACTAACATCACATTTTGTAATATCTTGAAATCTAAACAACGTTATGTGAGTCCTGTCATTGGAACAAGAATACATTCGCGAACCACGCGGAGGTAGTAACTATTTCTTAAAAAAGATGACATGCATGCAAATAACTTTAGTTTAGTTCAGTGGGTCCCAAACTTTTTCTGATCGCGTACCATTTGTGGGTCCTGTACTGTCCACACATACCAACTTGTTCCTGGAAAAGTAATGTGCCAAATATAATTCGATCAAACGTTTGGAAAACTATAATTGACACAAATGCAGCATGAAGAAAATGGCTGTGAGAAAGTATTATGGCCATTTTTAGAAACCAACAAGGCAAGTAGGCTACACAGAAAATCAGGAATTTATTAACAGAACCCGACAGGATAAAATGTAGCTGTGAATATATTTTTTGTGAAGAAAAACAGAAAGTAGGTCTATTTGTGTACCAACTTGAAGGCCTTCACGTGCCACTACTGGTATGCGTACCACAGTTTGGAAATCAACTAAACTTTAGTTGAAAAAATTCTTAATTTTCTACATCTTCGCACAAAATAAGTTACAGTACTAAAGGAATTATAATTTTGCTCAGTGCTGGAAGAAATTGTTTTTTTGCATGCATGCTTAGAGTGTTACGCTTCCAAACAATTTTTCAAGTACTATTTCAACTCTTATGATTCTTTAGATTTGTCACCAAGTTCTGAAGACCACTATCTCCTGGGACATGTGGTTGACGGGAGAGTTCTTCTTCCTGCAGCTGCTTACCTTTGGCTAGCTTGGCAGACCTTGGCGTTTTACAACAATGAAGCTGTGGATAAAATTGCGGTTCAATTCGACGACGTCACTCTTCACAGAGCAACAATTTTAAATGAAACAGGTTTTCTGATGACTTCGTGGTTTTCAAAAACTAAAACGTTCAAGAAAACATTCAGTGGTTTCAAAACCTAAAACGCTCGCCTCCATAAAGCTTTCTACTTAACGTAGAAGGAAAGATCCATAAAGATTTTATGTTCAATGTTCTTTGCACTCATGTGTCTAGACGACCGGGGTCTAATGTGCTCGTTTCATTTTATCATCCGTTATGGCACGACATACTCCACCTATGTTGCTGCACATCTTCCAGAAAATTTTCGTTCCACCGTTTTTGGCATTTGAACGCATAAAGCGATGAATGCGTTGGACAGGTTGCTGAACATTGATATTTTATTTAACTAGAAAATATTTTCCTTTGATCCACGTAGCTAGCGGCAACACAACGCTTGATAAATTTGAAAATTTTTACAATGTTTTGGGATCTTCATTTAGGAAAAACTTTAATGTTGCAGATGTTAGCGTGGTTAATATTATCTATTAATTAGGGTTATTGAGCTTTCGATCCCGTGATTGTACACAAATAAGACTAACAAAGCACTTGCAGTCAACCAAACGGAAAACTGTTTGGACTGCATTATAGTTTTTCAAATAGTGCAACATGTTGTCATGAAATATCTTTCATACTTTGCGCTCAAGTTTTATCCTGAATCTAGCTACTAAAAACTTTAGCAATGTGGTTCGGCTGTTGTTGAACCTACGTAAATATTGAGGAAAACAATTATGGATTTGATGTCCCTTACTTTGATTTGCTGCTTAGTCCATTCAAACAGAGTGAACAAAAAGAGTCGTGACTCAGCGAACTGTCAAAAACATTTGCATTCGGGACATAGTTACAGCGACATCAATACGAACTTAATTGCACAACACATAAAAGCACTAGTGTTTCTGTATGCTCTCGACGAATTAGTCGAATGCCATCTACTTTCGTCTTTTTGCGATGATTCAAACTTGCACATATCTCTATTCAAGTATGTACTTTCCACGATGGGTGTAAGCAAGGAATCGATCAGCAAATTTTTAATAGGAAATCGATTTCACGTAAAATTACGCATCCTCAGTCCTGAAAATTGCAAGCAAAGCTTACGGGTGAAAAGTTGAAAGGCTGAAGTAACAGAAAAGAAAAAACACTCAAGACTACAATCAAACTTTCGTAACACAAGCTCATATATCATAACATCTTAACAAACTGACTGACGTCAAGAATACTAGTGGGGACAAAAAAAACTGACTCATGAAATAAGTGTTTACTCAAATAAATAAATGAATGAAACATCTAACTAGTTAATGCTAATGGCTGAAAAATTTCTCCAACTAAAAACTAACTCTTGGTGAAATGACTAACAACGGTAGAGAAAAATAGTAAGCCATGTGCGGGCAGTAAGTCTCTGGGGTACGCATTTAAACCTGCCACGAGTTCGCTTTAAACGCTGCG
>Ga0210059_1001593_pt1 | contig 34505 bp, 26 predicted proteins | sample Ectturendosymbi2_FD_188042 | JGI IMG/M metagenome (GOLD analysis project Ga0210059, IMG submission 188042) | Ecteinascidia turbinata endosymbiont from Florida, USA - Sample 2 (SPAdes) (version 2) | ecosystem: Host-associated > Tunicates > Ascidians > Unclassified | place: Key West, Florida... | reverse complement strand
TATGCATACTATGTCAACAAACTTCGCCAAAACGTTGGTTTGGAAACATGGAAATGACGTCAAATTGTGACGTCACAAACAGTGCACACCAAATACAAATAACCACCATATGACCTTGAACCAAACCTCCCATGAAAATTTTCTGCGTACGCCACTGCTCATGAATAACTCGTCGAAACTGTATTGCACATAGGTCAGTGAACGTTTTTTCAAAGATTTATGGAACTCTCTGTAGATAGGTGGATAGGCCACCTGGACCCCGTTGAGAATCACTGTTTTAAATTAACGCAGTGCTTAAAAGTCAGTTTTTGAGGAGGATCAGAAAAGTTAGTGTGAATATTAAAATGAACGACTGTTTGAGAATATTCTGCTGAGCAAGTTTTATGCGGTTCTGTTACCAGAGCCGGATTAAGGTAGCGCGGGGCCGGTTGCATTTCTAGAGCGCGGGACCCCAAGTTTGTGGGCATGCTCTAGGTATTAAGATAGCGCGGGCCCTGAACTAAAAAGATACCTCAACACTTGCTAAATCAAAACGTGTGCGGGTAAGGAACTCGTGTTACTAGCTATTCTCCCTTTATGCTCTCTTCAGTTCGCATCGTGACATGACAGTCGGAGTGCATCGTGCTGACCGCCAGTGTTGCCAGATGGTTGTAACCTAAACCTGCTAAACGGTGTCACAAGAAACTGGTAGATTCCACTCACAGTCTTGTCACAAATTTTCAGTTAAAATCTGCTAAAAGCAGTGAAATTCTGTTAAAAATCTGCTGTATTAAACCTATGATGTTATACAGTGTACTAATTTTTCCTCTTGCACTCGCTGCCAATGAGAATGGGCTGAAAATGCTGGTCTTGGCCACCACAGTTTTCGGGGTCTAGGACATTTCGACGATGCCGTTTCGGAGACGGTACATTTCGGCGGTGGTGGTCGGATATGTTTTTTACGAAAAAAGTGCATTTTTGGAACGCAGTACAATTGCCTATAACGTCACTTCAAGGGACTGACCAAAAGCGTCGCTATGGGCGAAGCTTAAAAAATATTTGCCCCCAAAAAAGTTGTGGGCTGGCTATTGCTACGCTACTAGTTTGACTCCTGGAAAATCCTTCCAACGCCCATGCGTTTGTAGTGTGTGATATCATTGTATTGGTCATAGTTTCGTGTATCGAAAGCTGTAGATTTTGCACCCCTGGTGAAAAACTATCATGAGCTTCATTGTCTTACTGTTAACCTCGGTGAACGGCTCTAGTTCCATGCGATAAGTCAGTACTTAAAATAGAGAATACAATCTGGACACTGGATTAATCGATAAGAAATGATGTAATTGCTGAAAAATTAAGGTGAGTGTTAGCTTTTCATTGCTCAGGGCGATCATTCATTAGCATTTTCGAAGTATCTTGACTTTAGCAGAAGTTTAGGTTGATGTCGGGAAGAAAGGTGCAAAGGTCTTCAATGATAAAGAGTATTTAAAAATATTTTGATGATTATGAAGATTATAAGAATACTCATCTCTTTTTCAAATATATTTTTCTCTCACATTTGTATTTAGTACAAAGTGAAAATTCTAAACATAGATTTGGTGAAACGAAAACGTACATACCTAAAGTTTGCAAACTGTTAAACGAAACAATGAGAATTTATCATCAGTACGATGAAAAACACAAGCAGTCATAGTGGATTTGAAAGTAAATAAGTGATCAACGGCATTTGTTAGGATATTACTGATTTCAAACTATCGCGTAACTGTTTTCGTTATTAAGGTTGACTCCAGCAGATACTGTTGATTTGGTATTTTGGTATAAAGATGAAGGGAATAATTTGGGGTAAGGTGACAATATCAACCGGGGGCGTAACGAGGTTAGATGGCGCCCGGGACAAGAAGCAAATTTGGCGCCCCCATGTTCAAACTAAAGGTCTTTCGTGAGCAAATGTACTGTATTGAAGAAAGTGCTTGTGATATCTTTGGGACTTTGTGGCGGCCCCGCAGTCATTCGCCCCCCCACAGTGATTCGGCTCCCGGGAAATTGTGTCCCCCTTGTCCCCCCTCGTTACGTCCCTGATATCATCACATGCTAAAGTCTATTTTGGAAACTTTAAATTGACATCCCGGAAATACAACCATAGTAGGTATTTTGTTTAGTAATGACTCATAATGTTATCGAGAAATGCCAATTGAAAACTAAGTGCACCACTTTTGACACGCAGAATGCGAACACACATCTCTCCATGATTTAACAACAAAACAAGAAAAGCAAGTGCTTTGAAGAAATGAACTATTTTTAAAAGCTGCACGCTGCGTGCTTTGCCTAATGCAAGCATATGGTTCAAACTAGTTGCTTCATGACTTCGTTTCACACGTACGAAGCACACGCGTGCTTGTAGTCATTGTGACAATGCTGGCTGCAGATGGTGTTTACTTGAAGACCTAACTCCCTTGTCTGAATAACAACAGCTAAGCATCATTGACCTACTGCAATCTGCAAAGCGTGCTCTGGACTAACATCCCTTGTTTCAAACGTGTGATATTATGACCGGCAAGCCGAATAATAACAAACGTTTAAAATTAGTAGGATGAAATTATGAACAATTAATAGGCCTAATAAGGGAATGCAATTGTTTGGTAGCAAGATCAGTTTTCCTGCAAGATTTTGACTTGCGTTTATTGACTTGCATTAGCATTGGTCAGTGTTTTTTTAACCGGGTGAATGGTTCACCCTTGGTTGAATAAAAGTTTTGCAAGGGTGAATGAAAGAAGAGGGTGAATGAAGGGTGAATGAAATTGCTGTTCCTAATTTTTTGTATCCTCTGATAACATGCATTTGTCTTGTTTTTCTTACCCAAAACATATCAGTAATCGTGAATATAACGGCGAAGTTTAAGCATTCTAACTTTGCATCTTCAACAGTCAGCAACATATCACTTCAAATGAACCGTAATACGGTGTAATTATAACCACGTCTGTTACATAATGGAGATATATTTTCCCGAGAGACGCCATATTTTATTCAATCCAGCGGTGGAATCTCTGCTGTGCTCTCTGCATGAGCGTCTTGTGCAAAAGTTATCTGCTAGAATCGCAGTACTTTCGAAAGTTTCAGGCATCTGAACACTCATCAGAGTAGGCTACCTTGTCAGTCGAAGTGCAGGCCTATACAATCGAAGTACAGGAGTAGCCTATTTGTGATATTTGTTTGTTACCAGTTTGTTATTGGTACCAACATCTAATATGCGTTTATATCTCAGGGTAATACCTGCAGAATGTCTGCGAAACACGTACAAAAAACACTTTGCTTTGATAAAAGTAAATGCAAATCTATACATGAAGTCGATCAGGACAGACCAGCTTCATCACCTTCGCAGAAGCAGGTTTAAAAAAGGAAATTGGTGTCGAGAATAAAAAGTTCCCTTCAAAAATTGCAAGGCGAAAGTGGGATGATGATTATATTAAGTACCGGAATGGGTTTTTCATCCCAGAAGTGAAGAATCGAGTCATGAGCCATCTGCTCAATGCACGTATTGCTATTGCAAATATAGCAACTAGTGCTTGGCTCTTTCGAAACTGAAACTGCGGAGTTATTTACAAAACAAACATGGTATTTATCAGAACAAGTCCCCAGAATTTTTCAAGCAACAGCACGAATATTTGAGCAAACAGTGAAATTCTCTCCACTCATCAGTCGTAAATGACTCTGCCAGTAAAAAGCCTCTTCTTTCCTCTTTTCACATAGCGCATGCGCTGTTGAAACGAAAAAAAAATTTGCGAAGATGAGTCTGTAATCAATAGTGATGGAGTCTCGAGACTTGGTCTAGGTCTCGAGACCCATTTTTGCGAGTCTAGGTCTCGAAGGTTTCAGGTCTCGAGACTTTGAATATTGCAAAGAAATGGTTTATTAAAATTTCTATAATTCAACGATTTTTTGTTTGTTGTATTTTCAGGTAAGAAACAACCAAAACAAGTCGGAAAAATGCCAAAAATTTGTAAAAAATTCAAGTTAGAAGTCATGACGACACATTTTTCAAAACGTTCGGAAAAATGCACAAATTCTGAAGTCTCGAGTCTCGATCTCGAACTTCAAGACTTGAGTCTCGGTCTTGGTCTCGGAGTTTTTGATGAAGTCTCGGTCTCGGTCTCGTCTCGAAATTTTAGCCAGGTCTCGGTCTCGGTCTCGAAGGTTACGGTCTCGTCTACATGACTGGTAATCAAGCCAACCTTGAAGATCTTGGCCCATTCGCTGCATGGTGGAAAGCATGCTGTGGATAAGGTAGAGCAAATACCGTGGTTTAACAATGAACATTCGATGTACTATAATTGTTGGAAGATCGGCCATATATTCATAGTGCGGTGAATGGGAATGCAGCAATGGATGGCAGGCGTGAACGAAACCGGAAAAGGTTGAGAAGCACTGGCGGAAGCCATTCTTTAGTGCGGCGATACACAACAAGTCTACACTAGGCCCGTGTAGCCTGCTGTGCTTCGGGTACTGAAGCTGGTTATAGGATATGCTTTCTTCTAAAGTTTCAATTAAGGAAGTAATAAAAGCAAGATCCATGTGCACAATACGGAAAGGATGACTTTAAGCTTGCAACTTGGAATGAGTCAGCAAGAATCCTAAAGCATTCTGACAATGCTTGTGACGATCACTATACTGAGAGATCTGCTTGCAGAAATGATAACAATTATAGGTAGGAAAACATAGCTTTCAGCGATAGTGTGTTGCCAATTACATTATTTTTCTCGTAGAGAATAGAATAACTTCATCATGACAACTCCAAATATAATGTTTTGAACAAAACATATTTACTCACATGTATAATATGCGTTTAGTACTTATGTAGTCCATTAAAATAGCACCCGTGATATTTCAGTTCGACATTCCTAACATCAGGAAGTCAGTTGATCAATGATAGAAATACAAAGCTTGTATGGTGAGAAGTAGAGCTGTTAGTTGGGATGAAGTTTGAAATGACTGATAATCCCTGCTGCGTTGGTCAGAAATTGAACAACAACTAAGTATAGTAAAGCACTTTGCAAGATTAAGTGGTGTTCTCTACATGAATTGGCAATATAGTGGACTGATTTGCTTCAAATCAATGGAAACGTTTATGCTCTTGACACGTGGTGATCATGTAAACTACGTACCGGTATGATTTTCATAAAACTGTAGAAACCTTGCGTGTACATTTATTCTTGGTGCGAATTTTATTCTTTGTGGTGGATGCTAGTGGGATGAATTCAAAAGACCTCACAACTTATACTTATAACTTACACATTTACGGAAAGACTTACATCAAAAGAAAACACCGAAAATCTTCGAGACGAGTCAGGTTATAGTTACTTGAATGTATCCCTAAGGGAAGGAATTTCTTAAAGCTGCAAATCAGAATTTTTTTGCTTTCTAGTGTTCCCTATTAGAAAATTTTACACTGAGCAAATATTTGTTTTCGTGCGCATGCGCAACCATGTGTACACACAGCTAGTGAAGCATTTCAAGTGTTGAAAGGGCTATTCGATATATATACAATGTTAAATTTGGAATGTTGTAAGTGCGCGAGAATGAGATTTCACTGCTCAATTGGTCTTGTGATACTGCGCATCTGCGCACCTTAGACTAGAGGTAACATAGTTCTTTGGTATTCTTAGATAATTTCCTTAATCAGTTAATTACGAAGAAGTATCTGGAGGAAAAAACAATGTCAAAAATTAACTTCAAACGGAATTTAGTGACAAGGACAGATTTAAATACCGTTTAAATGGATAATTTAGAACTACTGCTAATGACGTGTACTCAGGTTGTGAAAAGAGTGGATCAAACTTGATTGCAAAATTTGTCATCATATGATTCTTAAATTTAAGGTGGACGTTGACCTGTAAATATATCTTTCATCTAACAATTTCATTATTTGTTTTGAAAAACGTGCAGATACGCGAACCAGGGCCGTAACCCGCTGATACAGTACTTTCGTGGGGGCAAATTCATTATAACCTGATGTTGTACCTAACAACTAAACAAGTTTTTGAAAATTTCGGGGAGCGTAATTGCCTGGTTTCCCTGCACACAAGTTGTGGCCCTGATGCGGACGGTGCAGGCAAAGTACAAATGCTTTGAAAAACTAACCTTTTTTGTAAACTTAACTTACTGCAACAGAAGAACTTATTAAAGCAAACCTTCACAGCAGTTTATTACATTTTGGTTAAGAAAACAGCTTGTATAATTAATGGAGAAAGATAGTACATCAACACTCAGTCAAGCTTACAAAGCAACAAATCACGCTTAAGACATAATAGAACCGTTGCTTGTGCGCTTCTTCTTCATCGTTTGAGCGAGTTCTTTCAATGTACTACTGGGCCGCGCTAGACCTTGGGGCAGTGTTGAGCAGCCATTCGATTGCTTCGTTATCCAGAACCATAGGGCCATGTGCTCCTTGGGGAAGTTGATGGATTGGACAATGAAGGACAACATGGTCAACGGTCTGTTCTTCTGCGCCACACGCACAAGTCGTAGACGGGGACATACCCCATTTGTACAAGCAGGAGCGGATACGTCCGACACCGGTGCGGAGGCGGTTAAGTCGGACCCACGCTGTCCTTAGCAGGGCCATTCCAGGAGGGTGGGTGCCGATGTCGGGGATGAGAGTACGGAGTCTCGTAGTGCTTACCAACCACTCCTTTTTACATCAGTTATCCGCCCAGAGCGTTGCAGTTCTGTTGTTGTCAGATGAACTGATGAGTTGTGCGGAGGGTACAAATGGGTATCTTGATTGAGATGCTGTGCATTCCCACTTGATGGACAGGTGAGCGCTGAGTGGAGCAAATGTCCAGTCTCCATGGCAGGGCATGCTAGAGGCAGTGCGGCTCCATTGCGACGAAGCTCAGCAGGAAGCGGGAACACCGGAGATCGGGTGGATGAGGAGGCAACGGGGACGGAGGTGCCCTTTTACAAAAGTATCATAGGAAATTTCATGGCTCACCAAAGACTCCCGTGGTCGACGGAACTGATGGCATCGCAAGCGACATGCCTCAAACCTCTGTATCTGTCGGTTTGAGAAAATCTTTCCTTTATTCTTATAAGCTTTTTTTATAACTAGCGAAGGGATATGCAAACGCAATGTCTCGCGCACTTTTCAACCTTCCTTCAGCCGCGTAAAAATTTCCAACAAACAGAATCTTGTCCATGATGCGCAATATAATGAAAGGGGAAAAACTTTATTGATTTTCTTGATAAATCTTGAAGCGCACGTTTTTCTTTTGGCTTCATGCAATAGTCAGTTAAAACCAAAACAAAAGCTTAGTTTTGGCAAAGTCAAAAAATCCGACACTAGTAAGACTCCAACAATGTTTTTGGCAGAAAGTTATAAACAGGCAGAAGACAGAAATTTATAAATGAACAAATTTATATATGAACAGCAAAAGTTACCTGACTGGTTACAGATTGCAGGTAACGCATTAGAGAATTTTGTTGACAGCAGAAATGTGCAACCAGTGAGTAAAAAACTGATGCGATAGAGCAGCTCTGAAAAATCAGTCTTATTGCTTACACCAGCGTGAAGTCCTCATGATGCAACACAAGCCTCTAAGAGTCGTTTGTGCTGCTCACATTATGGAAAAACTTGGAATTGCGTATCTTTGCCGCTAGTTTTTATGCTCCAATCAAAAATGAAACTAGTCTCTGCCTTCAGGAAAGCAACTGGTTGTATTATCTTCATCTGAACCTGGCATCAGCTGGTAAAAAGATAGAATGTCTCTGTACTGCATTAACTCGGTACAGCAGGGGTGGCCAACTTGTCTTCGATTGGGATCGACTAGAAAATTTCTTGCTCACTCGCGATCGACCGGTCGGTGATAAAGTCACAAGTACAAAATGCCACAGTTGAGTATCGCACGTGCAAATGCAGTATACCATCGCCTTATTAAGCAGGGTTGCCAGATCTACTTCTTGCCAAGGGGCCAAATCTGGTCCAGAAAAGAGCCAAATAGGAGCCAAATTCTAAGATAAGGGGCCAAAAAAAGGGCCAACAATTTTTTCAAATTTATAAGCAGTTGCAAAGTCATACGAACGCATACTTAGCAATTTATTGAATGGCAATATTCCTCAATCACAATTGTAGCTCAACAGCAAAACAAGTACATGATGAAAGATCGTAACAGAACAACTTAATTTCCATGTGTAGCCATAAACTGACATAAATTTACCATCTTCTATGAGTGCTAAAGCGATCAACAACAATCTGAACAAAAGCAACAAACAAGTGCACCACCTGAATAACAATAATTTAGGTAATGTAACAGTTCTTACCGCTGCCTCTACGACTGCAGCAAGTAACTCTATTCTCATGAACACACTTTCACTTTAACTCAGAAACTCTAAGGATCCTAACAAAATTTAGTCAAAAAGAGTAAAAATATGATTTCTCAGACAGGACTTAGGGTGGTCAGATCTAATTCTTGCAAGGGGCCAAGTCTGTCCTGAAAAAAGGCTAAAAAATTTTGGGGCCAGAAGTGCTATTTGGGACCAAATTTCTGAAATTTGGCCCCAAAAGGGCAAACCTGGCAACCCTGTTAGTAAGTGCTGCACAGATAGAAGGCAAAGTGACTGTTACGCCTAAATCATGAATGCTACGCAATAATAGGAAAAAATTACAACACTTTCGCGGCATCTGCCCTGTAGGCCTATGGTCAGCAATCGCAAGAGGCACCAAAGAATATACGTGACCAACCAAATTGATGGATAATTTTTATGTAGGTACTTTCTGGAGTATTGATTGAAAAGTGCTCCTTTTAGATATCTTGTCAATTCAATGCAAAATCAGGCGCGATCGACCAACTGACGCTCAGCGATCGACCGGTCGATCGCAATCGACTTGTTGGCCACCCTGCTGTACAGTACACTTTTCAAACAATTTCAAGGTACTCGGTGGAAGCCTTTGCCCGCAGCTTGCAGTTTTGCCAAACGTTGTTTTCGGAGAGTAAGTCTCATAAAGCCAAGACCGAAACTCTGACATAGGCTACATTTTGAGTCCGAATGGTGCACGAAAAACAAACGAAAATTTCTAAAGTTGAATGACCTAAGACGAGTATAAACAGGCTTAGCCATAGATAAAGAGTTGTCTATCTAGCAAACGAAGTCTAAACGACTTCATCAAGCAAAACGCGTATGGTTCTGCTTTTCTGCCACAACAATAAACTCAGGAAGAAATATTTGGAGACATATTTTTCATGACTTTGAAGATACCATGCAATGACTGTTAAACTAAAAAATAAAATTTTGTTTTTGCAGGCATAAAACATTGCATGCCAAAACGATTAGCAAACGTCAAACTAAAACTAACAACAATCTGGGTACACGTCCGAACTGATACACCTTATTGATTAGAATATAAGCCCAGTTCCAAGAAGTGCAGCTTATTGCAGTAAATTGTAGCCTAGTGAAGCACAATATGAGGGCAGAGTTAATAAAAACTTCAGTATTAGTCATGGACGATGCTTACGTGCTGTTGCTGGGATTTTTTGGGAGTGATCAATCATGTATACTTCCGTCTACGGACATCTGGTTACAACATGGTGCAGAACCAACCAACAGGATAGCAATAATAAACGTCTTTGCTCAACTGTTCAAAAAAAAAAACAAAAGCAATGATAACGACGATGAAAAGGCAAGGGAGATAACGGAGAGTAGGTTGTGAATAAAAGAAGAGCGATATAAATATACTGCAAGCTGAACTAAAATTAAGTAAAAGTATGCAATCTGATATTCAGTCGATTCTGGCCAAGCGTCGCTTTTTCTTTTGTGCAAAAAGGCCTGAACGTTTTTCATTTATGATCAGTGTTCCTCTAAGAAAATCTACACTTAGCAACCATTTTTAGTGCGCATACAATTGCGCAATCATTGACACACAACCACTGAAGCGTTTCAAGCGTTACAAAGGCTATGTACTAAATTTACGATATTGAATTTGGAAGTGCGCGAGAATGAGATTTCACAGCGCAAATGGCAGCGTGATACTGAGCGTTTGCAGAATTGCGCACCTTAGAAGGAATACTGTTTTATTACGTTGGGTGTGGAAATGAAAAACGATTCAGTAAACCGTCTTTTTTTAAAATCATGCTCAAACCCAACAATTTGATTTTGCGACCAGTTCATGCAATGTTCCAACTCTTACCCGTGTTTAGTAAGAGCACTTTTGTAAGGATGGAAATACTTTATATAATTAATGTGTTACTTTTTGTGTGTGTTGAAGGACCTTTTTCTTTCACCATAGTACTTCTGGTGACAGTCACCACACGGTACGCAGTATACCGCGCCTTGACGATCAAAAGGGTGGTCAGGACCTTTCTCATTTCGCAGCTTGTCAATAATTGTTCGCATGAATTTTCAAAACGATTTAATTTTGTGGTCCTTTGAACATCGTTGAAGTTCTTCCTATAAGACAGGAGAATATGGTAACACCACTGAAGAATCGGCTCTCTATCATTTTCTTGGTGTTGGTTGTTTTTTTTGAACGAGTCGTCAATGCTGGAGTACCATTGTCTGGAGGATAACCATTGTTCTTGACGGGTTGTTTCATGCGATTCATCTGTTGTTAGTATTTGGCTTCATTAGACGTAAAAAGTTTTGCTCTACATAGCAATATTTGAATAATCAATTTTTTTGAGTTGTAAAGGATGGTCTGAACGAAAGTTGAGGTATCCGTCTCTGCGTGTTGGTTTTCTGCAAACAGTATATAGTCCAAACAACCGGTGCATTCACGGGTTAGTGTCACATCCAGGAAAGCCAGAACTCCACCACTTTCAATTTCGTGAGTGAACTGAAGAGCAGGTTCAATGGCGTTCAAAAAATTGAAAAAATTGTGGCAACTACATTCGATTGATGATAACGAATGTATCTTCCACATAGAGTTTCAAAATTTTAGGTGGGTAGTGAAATTCTGTGATTGCTTTGTTTTCGATATCTTCTATGACTAAGTTCCCTAACTTGGGAACTACCTGTGAATGCAAAGGTGGCCTGAATAGATGTTTGAAATATTTTCCTCGAAAAGTAAAATATGACTTTTGGTGCTTGATCCAAACAAAAATCCAATCCCTCGCAAACCTCTTGTACAGAAAAAAATGGTACGTTCTTGCTAGAGTTGTTCGAACGTTTGCAAAAATGATCAAAAGATACCAAAAGTTTATAATCTTCTAGTCTTACGCCTTTCACGGAGTTAACAAATTCACTTGAAATACGCACACGTAATTCCGTGTTTGAGAAAAAAGTGAGAGAACATGGCACATTACACCCCACGCGACCGGGACACGTCACCCTGTCCCAACCTAATTGCGCACGTACAGTATGTCTGAAGTGTCCATTGCTGCATCCAACTCAAGGGCAAGGTTGATGGACAGCACGTGGTGGATGTAATTTGATGGATTTACATATTCTGAAAGTATGTCCCCAGGTACATTCGTGCATATTTAAGAGCTGTGGGCAGATTTTTGCCACAACAATTTCAGGCCAGAAACAAGCGTGCGTTACTAAAGTATGGAGGACTTGAATCGACCCTCTTGTTGCTGGTACTTGTGGACTTGCTTCCTTCCTGCCGCGTCCGCGTGCATACCCTTTTTGTTTGATATGATTAATTTACTTCCAGGAAGTAAGTCCACTGCCGTTTATTAACGAAGATTCAACGCAGAGGATAGAACAATGTTGTGCAAAGTTGCTCGCCAATCAAAAGAAAGGTGCATCTCCTTGACATGTTCAAACATTAATTGATGAGAATGAAAAGTAACGGATGTGCGTCGACTAATCGAAAACAATTAACTTGTATTCACAGTTAGGAAACCCACCTCTTGCCAAGAATCGACGACTTGGCCAACACTGTTGTAGTCCAGTGGAATAGCGAGGCTAAGTGTCGCCCGGGGTGGATCATAAAAGTGCCGCCCTTTCCACCCCTAAATTTGCCTACAACCATTTGAAAATGAAAGAAGATAATATTTAGTGCTTATTAAAGATATAATGAATAATAAAGCATCTTGAAGATCAAAATCAAACACTCACAAACTGAATTGGGTCTTACTTTTCATTCTCGATATTGCGTCTTGATTTTTCTGCTTGTTCGCCACCTCTATCATCATTCCTCTATCTACCTTTGTTACCTTCTTTTCATATGCATCTGTTGACCCGGGGTATTTCGTCAACTTTTCTTCATTCTGCAGCATTTAAACTTAATACGAAACCCACATTGCCTGTCGCCTGGCACTGATTTACTCTACTTGCAATTCAAGACTACAATCTGAACTCAAAATTACCCACGCAAACACACCAACTGCATCATATCGCTTCAGGAACGTCGTTTTCCGACACCATTACATCATAAAGAAAAACATCATTTCTACTGAAACTGAGCAACGCTACTTTGTCAGATTTCTTTACTTCACGCGCCAAAATTTAATGCTGATAAACCCACCTAATGTCCAGGATACAGCTTATGGCACTTTTTTATTGAAAATATTCCACTCAACATTATAAACAGCATGAGACGTGCCTAGAAATGTTCGTCGCCAATGTCGAAATGTGTCATGTGATGTGATGGTGTGCCGTTTGAGCGTTGCTAAGGATCGCACGCGCGTCCGCCAGGGGTGCAACACGGGCATTTGTCCCCCCTGGAACTTGGGACTAAGAATAAAAATTTATAGAGAACCAGCAGCTTAATTCCGATCAATTGATTTAATTCTTGCAGCCACAGTTTATTTGCCGGTATGAAACTCACACTGCGCAAGAGCCAGGTCCACTCTTTTGGCGCCATGCAGTGATGAGTTTGCAGTTTAGTCATGTTCGCTCCTTTGCCAGCAGAGGAAGGTTGCGTAACTTGCGTGATGATTGTTCTACTGTTGATCTTTACTGAGTAACAATAGCATGGCAACAAATCTTCCAATATTCGCTTCAAGTTACGGCAGTAGGCGTTTTGCTGCATGTGACTGTTGAACGCAGATATCTTGGAAGGTAATGCAGCGAGACAGTGACTGCGGAGTGGTAAGCCACCTAGTTTTGTACAGTGTGAAAAGAAGCATGAGCGAAAAAAAGCATTGCTGCCAAGGAAGCGCAATGTTTGTGACTGTTGCCGTAACACAGGGTATTTTCTTTGTGGTAAAGAAAGGGTAAGGCATCTTGTAAACGTCGATTTGCACTGCATCGTCAGCAACCTGAAACAGGATAATAATCAAAATGTCGACGTTAACCCCCTGGGAAAATTTCTGTGGAGGCCCATGATCGCAAGATGGGTGAAAAAGGACTAAGCTAGCTATGAATATATTTAATCTGATTTCATGCAAAACTATTTTCATCAGATATTGAGTGAGGGGGGTCAACATGAGCCTCAAACTACTGGACTAGTAACGTTTGCAAGCCTGTGGTCGCATGTCATCTCTGAACTTTGTGCAAAGGACTTTTTCCTGGGGTGGAGAGAAATGGCTTTGGTTGGGGAGGAAGGTGTAGTTGCTGGGGCAATTGCCTCCAAGTATGTCGTTTAAACAGCCGTAATTTCCAGACCAATACAGAGGTAGGCCTGCTTTAGCACACAGGATTTGACCCAAGATTTTGACTAAACATTTTATCATTTTGCCCGCTCCACAACCACATTTCCTATTTTTACGCTAAGTCTAGGGCTTGCAAAACAAAGACTTAAGAGTTTCAACAACCTTTAGAAATTAATATTCAATATTAAATCTTCCACCTCCCAGGAGTTTCCGGCCGGGGTCCGGAGCCCCCAGATCCTCCCCGTTGCTACGTCACTGCTTATAGTTTAACTGTATTTTCAACTTCGATCTTCGCAGTGCCTGCAATATTGTATATTGTATTGTATTCACTCCCACACGCAAAACGCCAGACTTCAACATGCATTGCAGTTAAGAGAAAAGGAAAATGCAATTACACAAATAAAGTCGACGTAATACTAATGCTGCAACGTAATACTAATGCCTGACTCAGGAGGTTCACAGCCTTTGAGGCCAATGAGAAATTGTGGAAACTAACGCGAAATCAATTTGACGTCACTGGTGACGTTCGTGCTTCAGCAAAAATGGGGGATTGTTGCATGCGAGTATTTGTCAACAACCTTCTCTTACTTAGTTAGAATAACTGCGGCATGGCATACTCAAGAAGAATATGGTTGGATGTTAAATGGTTTTTCAAAACTATAAATAAATAAACCGCCGAAATGTGATCTTAAACGAGAACAAAACGTCGTCTCTTATCTATCATTGGATATTGCGCTGGCAGAGGACATGTTGGACCCCACTGTGATAGATGACACCCATGGGTGGCGGAACCTTTTTCAAAGTGGGGGGCACAAATGCACATCAAAAAAGCTATAGATGATTTTTGTGGTTTGAATTAGCAACTTTGACGTCACAGGCATTGAAATATGACGTCATTATCTATACACCATATGAAGGTATAAATTACACTATTTTAGACGAAATTGAAGCACTATGAAAACGTATCGGTGAACCACATGAAATTCAAGTGGGCTGTTACAGGGCGACCCAGGTCGACAGCGTCACTCGGGCTCATCACACGATTTATTCTGACTGAAAAAAAACGTTCAACGCTTGCGTCACTGAAATTTTCATTTGCTTTCATTCTGGCTGAGATTGTTATTGTTCTGTTACAGTTACAAATGAGAATTTCGCATGATAGCTTCTCCATTTTTGAATAACGGAGTAACGTACGTCACAGAGCAATTATAACGCCAGTAAGTCCTCTGCGTACCAGGCTCATTGGAGCCGGTTCCCAAATTTCAGACTCCGTCTCCGGGCATCAAAATTTTTTGGCTCCGCCTCCAACAACTTGAAGCTTTTGGCTTCGGGTCCAGAACAGTTTGGTCCAAAAAACAGAATAAAACATTGCATTATTTGTGCAACTCGCTTGCCCCACAAACTGTTTCTGTGGAACCGGAAACCAAATTTCAGCTCCGGTTCCACCATCTGAAAAAATTTTGGCTCCGGATCTAGTCATGCAAAATTGTTTCGGCTCTATGGCTCGACAGCCCTGCTGCGTATACTAGACTCATTCAGATTAGGCCGAGCTGCTGGACAATTTATCGTTCGTTTGAAATGATTCTCGAAATGGGAACTGTCCATTGGATTGGACTTCCAATCCGATGCTATATACAAATACAAAAACATTCAATCCGATATGAATTATGTTTTAAAAAATACTTTATTGCATAGGGCAGCTCGGGCTCTAACGGATGAGCCCGAGTGAAGCGCGAGCGAAGTCGGGAGAACGCCTACTACGAACGATATTGTTTTATCCAGGTTACCTGCAACATGAACGCGAAAGGCCAGACATGGAATGAAATTATATGAACATTGACAAGGTCCAAAGAAAAGAGCCCGAGTTAACAACTTAGTGAAGTGAGGACTGGGGTGGTGACACAAATATACAAAGCAAGCAAACTCGCGTTCTCCGCAATTGAAATTGATCATGAAATTGATCAAACAATTGAAACTGATCTGTCAAACATTTCATTTTGTATATAAGATTCAGCAAATTTCACTATTTAGAATGATATTAATACGCTTGAAATCACACCAACTTTTTAATGGTGTGGCACGAGCATGGGCGTCGGAAGAGGAGGCAGGAATTTCAAAATTTTCGCAAAAAAGCCGTTTTCGTAGTTCTGAGTGGCAAAAAACAAATTTCACCACTTTTATCCCATTCTGCAAAAACTTTTAGAAAAATCCACTAGTGCCCCCACTGGATAAATCCTTCCGACCTCTTGCACACAAGCATGTAGACTTACATCATTTTTGTAAAAAATTGTGTTGTATTACACCATCTGGCAACACTGTTCAACAACACCAGTGCGATATAAGCAAGCCACAGCAGGGTGACAGACTGTGCACGGCATATTCTGTCAAACAATTACGAAATCCTGCCAAATTACAAATATATATTACACATAATATTGTCAAAATACTGCCAAAATTCTGCAACATTTTTTTCGTTAAACGATTTACTTTAACAATGGACCCAATACTAATTGTACTAGTACTTATTTAGGCAAAATTCGAAATATAAAAGTTGGGGACCAGGCCCTCCCATAAATAAAAGTGGGGGCCTAGGTCCACGCGGTCCCCCCGGTTCCGCCACCTATGATGACACCCATTGCAAGACCTTCCGTCTCCTGGCTCTATGAAAGAATACTGGGTGGTTTGAGTATGAAATGCACCAGGTACAAGGGGTTGGACCCACTTGGTTGCTGTAGCAACAGTCGCGACAAACAGATCGCTTTGTTTGCGAACAAATAAAACGCCATGTGAACTTTTTCCAGGAAAAACTCGCTCAAGGCAACACAATTGTAGACGTTGTCCATGAAAACTGAATGCTGCATTTAACATGCACTTAGGAGTGAGTAGCTCGGTCACAGTTTTCTTCAGAGTTTTGAAAACACCGTGATAAATGCCGATGTCAGTTACTTTTCATGTCAGCCAAGTTGTAGGACTTGATACCGTATATGGTGGGTTTATTACTCTGGAAAAGTCTGAAAGCTAAACGCCCACTTCATCAAGCCCTCATCAACAGGAATTGTTTCACCCAGGTTAGATATTGAGCGCCATCGTTCAACAATCAAACTAAAAAAACGACCGGATTTTGACAGTTCGTCATTTGTGTTTTCCTGAAGTTCAGCGATGTTATGGGTGTGGAGGTAGCTTGAAATTTGCTTGAAAAAAACCCTGGCCATAACAGCCGGTAAGAAAGGTATGGTTGGCCGCACGTCTTAGCTCCGCTACTATGAAAACCTGCCGTTATTTGAACAAAACCCATCATCATGCCCAGGACAAAGATAATCGTCTTGAGAAAACAGTGTTTTATACGCATTTCCACTGCTCTCCTAAACCACACTTACTTTAGGCACAAGCAATCAGGAAAAAGGTCAAGAAATCTTTGTCTCTTGTACGTACATTCATCTATTGTAAGTGCTCTTGTAAGTACGAAGGTTGGCTGCGTAGAGTAAAAGGAAGATTGTATAGAGAGCAAATTTGTTGGGTTTTCTGCGCACAGGAGGTTGCTGGAAAGAAACGTGCTTTAGCACGAAGCGGCGAAGCAGAGGAAAGGCGCCGGAATAGCTTCAGACGGAAACAAGAAACTGCTGCATACAGTGGCCTTGTACTGTTGCGCAACAAGCAACTGCTGCATACAGTGGCCTTGTCTTATTGCGCAACAACAAACACTACGTCACTGTAGCTGTTTCCTATATTTTGTTTGTCTGAATATTGATTCAGATGATCTATGTCTGCGATGAGCAAGATTACTATATTGTCTGGCAATTTTTCGTGTTGGACTAACTGCACATTCCAGTCGTTTACTTCCTGGCATTCATGAGCCTTGCCCTTGTTTAGGAAACAACAAGAGAAATGTTTCTACCTAATTTTTAATTTGGATCGTCTTCAGATTTTACTGCAGTGGTTTCTGTGATTTAGACGAGGCGCCCTGTGCTTTATGCGAACTGTATATAAATCGGTGCATTTTATAAATCGGTTTACTTGGAAGTCATCGCAGCAATATATTATAATAACCGTCATTCACTGTATGCCCTTTATGCTTGTGTTTCATCAAAGTGATTGTGTTAGCGCCATCAAGCGTATGCTTTTCTACTACCAACACATATCTATCTTCGTGCCACACATGCTTAAGTCTACTGCGTTCTGTGTGGGAGCGAAGACGTTGTACAGTACTAAGTTGTATACGTATAGTAACCCGTGTATTGGTTGATTATACCAATTCATCCTTGTTACTGTTAGCCTCTGTTGGGAATTGTATGTGAGTAGGCTACATACAAGGTCTTGATAAGATGGCCGTCTCATCGCTAGTAGTCGCTACTGCTTCGATTTCTTTTTCCACATTATTGTGATCATTGGCTGTGTCAAAGAGAACGTCTGTGTTCACGCTGTTAGTTCAGCAAAGCTTGAGGTAATGAAAAGAACGAATCAAACGACAAAACTAGTAGCTTACACACGAGGTCTAAGAAGCAAGAACAAAAGATTGAAAAGCATTGTTCTTGAAACATTTATTTTTTCGCAGTAAGGCACTTGTGATGAATGGCTTATTTCTACTTCCGAGTAACGTTTAAAAGTTTTATGGATTGCTAGCAACTTTGTCGAAATTCAAGAGAAAATGAAATTATGACAGCAACAAGATAAAATTTGATTTAAAAATCTAACTCTAAAAAAGAAAATGATGGAATGCCGTTTAACTGTTTAAGCGTTTGAAAAGATGCTGGGTATTCCGATTTCTATTTTGGGTTTGCAGCTGGGATGTCAAGCCTTTCAACAGAAAAGGATTGTGGCCCCAAATACTGTGAAACGGATTGCAACTAGTTTCATTTATACGACAATGAAATTAAGCAGAAAGGCTTTCTGCACATGCGAAAAGTATGTCACAATAAACTACGCGATCACAGTTAGTTGAAAGAGTTTCGTCACACATATAATTATCTCACTATGTCTGAATAGCATGTTGTTATCAGGTCAAATAACACCAAACATGCTTCTTGTCCGGCTTTTATGAAAAAAGATACATGAGTGGACTCTTCAGGTTTATTATATATTTTTGGAGATAATCGCTATTCGAAAATTTTTAATGAAAACTGGTATTGTTCGGTAGTAAAATTTGTTCTAAGAACCGCCTCATTTCTAGAAACCACGTGTCAGATGTTTTGCGCATGCGCATTTCAATTCTGAAAGCCTTGAAATATGTTGCATTTAGTTCGTTAATTAACTTAAAAAGTTTCAACGTTCGACGAGTTACCTCATATTCAGAAAAGTGATTGGCAACATTAGATCCAGGTAATCCCCATTGTCTATGTTTAGCATTTTTAATTGTATACCCTTGGATGAAGTGCTATGACAAAAAGTGCAAATGTCAGAATTCTTACGATTTTCATTTTTGTCGTAAGTGCTTACAGAGACTATTCCACTGCGACAAGAAACAAACATTTTAATCACCATAATAAATTGTAATGCGTTATATATTTTTACTTTAAGTTTATATGATTGCAATGAACACGTGTATCTTTTGATGTAATTAATGAAATAAGTCCTCGAATTAGATTTATGTGACAAATCGTTTCAACCAGTGGACCTGTTTCGCCAATGTGATGCAGTTAGTGAAGCAGGTAGACTGGGTTCGATTCCCAATCCTATCAAACTGAAGATTTGAAAATGGTGCTTGCGGCTCGTTCAGTCTCGTAACGGATGGGCGTTTGCTGCCATTGTCATGCCACCGATGAAGCATTCACTGTGGAAGTATGTCCGTGGCGAATGGCGCAAGCAAGCGGATTTTCGGGGGCCGTGGACCACATGTGACACTCCAAAATGAGTACAAAACGAGTATAATGAAATTGAATCTGAACTGAGCATAAATGTTTCACAAACAGTTAACCCAAAGAAGCAGCACGCCACAGCATGACCATATCTGCTGCTGCCATAACTGATTCCTTTCATATTTGTGCTAATGTTTTTCAGGTTACTGTAGTCTTTCGTATTGTTTAATCAATTGAGTAACGAACATCGTGTAAACCACTCCCAAGCAGACTATGGAACATATGAACAGTACTTTTGCAAACTCGTCTACACTATCTCCAACTACAACAAGCTTCGTCATGATTGATCGATTTCGTGATACTTCGTGGATCACTGCCCTCGTCGAACAAGTTTTGTCTGCAGTTGTTCTTTCCTGGATAATAATTTCTATTACAGTTTACGGAATTCGCAACGGAAAATGGAAAAAAGAAAACAAGTTGACGAGCGGGAACCTTTCCTCTCGCAAAATATACATGTCGGCAATCCTTGCTATGCTTTCGAATTTTTTTTGTGTTGTTGTGAATGTGTTATCCAACAACTATAGTTACAACAAGCCATGTGATCATTGCTACGCACTTTGTAAACTTTATGATTTTGCGATTTTTTTTACCAATTTCTCTATTCTTTTGTTTTTGTGGTTGAGACAACGCTCTTTCTACTTACATCCATCACTAAGTGTTCTCAACCAGTTTCTGCCGATAAGACTACTGAACTGGACAAGCTTGTTACTTTTGACTGTTGGTGTCGCTGTCCCCTCAGTAGTTTGGCTTGCAGGTGACAACTACACTTCATCAAACACGTTCGTGTGTGTACTGAAATCGGTAACAGAAACAGACATGAGACCCGTGATAACGGGACTAGTTTTATCCATCATATGCCATTGCATGCTATTGGGACTTGTCGTGTATCCCTTGTGTAAACAGGCCGATGTAAGAAGGAAAAGAATTTATCGTTTTATTATCAGAACGACTGTGACTGCCACTGTCTGCATCATTGGTAATTGCACAGCACTTGTATTGACACATCACTTATCAAAATCCAGCTACCGACCTGTGCGTGTTAAAACAGTCATAACCTTGAATACTTTAATCAATGTATTCAGCCTTGTTTTTTCTTTCGAAGTTTGGAGAGACATCCTCACTTGTACAAGATGTTCACGGGAAGTAACCTGAGAAGAATTATCTTGTGACAAACTTTCTCGTGGTGGGAAGTTTTCAACTCCCTGCTCATGTTTCTGTTTTATTATCTGAGTCGAAGAAAATGTGTTAATTTCGTCACGATACAAACCTAAACGTGTGAAGCATGTTGTTGCTCAGGTCATTTGTCAAAAGTTATGAACAGTGGTGTGTTTAAGGGGAGGCGAGCGAGGCACTTGCCTCGGGCCCCCCGTTTTTGGGGACCCCCCTTGAGGTGATACGCGCGTAAATCTTCATGATTTTGTATGAAAAACTTGTCATTCACTCATATAAAGTACTACAGAGTAGATCATAAGTAAGTACTCTGCTTTCAAAGGGGCCCCCTACAGAAAGTGTAATGTGCAGATATTTTACTTTGAAAGGGGCCCAAACAGCAACTGCAATCTGAAGGTAATTTGCTTTCAAAGGGACCCCAACAGCCACTGAAATGTGTAAGTACTTTACTTGCGAAGAGCCCCCAACAGCAATCGTAATGTGTAAGCACCTTACTTTCAAACGGGCCTCCGACAACAATTGTAATATTTGAGTACCTTGCTTTCAAAGGGGCCCCCAGCAGCAACTGTAATGTGTAAGTACCTTTCTTTCAGAGTGGCCACCAACTGTAATGTGTAAGTAATATGCTTTCAAAAGGGGACCCAAACAGCAATTGCAATGTGCACGTAGGCTACTATGCTGTCAAAGGGGCCCCCAACAGCAACTGTAATGTGTAAGTACCGTCCTTTCAAAGCGACCCACCACCATCTTCAATGAGCAAATAACGAAAAGCTTCAAACCAACTTCTAGACGTAAAAAATTGTAGAATTTCGGTAAAAATTTCTTTCACAAAGTTCTGAAAAGACCCTATCAAGTAAGAGCAAATAGGCCAACTTGTACCAAATAATAACTTTTTATACCAAATCGTAATATTTTATACCAAATGATGACGTTTAGTTATTGAAGTATATGCTATATTGATAATTTTATGAAAATTGTATCTTAGTGAACATTTCCATCAGAAAATAAGACAACATGCAATTGTTATAGCAGGGACCACACTACATCTTTTAATTTATAGGAAATTTTCTTCTTTTTTTCACAAAGTAATTTTGTATCATTGGTTTTGCGCTGCAAAGACTGTTAATAAGCAAGGCTACAGTCATACTTCTTATCACGTAGCAGAAATGGCAATTTTTGAGTATTATGAATACTCATTTTTTCTACAGATATTTTAGGTGGTTTGATTTAGCCTATGCTTGAAGTCACAGGTTATTTGAAGCTTGACTTGTAAATGGTTGGTTTAGGGCAGATTTGGTAGGTGATGTTTACCCTCTTTTGCCAGCTCTTACCCAATGTAACTTGAACCGTTTTTGTTAGCACAGATTTATACAATGGTGTAGGCTACTTGCTGTAGTAGAAATGTTTTCGATAAGGTACACGATTAATTATTTCCTACTTTTATACATTTTTCAAACAACCCGTGTCAATGCAAGATGAGAGCAGCCTTGGTCATCCAGCCTCAAAGCTTTCCAAAACAAGTCTCTAATTGAATGCTTTTATATGCTATGTTCTTGCAGTTAAAAGGATGAAATTTGAAACAGATTTAGGGTTTTAAATTTTGTTGGTTGTTTTTTATAGTTTCATGGATTCCCACAAAGACATGAATGTGAACAAATTCAGGAAACCAAAACCAAGCATTTTTTCAAAGGGGGAAGGTGCGAAACTTTCAAAGGGGTTACCTTTGTAGTTTATTGATGGTGAATACAGAGAAATGGGGCGCGAAACTAAAGAAGTAGGAACTATGCCAACTTGCTATTGCCTAACTTTTATGTGTTGCCAGCCTTGTCTTCCCAATTTTCAATATTTTCAAAGTTGTGTATCATGAACATCCTTATGCATTTTCTCCTTCTGCTATTTCAGTTATGCCGTAGTCTTAGGAACATACCTTGGGTGGCCGTATCTTATGCAAATCAGAAGTGATTATCACGGTTGGCTGAGTGCGATGACGTAATCAGAGCCCCCCCATTTTAGTCTTGCCTCGGGCCCCCCCCAACCCTAAACTCACCACTGGTTATGAAAACACATCTCAAAGCCAGGACCGTTTGAACTTCATAATTTCCATTTGACCTTGAAAACAATTCACCATCGTTTAATTTGTTTTCTGCCCATGTTTTTGAGAAGATGGTATATTTTCTTTTAAGCGTAGGGGATTTGACAAGGAGCGTTTCACAAATAAAAGTTACGAACAGATGTTGTAAAACATGATATGTTTTGCCGAAGTCAGTTTACGAAAACGTCTAAGCAATTTGAATTTGAAAGACCATGAACACTTATTCTTATGGTGTCTCCATAGGAGGATAAATGTTTGCAGCGTGTAATATACTTGTGTAGAATGTTCAAGACACTTCCTCAAATGAACAACTCAGTATTGATGGTTATGATAAAAATAGCTTCCTGTTACAGTTTGTGGCTACGCGCAACGATAAAATAATATATGTCGTCTAAACGGTGCTTGCTAAAAATACAACTCTTCAAAGTTTTACTGAGTATTAGGCTCAGAAAGTTTGTTTTCTGCTTGAGCCATAAACATTAGATTTGCTTGGTGCGCTGCAGTGAAGCTCACTGCAGACAATTGCACGGAGTAACCAGATTTAATAAAGGTATCTCAACTCAATTCGATATAAACGCGCAATCCCTTTCAGTGCGTGTTTATGGGAGTTTGTTACACAATTGTTGGTTCTTGGAAGGTAAGTAATTCTGAGCTTACTCTGCCACTTTTGCCGACACTGGCGTCTTTCTGCAAACTATGTTAACGAAGTCTCCTGCGTTTGTTCTGTGATTTCGCACTAGTTTTGCTTAACTGTCCGGTTCCGTTTTGGCGGTCACCTGAAACGCTGCTTCATCTGTTTATTGTTTCATATGACTCATCTAATAAACAGAAACAATGTAAACAGACATCGTGCAACGAAGAACCACTTGTCAGTGAATATTAGAATAAATGAAAACCACAATGGTAAAATAACTGATCTACAAGTGCAGACTTGCAGAAACTGCCCAGATGAATTTTGCCAAGACAGCCGCCAATATATCGTAGACCTGCTCAATTGGAAAGACCGCCTAACCAAAACTCGAAAAACTGGAAACACTATGGCGGCAGATGTAAAAGCACTTTACCCAAGCTTGTGCAGAGACACGGTGACAAAAGTCCTGGAATGTGCACTGGAGAAACATTCGAAGTTCAACAAGGCCCCAGAAATCATTGTTCAATTGAACAAAATTTGCCTAAACAATGTTGTCACCCAATATGGAGACCAGTTATATGCCAAAAAACGGAATTGTAACCGGTGACAACCACTCTGTCTCACTGGAAAACATTGCTGTACATTACATATCCTACAGCCGATTACTGGGGTGCTACGTGAAGCAGAACTTTTCCGCAGATTTATCGATGACATCATTTGGATAGCTCGATCAGAATCGTCTAATGAAGGCATTCAACAAGCACTACCTTCAGCCTTTGCCAACAGTGGTTTGGAATCAAAGTTTCGTCAAACTTGCACAGCCGATCAAAAGGGTGAATTTGAATTCCCAGATGTTAATCATTGCGTAACTACTGACGATGATTTTGGATTTGTTACCAAAGACTTCATAAAACCCACAACAGAGGGAAGGCAGTTCATTAACGGGAAATCATACCACCCAAAGTCAACATTCAAGTCAATCTTATTTGGAAGAAGCAATAAGATTGAGGCGTCTTAACCAAAGGAAAGAAGACTACCTCAGCAGCTTAAATCGACTCAAAGAAAAAGCGATTCGCTCAAACTTTCCTTTGGACATGACTAATGACATGATAGCACTGGCATCAAATTGGGAAGAAAGACTACGCCCTCCAAAATGCGACAAAAAGATGACCCACAAGTTTGGGCTACATCTTTCCCCCACCTGATGACTCTAACAGAGAAAGAAAAAAGTTAAATCCGAAGGCAATGATGACCTAAAAAATACCCAAGACAATTGGACAAATACTAACAAACTGCAAACACCTTGCTTTAAGTACAGTAAGACGAGAGAGCCTGTCAAGGGTGAGTCAGGACGTTGTGGCCACTATGCACTCTGTGGTTGTTATGGGAAACACAACAGATCAGTGGTATCTGGTGTTTCGCAAATAATGAGCAAAATGAAAGTCTTTCCGCTGAACCAAAACTTGACATGTGCAAACTATGGTATTTAGCTAGTGACTTGTGTGCTATGCCATGAACAGTATGTCGGGCAAACCAAGAATACATTTTCCAAGATGTGGTCAGCGGACCGCAATAGTGGGGTGCTGGGGCCCAGGCGTGGTGGGAGGCCCCATGTGCGGATAAAAAATGATAAGGTAAGGGATGATCTATGAAGTCAATAGCATTTCCACATATCATCAATATTTGTGACGTAATCTTGTGACGTCACATCTGTTAACTGAACTGTAACAAAACTTTATGATGTAACATGGCATTTGATAATGATTAGAGATTTGTTAAACTGTTGCAAAACCAGTCGCTAGAAGCGTCCCATGTTTTTGAAATATTTTCTTGAAAAAAGGTTTGAAAATATTTTGAAAAAACTTTCTGGCGATCCAACGTTTTCATCATCTCTAAACGCCAGTCTTCGCTCAGCAATAAATTTTACGACAGAAACCAAACGTTGCAGGCAGAGGCGATTTCCGGTATTATTCGCATTGATTGACCTGACTGGCTAGTTCTGCATCGATTCGTCTTAGTTATTATTACATCTGCTACTAAATGTAATCGTGACATCCATATGTTCCATCGATTGCTCATGGCTCCTCAGGCGATCAAGAGCTTGCTTCCAGTCGAAAAGTCTTTCTTTAATAAGGAAATGAGCACATTTAGTGGTATCCGCGCACATCAGTCTACAAGTAAAACATTTAACACAAGTTCGTGAAGGAGAAAAACAAAGCCAGCTTCTGTCAATCACTTCGCCATTGCGGTTCAGACGACGAATAAGCCTTGTGGTACATTTCAGTGACAAGTTTCTGTCTTCTCTGTGTTGTGGAACATCATGTTTTAAAAATAACTTTTCATCACAATGACAAAAAGAACCTCTTTCATATTTCAACCAATATTCCTGCTTTTTTCAGGTATATTGGCTTGCCAGAGGGCCCAGAGACCGATATCGTTGCCTCCAGCGACAGCGTCAGCCATCTCATCTATCGCGTTTTTCGATGATACATCTTGACGTTCTTCTGCTACGGCACTGCTGGTTAAACTAGGTCTATTTTCATCGTTATGTGCATCTATGTCTGTAACGACCTGTTCTTCGATTTTCTGTCCTCTTGCAGGTTCCGCAGAAATGTCTCCACTGGACTTCACTGCCACTGCAAAATACTCACTTGAATGTTTCTTGACTTGGCTGCAACTTCTTTCTCTCTCATTTTTGCCTCTTTTAGAACCATGGATAAGCTCTACACTTGTTGAGATGACCATCCCCTTCAATCCATGTTTATTTGTTAATAAGCCCAATAAGGCTTCCACATTTTCATCTCGAAAAGGGAGGACAAATTATGACTGTCACTTACTTGAGTATATTATCTACACTTTACAAGTCAAATAACAATTGATAAGTTTTAATGAAGTAAGACGTCCAGTGTGGACGATATTTCAGTCAAAACGCACAAAACAAAATCCTTATTTACTTGTCCTATTTAGCTCATGAATATTTTGCAGTTTTCTTAAATTTCTTTAAAATGTAAAATCGCCTTTAACAATATTATAAAACTAATTGCATGAAACATGTTTTAAATTGCACACCAGCTTTAACAGGATAGAAACTGGTTCAATTAGAAAGATTTCTGTTTCTTTTAGGTTTGTGGCTGCATCAAGGAAAAAATCTTTCTACATTATCGTAATGAGCCATAACGCTGAAGTAAATCTCTGTAATCTTTATTAGTTCGCTGAAGCATTCAATGGTATTGCAAGTTGCAAAATATTTGCCCATCTTTCATATTCCATCATTTCACAATAAATTGCATTTGCTTGATTTTTTTTCACGAACTCAAACAAGTTTTGATATTGGTCAAACAGTTTAGCTTCATCAATAGAAACGTTTCTCTCAAGCAGATACTACTCGCATGGTTCAACATTTTCCCATTCAGTTGTTTGCAAACGGGGGAATCTAGTCAAAGCATTTAAATTCAGCAAACAAAGTGGTCCATTTATCCAGATGTGCAACGCAAGACTTGTAAAATACAGAAACATCTGACATGAATAATACACAGTCACGATCTTACCTTCTCTCAGTATGAGTTTTCTCAGTGCTGATTTAACTTGGCTTATATGTACATCTGATTATCTCTATTGAATCCTTGCCTTCACAGTGGCGAAACACGATACAAACTCAACAATTGATGCTTTGGACTTCTCAATATTCTGAGCTTGTTCATGAAAAGCAACCACAAATGACTGCAAACATCTTAATGTCTTAAACAGAATTCTTTCAGAGAACTTCCAAAAAAACGTTTCAGAACAACAGTTGGCTTGTCGATGTACATGAAGTATGAATATGAAGCTGGGTGCATTTGAACAGGCCCGTAACCAGGGGGACGCAGTGGAGGTGAAACCACCCTAGAAAAATTTTCGTCTCCCCTGGAAAAATGTGTTGAACATCATTTAAAAATATTGGACATAGTTCAAAAATTTGGACCCCTCTCGGAAAACTCTTCGCCCCTCCTGGTGTCCCAAGCTGGTTATGGGCCTGCATTTGAAACATCCTTGGCAAGCTCAGGGTCGGATTTAACTGATGCGTAGCCCTAGGCTAATCCACTTGCGAGGCCTCCTCTCTCATTGTTGCGGGGAAAAAAATGGAAAGCGTTAATCAATCTGCGAAAATCCGAAAATGACGCTCTGAAAGTATAGTCAGTAAAAAATTCTTAATCATTACTGGAGTGCTCATGATCACTGCGTTTGTTGCTGCCTTCGACGCAAAAGCATTCAGTTGCACGGAATTGTTGAAATCCTACTAGGCTGGCGGGAATAGGATTATTTACTGCCACAGGCAAACCAACCGAAATCGCCACAACTGAAATATTTGACAAAACACATGGCCTACGTTTTTTATAAGAATCGCAACAGTTTTTTCTTATCTGTGTTAAAAAAAACAAAAAAAAATAAACACACTGCACCTATATAGTATGTGTGGCGACATCAAGACTTTAACGTGAGCACCACGTTGCAACTCGCTTACCACGGCTGTAACAATCTTACACACACGAGCAAAACACGTCACGTAAAACCCACCCAAGTCGTTGTAACTCTTAGGTTCACAATTCGCGTGTTTCTTACTTTTTCAGACTGATAAGAATCAAACTTAACTAAACTGTCGCGTGAAAAGATGTGAGGTTTAAAAATCAGAACCGTCACCAGAAAGTCTTGAATAGAGGATTTAAATTTGTGCAAGGGGACTTGACATTCTGAAAATTTGATAAAATCTTAAGTGATTTACCGTGTTTCTTATATAAACTTGGAAGGGCTGAGCTCAACAATGCCCACTGTGACGACGAGACTAGGTTAAATTTCGCTTATGTTGTCATTATTGAAATACGTATAAAGAAATAAAAAGTTACAATCATCGAATCAAGTAAGGCTTAACATAACACAGTAAACAGTTGAAAAGGTTTTGTCCCGCCTTCTTCACAACAAAATTTCGAAGAAATCATCAGAATTTGTTTGCCTAATTTTGTCACTCTAATGTATCGCATGCTTAGTGTGGACAACCTCTCCTGGAACACTGCGACCCTTTAATTAATTTTTAATTCTGTTGAATCTTGAAAAGGACCTTTCGCCTGACCAGTTAGTGACCATCAAGCTAAGAAATAAGGCTTCGCGTGGTTGGATAAACCAAGAACCCATAATCTAAGGCAGGGGTCTCCAAACGTTTTTGTCCGAGGGCCACATACGCTATTACACACTTGTTAGAGGGCCGGACTTCTTACGTCGTGTGATTGTTTCGGGAAAGGTTTCATTCCACCAAACCACAAATTTTTAGTTGATATATTATTTTTTCATCATTGACAAAATGGCTTCGCGGGCCGGATGAAATGGCTTCGCGGGCCGCATTTGGCCCACGGGCCGTAGTTTGGAGACCCCTGATCTAAGGCATCTGACCCAAACGCGCTTTTGTCATTTTTTTGCTGTTTCCCTGTATTGTTGGGGAAGAGTTCTGCGGTTGCCAGTTGGCAAAGTGACTTTTGCTGGCTATTCAAGTTCACCAAGATCTTCTATGATTTGCTTAGCACGGGAGCAGCACAAACTTGCGCAAGTACTCAATAGCAATCTGATTTCTGAATGACTTTACTGATGAAAATTCAAATGGAAAAATCACATCTAAAAATCGAGCTTTATGCGATACAAACGAGCTTTACGCGAGAGCTGTACGCAAACGCTGACAAAACTACTGTATTGCTCAGTCATCTAAGAAACAACTATGCTTTTGTTGTAGGATACTGCAGGTAGCCCTACACATAGCTCTTGTCTGCACTACAACCTTGCTTTGATCAGGTGCAGCGACGTAGTCCTAACTAGAGGTTTGAGCCAGCGGGTACTTAGTTGAAGGGAGCCCACTGGCTAACACTCAGAAAATAGTTGAGAAACAATAGCAAATCCGGTATGGAACGGCTATGCAAAACCCGAAATCACCGGAAAACCTCCGACAAACGCAAAAAAACAACAATCTAACAATCTACTGAAACCAAAAGAATAGCGAATACCAAAACACAAGCTAGATAAGGGCCCAGCGTAGCAGACACAATATAATGGTCTGTACATGCCAAGAATAAAAAGCAAAAGCTCAAGAAACAAGAAACAAAGGCATGAACAAACGGCCTAAAGGCTGTGATCAGTCAAGTGTGAAAACAAACGCTGATGATGTAATGACTGAACAGGAGAAACCCTGAACAAATGATGTCATGGAAAAATACCAAAAATAGTCCAAAAAAGATGTCATTGATAATGATGAAGTAATGAACAATTTATAGATATGATATCATGCCTATTTATAAGAAATATCATGTGATTTCCTGATACGCCCCTTTAATTTGATTGGCTGAAGATGAGTATAAAAGGGCCGATTTTGGCCGTCCAGGGAGTTCGCTTTTGTGAATTCCTTCTTAGGTCTACGCTGCTATTTGTAGTTTAGCCTTTGAAGTAAAACACAGTGGTGCTAGGATCACCTGAAAAGATTCGTCTTTTCCTGACGGCACAAAACTCTACCGAAGCTCTGCCTCGTGGCCATCTTAGCTCGACGGATGGTCAGGAGTGCTGCTATCTTCTCTCTGGTTGGTCCGATGAGACTTTAGCAGCTTGAGCCTTCAAACCGAAAATTAAGTCATTTGACTTATTTTTGGTTGACACTGGTGGCATTGTCCGGGATGACCCTTGACAGTCGATCCAGTGACCAGGACTCTGCCTCCGGGTCACCTTAGCTCGACGGGTGATCTAGAGTGCCGTTATTTTTCCTCTGGTTTGTCCGATGGAACTATAATGGCTTGAGTTCTTTGGATAAAGAACCCTTTGTTGTGGCCTTCTCTTTATCCGTTGTAAATGGTATTGTCCATGTTGACCTCTGCCATTTAAGCCAGTTCTGTCTAAAACAACGTCTTTTGTCGTTAGGTGACAAATTGGTAACACTAGCAAAAGGCGAATCTCTGTTAATTTACATAACAAAATGTTAATGGTGTTTCTGCCATTTAACCGTTATTGAAAATAACCCAAATTTAAAATACTTGTTCTCGTTGAGAGTAAACCACTTGTGTTTAGTGCGAGATAAAAAACGTGCTGACTTCCCCGGAAAAAGTATTTAAGCTTTTTCTAAGAAATTGCTCAGAGCACTGTCACGATTGAAATGAGCAGTGTACATTCAGTCTCATTTTCTGAAACTCTAGGTTGGTGAACAGGTTTCAAATTAAGTGTAAGACTTGCTGATTGTAGGAGTATTTTTGTGATACACTGATTGTGTTTGTGATTCTGATTCAAGAGAGAGTTCGATTGAATACATGCTATGCATGAAATGGTGAGTTTGCTAAGTGATTCTTTAATATGCATGAAATAGAATAAAAAATATTATGAATAAACGGATTTCATGAAAGATTATGTTTGTCATTTGTTTATCAGTCAGAAACCAGAGGAAGTAAAAACACATTTAGGTTTGTGAACATCTTCCTTGATATTTCTACGATTCGAACCATGAAGTGTTTTTACGGACATATCTAAATAGTAAGAAATTTAAATTAATTCAAATTTAGAAAAAAGATCTTACACCAGTTTTTACATTTAGCTTGGCAGAGGGGGGGGCGGTTCGCACCCATGCCACTCGTCAATTATGCCACTGGTCAGGTGCATTTTCAAACACGAACGGCCACAAGTTCTTTTGATAGAGTCACACACAACAATCGATACGACTGAGCAAACGCAGGACGCAGTCAGCGTGCTTTGAGTATATCGACACAGTAGTTGGCATGCGGCTTGACCAACCGTCATATTGAGATTCATGGTAACTCGTTGGAAGACTCTGACGTTATCACCATGAAAGTTGAACAAAAGTAATTTCGTGAATAATAATTAAGACATCAATTTTTGACGAAGTTTAATCTAAATGATCATATACCGGCCATTGACTCTATGCGTGCCACAGTTTGCTGGAGGCCCCCTTTGATCTTGAAGCCCTAGGCTTAAGCCTATATAGCCTATAGGTAAATCCGGCCCTGGGCAAGCTACAGTAGAATAAAGTGATAACCACCTGGTTGTGCTGTGAGGAATATGTTTTTGGTACTCAATATCCACAAAGCCACATTAGTTTTTTCACTCTCTTTTGCGAACTTTGCAATTGCAACCACATGTAATTCACTCAGCATCAAAATCATTTAGTCCTTTTCTGAAAAATGGACACTTCTGGCGAATTTCTTCATTTTTTCAGCATTCCTGATTAGCTATAATTACTAGAAAGCACTACACTAAGCTATGTACAATACACTAATCATCGTATCGCGGTTCATCAGCAAAGCTAGTATACAGTACCTATAATGGAGTGAGAAGCCCCCACTGTATTGCTAAAGCCATTGAGGCATAGAAAAAATGTTTACCACTGTTATGTAACGTTTAATGTGAAAGCACCCACCTTTCCAGCCGAGAAATAACTCAACCAAAAGAGATTAATTAGACACCTTGCAGGGCCTCCCATAAACTAAGCTGCGCCACCAGCTCGTATCTTGTAGCAGTTGAGTAGGGACAGCTTACTGGACTGAATATAAATACGTATATCATGGCCAGTGGGGTAACTGACGGGTGGCAGAGAGGCGACTTGCCCTCCTGGCAAGCTAAAAATCGGTCTCCCACTTAATTTATATTTCGGGTTTAACATTCTTATGGTTTTCAGCAGGTTGTTGTTTTTGTGCGTTTTTCGGATTATTTTCCGGTGATTTAGGGTTTTAGTTTAGCCATCCACATCCGGATTCACCACTATTTCCCAAGTTTTTTTCTGAGTGTTGGCTAGTGGATCCGTACAATGGCCAGTAGGCCTCTTTTATCTAAGTTTACCACCCGAGCTCAAATCTGTGGTTACGTCACTAGCTACGTAAAATAAGAAATGTTGAAAGGAGGTTATTTTGACATTTTGGAATGTCCTCGGAGATTACTTAATTTCTCATGAAAACATTGGACATGTTCTCCAAAAAGAGGAGACGTTTGGTAGCCCTACTTAACAAAGCTACTCATATGGGACCTGTGCAAATATGAGTAAGGCAGACGCAAAATATACTAGTATCGAGTAGAGACGTAAGTAATACGTTCTACGTGGCTTGGTCTTGTATTCACTAGATTCAGATGCCTGACTGACTTCAGGAAAACAATAGGTGTAATAGTTTTTTCGTCACAATATCAAATATTATACAAGTGAAATACTGCCATCTGGGCAACTGATATTTAATAGCGTCTACAAACAAACTTTCGTCGCTAACAAAAATGACTAAATGGCACGCACATGTCGTACAAATGGCTAAACACATGAACATGGTGGGGGCCCTCTTTGGTGGGGGGCCCTGGCTTCTTGGACCCCCCTTGAATCCGGCGGTGGCGCACCGCAGTAATCGGAACACACCTAATTGCAAAAATTACAAAAATGTAGAAGCGGCCTTGTGGCGGCACTATGCTTTGTTCCATGGCAACGTAAATAAACCACCAAAACATGAAGCCTACATCGTCACTTTTGTTGAACAACCACATATTCACTCTCTGAATATTTGCGAAAAATGGTACAACCAGCTTGACGCACAAATTAATATTCACAGCATGATCCTCCCCCGCGTGACATAAAATATTTGTTTCCCTTTTGCACTTAACGTTGATGTGTTTTGATTATCGCGGCCGACGTGCTAGAGTTTATGGTTCTCGTCAGTCACAGCGTTTCAAATGCGACCGCTGCGGTTTGGTTGCCATCGTTACTAAATGCAAGCTTAGCTTACGCAGTCTGTAGTTGTGCTGAATCATAAGGCGTGTTGTTTCAAGCTACATTGGAAGCGCCGTTTGAGAGTAGTTGCATTATTTTGAGAGCGATGCAGTGGCGCACGATGCGGGGGGTCGGGGGGGATGGCGGCCGCACCCCCGGCTTGAATTATTCAGGGCAAACTCTGTTTTCAGGGCAAGCTCAAGTTGCTCAAAAGTCCTGAAAGATAAAAAATATTTCAATACAGTAAAATATTTCAGGGCAAATTCTGTTTATCAGGGCAAGTGCAGGTTGTTCAAAATTCTGAATGATAAAAAATATACATTCGATACAGTGAATTCAGGGCACACTCTATTGTTCAGGGCAAGCACAAGTTGCTCAAACACCCTGAATGTAAAAACTGTTTTCAATACAGTGAAAAATTTCAGGGAAAACTCTGTTTTCAGGGCAAGAGCAAGTTCCTCAAAAATCCTGAACGATAAAAAATATTTCAATGCGGTGAAAATTTTCAGGGCAAACTCTGTTTTTCAGGGCAAGCGCAAGTTGTTCAAAAGTCTGAATGATAAAAAATACATATTCAATACAGTGAATTCAGGGCACACTCTGTTTTTCAGGGCTAGCGCAAGTTGCTCAAAAGTCCTGAAAGATAAAAAATATTTCAACACAGTGAAAAGTGTCAGGGCAACTCTGCTTTTCAGGGCAAGAAAGTTGTTCAAAAATCTGAATAATGAAAAATCATTGACGGGCTGTCAGGGGAGGCAAGGAAGGAAGTTCCTCCACTACCATAATCATGAAATGTCCAAAACGATTTAGGGATCCAAATCGACAAACTGGATACAAATTTGTCCTTTCATGTTGAAAAGGTGCAATTATTGTGTGATTCTAATCATTTTCATAGTCAATACATCTGAATTTGCGTATTTCTTCTTCAAGTCAGGGGACAGTCATGAAGGGAGGCAGCGACTGCTGGTGCTCCTCTCACCGGGTGCCTTTCGCATTGAGCAGTTTGTCACAAACTGTGGTGGTGAGCGCTTGCCGTATAATTACCTTTATGTCAGCTCTGTAACCTTCATGTCAGAAACAGTGTAATGTTTGTATACCCTTTTAATGTATGTACTCCTTCTACTATATGCTCTCGCATTCCATAGACTGGCACTTACTTGACGTTGTGCATAATATACTGAATATGCAGCGTTATGTCACATCAGTAGCTGGTCAGACATGCAGCTACAGTGGCAAAGCGGCGACGGGAGTTTTACGGCCGAAGTGTCCCGCTGGACTCAATAACCTAGCTCAGTGCCCTTGTCCACGAGAGACTCGGTGTAAAACAAGTTGTGCTAAACGCTTTAATTAGGTTAACGTTTATCTTATACTTTTAAACAAAACAGGGTCCTCGAGGCTGGTCCCCTAAAGGCTATCTACGCAAAAAGTAAACAGCCAATATCACCAACCCTAGCTGCTGGTGACAGGACCGTTGTACTCATTTAAACATATTTACATATTT
>Ga0210059_1001592_pt1 | contig 34517 bp, 21 predicted proteins | sample Ectturendosymbi2_FD_188042 | JGI IMG/M metagenome (GOLD analysis project Ga0210059, IMG submission 188042) | Ecteinascidia turbinata endosymbiont from Florida, USA - Sample 2 (SPAdes) (version 2) | ecosystem: Host-associated > Tunicates > Ascidians > Unclassified | place: Key West, Florida... | reverse complement strand
CACGTCTTCTTGAACAGAACCACATGTGGGTCACAGAGATAAACCTGGATGTCCGATTAGTAAAATTATGGTTAAATCTCAGACAACCAGTGAGTCAAACGCTAACAGGAGAGCACACAAATCATCTACCTACAAGGGTTCATGTCCCCTTGACAAAACGAGATGACGTGAAATGTAGGTTGAAGCAGTGGCGTAACTGACTCATATTTTGTACTGCATATAAGCAAGATACCTTTGGTGCTTATGACCAAAGTTACAAATTTTGAGCAGTCTGCTGTTCGGACAGAATGATGGAGTTTAATAGTGTAGTTAAGAGTTTTTTAGCAATCACTGCTAAGCTTGTCCCAACCGAGTAGGGCGGTTAGTGGATTATGGATTTGAATCATGTTGCGTCCACGTACATGGGCATCGGAAGGGGGGCAAGGGGACCTTGGCCATCCCTGGATTTTGAAAATTTTATCAAAAAAGATTGTTTTCTTAGTTTCGAGTGGTAAAAAAACAAATTTTACCACTTTTGGCCTCCCTAGAAAAATTTTGGAAAAATCCCCTAGTGCCCCCCCTGAAAAATCCTTCCGATGGCCATGTCCACGTAGGTCCCCTTGGTCTATATATTTTCGACATTTATAGCCTATTTGAGATACAAAATGTTATCAATCTAAATATGTGCCATGCACCAGGAGATTAACAAGTCAGAAAGGTTTATGCATGTGTATTTCGGCCAGTTAAAGCACGATGCACTTGCTTTTCAAGCAGAATTTACATAATCATTGTCATTTAATTAACGACGATTATTTAGATATGTCGTAATGAAATGCAAATATCAAACAAATTTTGCAGGAAATCAAAATCAAGCCTATCGTTCAGTTATGAAAACGCTATTACCAATGGAACAAACCTGAGGCCGATCAAAGCAATGCACCGCGATGAACGTTTTCTTTCATTAGCGCTTAAGACCCATCCTTTTGTTAAGCTCTATTCTTAAGACACGTCTTGATGAAGTTTATCCTAACGTATTTATTGCACTTCGGATTATGCTAAACTGCCCCAATACTGTTGCCAGCGCTGCAAGGAATTTCAGCAAACTGAAGCTGATCAAAACCTTCAACAGATCTCATATGACAAATAGCAGACTATCCTCGTTAGTCATGTTGTCAATCTAAACTTCATGTGTGTGTCCTCTAGATTTGGAAGATGTCATAAAACAGTGGTTCTCAACCTTGCATGGTTTGTGGCCCCCTTCCAAAGACTCCCAACACTTGTGCCCCCCTGCTCATTAATAGGGTTTTGCAATATCACGGCAGAGCTATTAGTAAAGACCTCTGCTCGTGGCCCCCAGGGAACCGCTCCGTGGCCCCCAAAAGGTGCCGAGGGCTCCGGTTGAGAAACCCTGTCATAAAGGCTTTTGCATGCCAAAAGACTCGCTCCAAGTTGTTCTGATACCGCTACAAAGTGACATTGTTTATGATATTTTCATGGTTATTGTTACGTAATATTTTTCATGTGTGCTACTCTATTCTGCCACTGTACAGTGATTTCTTTATTTTGCTATATACCACGGTCCGCCAGTTCAGTAGTCCGGCGAGCGATAGATTAATTACAGCGACAAGAAATTTTTTTTAGAAATCACCATTAGGGGGGCCCTTGCAAGGATTTTGGAGTGGGCAAGATTTGGGCAGCTATGGCACTGTTCATACCTGTTTGTCATTGTTTAGTGTACAGCTTCATATACAGATAAAATTGTTTGGCATTATATTTTAGTTTGCTAAATGAATGTGGTTTTATTACTGATACGGAGAGATGAATGAACTGCTCAAGAAATTCCGTTTTTGACCTACCACATTTGTTTTGTTGTTTACTCAGGCAGTGCCCGGAAGCTATCCCCTGCCCTATCATTAAGTCAAACAATAAGTGGAATTGATTCAGGAGTTAATTATTACGATTTAGGTGTGGTTACGTGGGGGTGAATGGGGCACAATTCCCCGCGCGCCGAAAAGCCCCAGTAATGTCATAAGTACTTCCTTCAATACACTACATTGGCTTCCGAAAGCCATCAGGTTCGAACATGGGGTCGCCAAATTTGCCTCTTGCCCCGGGCGTCATCTAGCCTCGTTACGCCCCTGGGTGTGGTGGATCTTCCAACAAATCATAAGCCGACCTTACCCAGTCGCAAGCCACTGATGGGTATCAATTTTAGACAGGATATGCTACATGAAAACGTGAAATTCTACTTAGCAATTTACCCAATTGAAGCACATTAAATCACCCGAAAATTTTTTCTGTTTGTGTGGAATAACGTATGAGTTTTTGGGAACTAATTACTGCGTACCCAAACGGTGGCCAATGGGACCCCTTCGGCTAAGTTTTGCCCCCCCCCCTGGCTCAAACCTCTAGTTACGCCACTGGGTTGAAGGGCATTAAAAACATGATTAACGGACTTTACAGCACCATATTGCCGCACTCGATTGTAATCACCATCCATATTGAGTTCACCGTGGCCCAAATTAAGCATGCACAAGATTGTAGGTGCGTGGGGATTACAACAGAGCAAACGCCAAATGCTATTTGGTTGCCAAGGAACAAGTTGTACAATGTTAAGATAAGATATGTAGTGGACAGTAAATTTCAAGTTTAGAACCTTTGCAAAACAATGAATTGTGAAGAGACTGTGTTTTGTATGGAGGTAGCTGTACATAACAAGATGAAAACGGGAAGAATTGTTGGAAGGGCTTTTAAAAAACTTTGGAACAAAAGCAGAAACGAAAGTAGGTCTAACATGTGTGCTATGAAAAGTAATTAGAAAAGCTAAACTGACGGCGGAGACGTAGTGGCGGATGACCTAACTCACACAAGATACTGTCATATAATGTGGTCCTATTAAAGGCAGCTGCAGATGAGCTTTGCATCTGCCTTTCGAGAAAATCCATGTCTGTGACAGAATGGCAACCATAAACAACATCTCCACAAGCCTAGGATAGGCAATGCATGCGCACGATAATAACTGAAAGTGAATGCCGGAATCAATTCTTAGCGGATTGATCTTTGACATTGCTTCGTGACACAATGTTGACATGTGCGCAAACACTAACTGGGAACGACGAACAGATGTTTGTCAGAAACAACTTCAGTCAGCAATTAATTAAGAATATGTAATCTAAAGTAAAGAGATGGGTTGTTTGAAATAAGAAAGAAGCTTTTGCAGCGTTGCATGTCTCACTTGACAAATCAGACCACATCAACCGACTCACATCTTCAGATATAGTATTACCCAAAGCACCACAATCTCCAAAAAAACATGTTAACGTATTATCGCCCACAAGTAAAATATAGAAAACTTGGTGCTTGTAGCAACGTCAGTGGCATATACCAAGAAGAGTTATGGACCAATCACGGAACCTTGAGCCACGCGAACGCCACAGCCAGTGTGTAATAGGTTGAATCTAGAGAAGTGGTTCTCTATCTTTTCGCTGAAAGGAGTCAAATCCAGACCGACGATTTAGTTAGAGAGTCGCACTAAAAAAGGTTCAACACAAGTCAATGGACACGATTTGTTTACTGTAGAACCAAGTCCGTTACACAAAAGATAATGGTGCTACTGAAAGACTGCTGAGAGCCTCACAAAATGTGCTTGGGAGCCGTGGTTAAGAACTATTGATCTAGAGCGCCCTAAACGCACAAACTTGCGACCTATGTATTAAATATGACGGCACTAGGCTGAGAAGAGCCAATGCCACCAAACTGGCGTAATTAAAGATACCTGGGTGAACAACTTTCGTGACAAGCTTAAGAAACATCTAAAGACGCATCACGTGATGAGAAATCATTACCTCTGGCTACAAGGAACTTGTAACTAACTTCCAGTAAGGTGGAAGTCGTGCAAGTATTCGCAAAATCCGGAATTACGACCATAAAGCAGCTCATTCGTTTTAAGATACGTATGGCGCCTAGTGGTCATTATGGATAATCTTTTCAGAGACTTTTGACAAAGCAGGAGGGGTACACATAGATTGTTAACTTTAAACATCTTTTAAAGATCCTGATTTGTAAAGAGGAATAGCCGAAGATATTTGTCAATCTTTGGGAAACCAAAAAATCAGATTTTGGACGAAAGAGTGACATTTCTCCCTGCTCCATCTCTCTATGGTCGTTCCCGTCGCGTCCGACAATCAGTTCGGCGTCGATCGCAGTCCCTGACGTATGTTTGGATCGAATATGCTTATTTGTTTTACAGGAGAGAGCACGAGGAAACGCGCTCCACTGCCAATTGTTCCCAGTTTTTCGTATTTATATGAAGTTCCTTCAAATTCCTTTTCAGTACATCCTTGTAGCGGAGTTCGTGGCGAACGACAGGTCGAGGGGCAGAACTTGCCTGTCCACAGGTGTCCTTCGGAAGATGACAATCTTCCATTCTGCACACATGCCCACTCCAACGGAGTCCATATTTGTTCATTCTATGGAGTAAGATTGTATCTGCGACACCAGTTCTCTCGAAAATGGTAATATTTGGTGCACGGTAACGCCAAGAGACGAGGATAGATCGCAGACAGCGGAAAATGAACGCATTGAACGTTTTTTCATGGTGTTGGTACATTGCCCAGGTTTCACAGCTGCAGAGCAGCATGCTGAGCACGCAAGCCATATGGACGCGACTTTGACCTGAACTGCAGTAAGATGCTGATTTGGCCACACTCAAGAGCGAAGTTTCCCAAACGTAGAGATTTCTGTCGGAAATCCATCAGTACCAGACTTAATTCTTTTAACGATGGAACAGCTTGTTTGACTGATGCAAAGAAATTTCTGCCTCGAGGTCGTGCAGAACCGGAAGTTGCTGTAAGTGGGAAAGTGCATCCATCGTGAAATGCTCTTTTTGTGAATAGATTGAACTGTACTGTTCGTCCCAGTGGTCAAGCTGGAGAGACGGGTCTTGGACAATCGATCCTTGTGCTAACAGAAGGAATGCTGTCCTCTCTGGCTGTGGTTCTATGGTGGATTTAATGCCACTGTATACTTGTCGAAGGCCATCAACCTCAGAACATCTCTGCACTTCTGTGCTGATCTTTGTCCAGAACTCACACAAGGCAGCGTGAACCAGTCGCTAAACATCAGTTAAGGCTGTGCGTAGTCTGGCTTTCAGCATCTCTGATATTTCGTGTTTTCAGCTGCAGCCTGGCATCACGTCTCGCTTCCATAGCAGGAATCAGCACATTGGCACTTTCACGAAACCAATTGGGCTGCGCCCTCTGCATTACTACAAAAATTAGGCATTTTTAAATGAACTGCATCAAATCGGCATGTTAAAAAATAAATCGACGAGGATCGTACATACACAATGTTGCGATTTAAGCCCAAATCAAACCCAATATTCTTACATATGCTTGGTGCCATAACATAAGGAACTCGGACTCGTCCGTTCACCAGGTCTAAATCCCATATGTTGTTGTAAATACTCGCAGATCCTGGTGTTTCGTCATCAAAAACACTATCTTCTTCTCTGATGTATGCCTGACCAGAAACAAGCGCTAAAGTTTCGGGACATTCTTCAAGAAAATGGACAATCATATCTGGCATTACAGAAACCAAACGGCACGAAGCTTAACACACGCAAGATTCGCGCTTTAATGACAAAAATAGTTTAATTATTGCATCTCCGTGGCAACTGACACTGTACGTTTGGAACCAGTTTTGATTAGCAAGAAACATTGCTTGAAAGACAAATTGCAACGGATAAATTTAAACACAGGAATGATGTTTCTAATCAAATACAAAAAACTTTTAACTCTGATTACGACTAGAGATAGACCGATATATCGGCCTGGCCGATAAATCGGGCCGATATTGGAGTTTTACCGATATATTCGTATCGGCCAAAAACGGCCGATTTTATTGGCCTCAGTCGGCGTTGACAAAATGTGGACAACCTCCGCAAGTAAGCACAACGAACCAAGTCAAGACAGTTATCTTGCAGCAATGGTAGCAGGTGCGTTTTCATAAACAAGCAGACAAAATGAAACATGGAACACGCGTTGGTCGTCGCAGCCGAAATAAAAGCATCATCATTAATCAGATTAATTAAACATAATAACAAAATATTGAATTTGCTGCAATTTGAAAAATTTTAGCTTATAAATTCTGATTTTTGAAGTTTTTGAAAAAAATTCAAGGTATAGAATACACTAATTTTTTGATAAAGAAGCAGAAAACAAGATTCAAAAATTTTGGGAATATCGGTTATTGGTCCATGAATGGCCGATATCGGCTCAAAAAAAGCCATATCGGTCGATCTCTGATTACGACTACTCCTCATATAAATAATTTCTCGAAATCTTGTGATCTCTCAGAAAACTATTTGTGCCTGTACCACATGTTCAAATGTTCCGTGAGCGTTCTTGACCCTCGGTTTTATCAGGCTTTTATTTCGACATAGTTTCATGATATTTTTCATTGGCTACAACTTTATTACCGCGCTGTCAAACCAACTAACCCACTAACAACACCAAGTTTGTTGCCACATGATTAATGAAAACAAGAGCTTTGATGCAAACTAGCATTTTACGCACTGACCGTCAACAAAAGATCTATGCTGACATCCGAGAAGCTTATGTCGGCCTCGAACAATCCCCGCGTGGCGCAGTTGCATGAGATCGCACAGGCATATTCATCGCTTTCATAGCCAAGAATACAACCAATTCCGCATCGAGTCACGTCAAATGTACACTGATGGCCATCAACATGCCCTTGCAAGAAAGTTGGTAACACTTGAAGTCTTGGAAAACAAAGTCAGATGCATCGACATAACTGACAAGTGCCACGACTTTCATCGGTTGGGCCTCGCTTGAAAGATTTCCCTAAAACAGTCTGCCGAACGCTGTGGCATGCACGGAAGAACATCTGCAAAGTTCAACTGAGCAAGCTGAATCAGGAGGGGGGTCGGGGCAAGTTAGACTGCCGACTTGTTACAATAAACATGACGCCGATTAGCAATCTGTGCAAAAGTACAGCCGCAAACTTTCATGAAACATAATTCATCTGCTTCATTATTCTTCGGCTTGCAATAAATAGACTACACTGGGAATTGAGCAGGCAAGGGAATCAAAATTCAAAGATTCTTAAAACTACATATGTGTCGTCAAAGCTAACAAATTAAGACCATTGCCATCTTTATTAAAACTGGTTGTATAATTTAGTTTCACGATGCTTAGATGTTTTATAATTTGAGATAGCTACTTCAGTGAGAAATATAAAAACGACTATAATCAGTAAGGAGTTACCCATCTTTGATGAAACTCGTGTCAAACCAAATATGGAACAGCTGAGCTTTCTACAAATGCAATTATAATTTAGCAGCACCTCATTTTCTTCAACATAAAATTTACACATTAAAAGAACGCTCACCAGTGTCACCACTGTAGCGTTTTTTTTTCACTGTGAGGTAGTTACGTTATAGTTTTCTAACAAATCAGTGGCATTCACATTGCAGGTTTAGAAATTGGTGAAATTATAGAAAAGGGCAACCTTCTTGTCTCTATGCTGGATAGAAAGACATCATGCCATGTTGGTGCATCTTTCTGCTCTATATAGTACACCAGTGTTTTTCAACCTTTTTGCTGCAGCGGAACCCTTGACAAATGTTGACGTTGCTTATGGAACCCCGGGGCCGTCCCTCGTCAAGCAAGTGCGGGGCCCAATGGAAAACCTAGGCGCGTGGCTCCTGTGAGCAGTGGTGCTGTGACGTCATTGTGCTCAGTCAACCGTGGCACGACCTTTCACGAAGATGTTTTAGCACAGCGGTTCTTAACATTTTCGGTATAGTTTCCCACCAAGGCCAATCACCAAGTTGGAATTTCTCTCTGATATATTTAGCGACGATGTTTTACGGAACGCCGTTTAGCCAATAGTAGCTACTAGCTCTCTGGTGTATAGGCTTGGCATAGCAAACAACAACAATTTAAAGAATTTCACTCATGGTTTTCATTCAAGAATTTTACTCAATTGCATCATATCGCATAAAAAAAGTAAAGTGCTCATTTCAATATGATTTTTGTGGTTCCTTTCTCTTCGTTAGCATCTCGACGCGTTGATTAATGGTAGAAAGCGCAGCGTGAGAAATCCTCCAATTCCAGTTTGTTGGGTGCTTTGGCCTTAATAACAAATCTATTTTTAACACAATCCAGGAGGCATGGTTTCACCTTTCACCAGCGTTTCTGTAATAATATGAGACTTTTTCGCTTTGGCGATGCGAAATGCAACGACATAGGATGCCTAAACGATGGAAAATTTGCTTGGTTAAATGCACTTCCTGCATCCAGCCTGACACATTTGAGACAACCTTTTTTAAACTCAAATTACTTACTTAACTTGCTAGCTTGGCGCTTGTGAACATTGTTCAAATGCTGTTTGAGCTGGAGTGGTTTTAAATAGCTGTTAGCCAGTGTTTTCACGCACAAGACACCCTTGCGGGATATCTTCCATCTTTCTGGAGGCAAGTAAAGTCATACTAAATGTAGACTTCCTGGTATTTTCGCCGATTAGCCTTCGCAATCGACATTTTTACACTACATTAGATGTCTGGGAAAAACAGTGATTCGTTGAAAAATAGGCTAGCATATTTCGCCGTGAAACATTGTACGTTCGAAGTCATGTTTGCTTAGTTCCTTGTTAACCTAACTTGTTGCAACATCAAATAACATTATCTTCACCGACATATAAGTTCTTTTTGACCTTAATCAACTGAAATCAGCTTTTTATACATCATTTCTTCCACGGGTTAACCTAACTGCCTATCTTTAGCGACGGTGGCTGCCTTTAACAACGATCGTTATTGGGTTATGACTTTTTGAGTATTGCATGTTCACCACTAAAAACGCAATAATTACAAAAAATGCGCTAGTTGACAAGTAGGTGTTGGTTTAAAAAAATAATTTTGTGACAAAATAATCAGATTTACTTCCTTAGAAACTGTGTAAATTAAAGAATTTCCCACCGGTTAAGAACCACTGTTTCAGCAGAATAATTATATGAATATCCTACAGACGGCCATAAACAGTATGCAACTGTGGTGGACATTAAACAGTGTACCAATACCACTCGTAATTGGGCCGAAAATTGTGCAATGGAGATCCGAGAGGACAAGTGCAAAGTTATGTCAATCAAACCGAACTAGCAAGCGAATAGAGCTCACAAAGCAATTACGTCGCTCTTGTTGAACGGCATTTTCGTTCCAAGAGCAACTGAAAACTGCTAGCATGAACTGATTATATCTTTCTCATTTTTGGAAACCACAAGCGCAGAGGCGTTCTTGATAACGTTTGCACGCACGATCAGTTATCTGCTTTATGATTATGACGCAATACATGAAAAGAACCAGGTTTCACAAGGGAAGAACCCGCCCAAAGTTACCCAAAAATCCAATTCATAGTTATTCTTAAAATCCTTGACTTGGAATGCAAACCGTTCTTTATGAATTAGAAAACGTAATGTACAAAGATTTTAGAACTATCACGTCACATATGTAGAACCACTTATCAAACGCAATATATAATCCGCGTAGTTGATTGATGAAATATAAGCCTATAGCCGACCAATAGTGTGACAAACTGGAACGAGTGTGCTGGATGACATTCGCAATTTTTACCTTGCCTAGTTAAGCTGCAAGGCTTAGAGTGTCCTTTACGCTCATGAACCTGGACTTTGAAGTACAAGGTTTTTATCCCTACTTATGCTCGCAAATAGGCAAAACAATAAAAATTGGTGAGGCGACAAATGATAAAAATACATGCACGACCGACAAATAACGCGAAACAATTTTGTTGACTAAGAAAATAATGAAATTTTAAGTGCGAACACTTCACAAAATTTTGCGCTGGTTTGCATGAGATTTTTGGCTTTCACTGGTTCAGTCTCATCTTTGTCATTTGCTTTAATGTCGTAGCGTTAATTTTATTTTGACAAAATATAATAATGCGTAATCTATGGTAAATTCTGCCATGAAACAAAATTGCAAGCCTTTATCAAAATGCAGACGACCCACAACCCAGAGTTGTAAACGGGCCTCAATTTGAAGCCTGAACCCGAAATCACAAGCCCGAACCTGACATTTATGTTTAAAGCCCGATTTAGGGCCGAAAGCCAAGCCAAATGTATCGAGTGAGTCAAGATGTGCGCAACTGCGAGGCATCGGTAGCGTAGCAAAACAAAAATGACTAAATAATTCACAATCGTTTTTAGTCAAGATTTAATCAACTCGATTGCTTCAACAGTAACTCGCAACAAAAGTGTCCATTGTTGCAAAAAAATTTGTATGCAGGCCCATCGCGAACCTGTCCCAACCCGAAAAGTCCGGCCTGTCTTAACACTCCTTCACAGCCAACCAAAAACTTTTCAAAACAGAACGATCTTTCGAGAACCGATAAACGTTACATTGGAAAAACTGCAGCCGAAGATGATGCGACAGACACTCGCCTTGAACTGGTCATTGCGCGTTGAATCACTACATAAGCTACTTTGTTGGCAATAGCTGTAGGTCAGCTACAATCGTAACTGGCTCTAGTAACAACCAAGTTCCATCCATAAAGAGTGAGATATGATGGAGCGCGGATATAATGCGTTATTTAGCAAGAGATTGGAGCGCGAATGTTCGGTAGAGGAAATTCACCGTTCGTTCAAACGAAATAATTGTTTGCTAACAATGAGATTTATGCTACTGAATTCTCGAGCTCATGGAGTATCTGGAAATAATGAACGCCCTTCCCAGACACCACGGCGGAGCCGGCCCTGTGGAACCCCCCATGCAATGACTGAAGTGTCTATTCTACTTTCTGTAATACACCAGATAGGTAGAAATATCGCATCTATATTTTGTCATCAAATCATCAAAAAGTTTCCTGCGGAACCCCTGGCGGCCACTCGCGGAACCCCGGTTGAATAACACTGCGGTACACCATGCAACGCATAATATCTTTCCAAGGTGTGTATATGTGGCATACGTTTTAAGATATCACAATCTGCAGGCAATGTTTAATGACAAAACTTCAAATGGGTCTTGCAAAAATGGCACGCAGTTTCATAATGACCCCACGTACCTCCTAAATAGCGAAAAAACGTAAGGTGCAACACGTATACTTAGAAGTGATGATAAAAGAATCTTAAAACCACAAATTTTTTGATACAGACCAAACCCTTGAATAATGTGATCCCAAGGCAATTAACATAAAAAACAACAACAAAGCAATTGCAAGCTGGTGTCAACCTGGTATTAAACAAATCCATCAGTGGCATACATTAGATTTCAAATTAAAAAACAATGCAAATGGTCTGCACCAAACAAATAGCATCAAAGTTTTAGGCTAGTAGACAACTAAAAAACAGAGTTAGCAATGAGCTTTGGTAGACAATAAATTGTTTTGTCAATTAAAGCAAACAAAATTACTGAAAATATGAAATGTAAAGTTAAATAAATAACTATTTTTAGATAAAGTGACACATGACTAGTGGCATAAGAGAGTGTTCTAATAGCCCAAGTTTAAAAAGCTTATTGTTGAAAACTGTGTTTAAAAGAACATCATAACTGAGTCAAATCTCCACAGGCTGATTTCAAGCTGACTCCATCTCTTACTTTTGCATTCCAAAAGCTGTAACTCTGTAGGATCTCCAGAATAACTGCAGGGCCCTTGCAATGTTGGCCACACTGCACAAACACAAATCTTCAGTCATTCACATGTTCCAACATAAATAGCACAGATGACAGCAGAGGTACTTTGCAACTGGAGAGTGATGGTACAAGTACTGTATGCCAAAATCATTTCTTTTCACACATATGCTGGAGGAATTCGCTACAGGCAGTACTCAAAGGTTTTTAGAAAAGCCAAGTCTACATATCAATATGCTACATAAAGCAAACTTTAGTTCAAGGGTGCTCAAAGTGCGGCCCGCGAGAAGAATTACTGCGGCCCCCGTCTGGGCTCATAACCTGCTAGTTGTATTGGATATGATGAAGAAAACCTAGCTTTTGTGATCAAATATATTTCCTATATTTTTATAATTTTTGTGACACAATTAACCCAAAAGCAGTGGAATTCCAAACCTCATAGCCCAAATTATTGTACAGGCCTCTTTTTAGGCCACAAGACCAACAGGTTAAAAGTCGCGGCTTCAAATATTTTAGCGCAATCGTCAGAAAGTGTAACCTGTAATCAATTTTTACAAGGCGTGAATGACGCATATAAGCCTACGAGCTTGGTTGGTAGCTTGTAATCCTGTAATCATTCTGTTGCGTAATAATCATTCATTTCTTTAAGGCAGTGTGAATTGCACGTACCAGTATGACCGGTAGGCTAACATTATTTGTATTGTTGAATTTACTGGTAGTGCTTTCTACAGCATTTCCGCTTCAAACAAACTCAGATTAATATTAGTGCAACGCAGGCTGTGGCTTGTAGTTTTCGTATTTCAAAACTTCTTGAGCAACCAAATGAGTAAGAAAAGGCATATTCAAGATGAGGACCGCACATTTCAAAAGAGGTGGACTGAAAATTTTTTCTTTGTTGAGCATGAAGAGAAAGCTATGTGTTTGATATGTAAGCAGAAAGTGGCGGTTGTGAAAGATTGCAACTTAAAGCGGCATTGCCAAAAAAATCATGCCACTTATCACTCACTTTGTGAACATCAGAGATTAGCGAAGATAGAAAAGTTACAAAAAGCAGTGGTTTCACAGCAGTCAATGTTCAAAAAGATGAACGAAAAATCGCAGGCTTCCATGAAATCGCTAAACAAGGAAAACCTTTTACAGAAGGTGAATTTTTCAAAGAGTTGATGCTGAAAGTAGCAGATACAGTGTGTCCAGATAAAAAAGGTGCTATCCAAAATGTAAGTTTAGCACGAATGACAATAACACGCAGAGTAGAAGAAATTGGTAATGATCTTCACGATCAACTTCAGAGCGATGTACAGAAATTTGTTTCTGTATCATTGGCTCTGGATGAGTCCACGAACATTGGCTCCACCGCCCAACTTCTTATTTTTCTCTGTGGAGTAATGAAAGATTTCCAGGTTTCAGAAGAACTTCTCGCTCTGGTTAGTTTGAAGCAGCGAACAAGGGGTTGTGATCTTTTTGAAGCAGTCTGCGATACTATTGATAAAAGTAATTTGAAATGGTCTCAGTTAGTCAGATGGTGCTCCATCTATGACAGGAAGAGAATCAGGTCTTGTGGCTCTGCTAAAAAAGAAGACTCGAAAATTCTGAATCTGATTTAATACATTACCAATGTATTGTTCACCAGGAGGCGCTTGTGGCACGTGTTCTGAACCTGAATGATGTGATGAAAATTGTGGATTAAGAGTGTGAATTTCATAAAAAAAAAACAGGCTTGCACCACCGACAATTCAAGACATTTCTTGAAGAGTGTGGAGCAGAACATGGCAATGTAGTATATTTTGCTGTAGTCCGATGGCTGAGCAAAGGAGCAATGTTAAAGCGATTGTTTTCCCTTCGAAAAGAGACTAGTGAGTTCATGACTTTGAAAAAACAGGATGTACCTGAACTGAAGAGCTATGAGTGGTTATGCGATTTAGTTTTTTTAATGGATGTTATGAGTCATCTTAACGAATTGAACTTGAAGCTTCAAGGAACTGGAAAATTTTTTGCAAGTCTGTATGATCATGTTAAAGCTTTTCAAAGAAAGCTTGACTTGTTGCAAACACAGTTGCTGCAAGGAAATTTGTCCCACTTTTCAGCTTGCAAACAGTTAAGTGAAGAAGATGAGCATGGTAAGCATGCTTTGATTTTACTATGTTCTAAGAAATATAACAGCATGCTACAAAACATCCAAGATGAGTTTCAGCGACGATTTTGTGATTTCCGCTCCCATGAACACGATCTTATGATGTTTGCCAGTCCTTTTGAATGTGATCCCAAATGTGTAGCAACCGAGATGCAGTTGGAGTTAATAGAACTGCAGGAAAGCTCAGAGCTGAAATCTGCTTTTCGTGATCTCTCTTTAGATAAGTTTTACTCCTCCCTCCCAGTTTCAACTTACCCAGCCTTGCGGAAACATGCTAACAGAATGGTGGTTCTTTTTGGTAGCACTTACATATGTGAAAAGACGTTTTCAGTTATGAACTTCAACAAGTCAAAATGGCGGACAATGCTAACTGATGAACATCTCTCTTCCATACTTCGTATTTCTACCAGTTCATACCAGCCACGGTATATGACAACGTTGGATGAAAAGTCACAGTTGCATTCTTCACATAAGATGTGATTGCTACGTTCTTATAAAGTGCTTGAATGGTGCAAAAATAAAAATAAAAAATAAGAGTTTCGTTGTGTTGATGTAATCAAAGGAACTGTGAAATTGGTTACCCTACTACAATGTACAAAAAGCTTAAGCGGAAATTTACGGACAGAAGTTATTGAGTATTTACTGCGGCCCGCCAAGACTCGCGAATAGAGAAATGCGGCCCATGCCTAGAAAACTTTGGGCACCCCTGGAGTTGATTTAGACTGCATTTTTAGTTGCGGTAACATTTGAAAACACATTGAACATTTTGCCAAGATCTTACAAATGACATAATATACATGTCAAATGTTTTCAAGCACAATCCAGACTATGAATAATCTTACAGATTTCATCCTGTCAAAACTTTTCTTCTCACACAACTCTGCCTCACTGATGAACACGACAAAGTGAGTTATGACTTTCTATAGTAGTATTATTCAGTGACTCAATCTATCTGAATTTTCCCATTACTAAACGACTTGCGAGCCACAAATTTTCACATATTACCTCACTTCATGTTAGTTAACATAGATGTGTTTTTGGATAGATTATAACACAGTTCTGAGAAGTGCACAAGTTTTTTTTTCTTCAGGAGCAAAACACACAAACAAAGTTTTCAACAAAGTCAACTTGTGATAGTTGGCATATAATGACATAGCTTGTGATTGATTGGTAAAAGGGCAATTACTTCAAGGTTGTTGCTATTCGCAGTCCAGACCAGTGGTTCTTAAACTTTCATGAGCCATGGCCCCCTTTAAGTTCAACTGGCAAATACTTTGTATATTGTGACACTTGGCTAATGCAATATCACAGCAAAGCTACCTAGTGAAGGCCTCTGCTCATGGCCCCCAAGGGAAGTCGAGGGCCCCATTCGAGACACCCTAGTCTAGATTTAAAACTTTTTCAGGCTTGTCCCTTTAGCTTAGTTATTGATACTTATACCTCATCTAGCCTCACAATCAAGAAAAAAGAACAGAACAACACAATTTATTTCACATTGTCTTGCTTTCCATCAATGTGTTCTGCCATACTCACACCCCCCATTGCAAACCTTTAATGTTCCCAAGGGTGGCACACCCTTCAATTTAAGAACCCAGGGTTTATACTTACTTGATTGTGAGATCTGATGAAGCGATTTTGACTCAACTAGCAAATCCATAAGTTAGTTGGTATCCAGTCTCACTTAGCAAGTACCAAACAACAGATTCTTCCAGAAAACTATGTTAAAACTAATGCAAGTGGTATCTATTGTTTGATGCCCATCATCACGAGTTTTTGTTAAATGCAATATGGTCTTGGCTTGAGGTTTTGTTTAAGTTCTACAAGATATGAAATTACCAAATGGAAATAGGTAATTCTTCATGTTGATTGAATTTGTGAGAATCAGGTTTTTAAGAGTAAACCAGGGGTACCAAATTTTCTGTGAATGTTAGTAGCACGCAGAGTCGCAGACATATTTCTTTGGAAACGTACAGTACATATATGTTTTTATCCAAATTCCACAGTGGTATGTAGTCTTAAAACTTGGTCTTATGCTGAGTTTACGTAACTTTAGCTTTTGGAATGAGAATCCAAAGTCTTTGTGGCACAGAGGCTGTGTAAATGCATGACCCTTTTGAGTTAGTCCACCTAGTCAGGACCAAGTCTGGCAGCAATGAATGTGATTTTGTGCAATTTGAGTACTTTAATATGCTGCTAAATGCTAGGAAAGCATGTAAAAGTGTATCAGAAACATTTCTGCAAGCATGTTGATTAAGTTTTGTTTGATGCCAGTGTATAGCTGCTTTTATTGTTTCAAAAAAGAGAAACTTTTGCGAAAAAAGTGGTTCCAGTAGACCCAGGCCTGTTGTAGTGGTAAGTATCCTAAAATGTTTTGAAATTGGTATTGTGCGCAATTGATTAGCGTAAAGGCAACAAAACATTTGCATGGTGTGCCATTTTAGCCTAAAACTGGAAATCGCCTAGCAGTATCTGCCTTCTGCTAAAGTAGACAGCATTTGAATTTCTGCCAAAACCACCCAGATATCGCCACAGGCAAACCACCTGGGATCGAAAGTGTTAAGTAATGTAATAACAAGGTTTGCAACAAGTGGCACCAAGTATAAGTGGTATTCAATATAAAAGGTTCTGGTGTGCAGCAGTGAAATACATTTACCAGGATACTGTACTGGCAAATATGTGGTGCCAGTGAGAAGCCAAGCATAAGGTGTTTACAAATGTAACATGTCAAAACTGCCAAATGCAAAGAGAGCTGAGAAAAACACTAAATATAAGAGGTTACTAAGAGGAAACGCCAAGTATAAGAAGTTTTAGCATGTGCAGGTTGATGAAACTAGCAAATATAAAGCATAGCTAAGAGCAATCACCAAATACAGAAAGTTTTCCTATGTAGCATGTTGAAGGGTGAGGGTTAGCTGCATATTATATTTGGCAATTCAGACATGCTACATTCCAAACCCTCTTATATTTGGTGTATCCTCACTGACAACTCTAATGTTTGTCAGTGTAGAATACTGGAAAATATATTTAATTGCTGCATGCCAGAACCTATTATATTTAGTGCAAGGCATCTCCTATTTAACACCTCTTATTATTTGTTGCAACAAACTAGTAATGAAAAAATATAAAAGTGATTTGCAATTTTCATGACATCTGAGTAAGTAATATTCATCAGCAGAGCAGGTGAAAATTTCAGGACAAAATAAAAGCAAAGACACACAACGCAAAGATACAGAGCAGATTTATACATTACAGCAGTGCTAATGAAAAACAAGAAAGCAATAGTTTGAATTATGAAATACATACCAACTGTGGCAAACACAGTGCCAAATAAACCTAGAAAAAGCAGGACAGCAGCAACAGCATACATGTGTCTTCTCATCAAAACTCTTTGCTCTGCAACTTTTCTTTGTCGAGCTGAAAAATGATCAACACTCCATCAGGTCATACTTATATCATTTCTTCACTCTTTTCACCTCAATTTACCACGTAGCTATTAGTGCTGGGACAAATACTCAATATCAATGTTGAATCAAGTGTTTTTAGGGGTATCATATCAAGTCTTTTTAGGGTAATCAAGATTTGTACCAATATCGAAAAATTTTTGTCTGATTTTATATACCAAACTTTGATACCTTCTCACTAATCCCCAAACACGTTTCCAGTCATTTTGCAGCACATCCACTCATACACACTTTGGTAAGCTGACAATGTATGCTGACGACTGGTGATGTCTCAGAGGTTGGTATGACATTGATGTAAGAGAGCGCTTTAGTTTAATGCATGAGTGCAAACATCAGGTGTTTGCTCATTGTCAGAGACAATGTTGCGTTCATGCAAAAGCATCTTCTGCACGTCACATTCATGTCAATGTATTTCTAGTCAAGTACAAAATCATTGGCATGGCATGCTACATCTGCTCATTCACTGTTGGTAGGCGATAGCTCAATTTTAAGGTGATAGTGGAAGGAACATTACCACTTTCGTGTCTGGTCTAAATCAAGTGGTTCGCAAGGAAACAACCAGATCGCACGTGGCTTTGCGCGAGCATAACTCTGGGACCGAAAGCGCTAGAGAGATGTTCAGGGACCAAAAGTGTTAGAGAGATGTTAAAAGGCTCAAAAGACTCAGCAAGTCTTGTAGTTTGCAATGAAACAATTTTTTTGGTTGGGGTGTGTGGATTTTTTATGAGTGACATCATAAGTGGAGGACTTTTAAGCCACCTTGGCCCACTTCACCTGGCTCTGGGCCCAACCCCTATGATGGGTAGTATTTCTCTAAACACTTTCAGAGCCGGCGTACGATATATTCATACTTTGCAATCGGCCTAAAACCAGCAGTTGTCAGTTGCCTTACCAACGCCCTAGCTCCTCCGCCAATTTCGCTAGAGACCTGTTCAAGGGCTCAAACGGATCGGCCCGTCATCTAGTCTGCACTCGAAAAAAATTTTTTTTGTAGGGGGTTGCGGATTTTTGTGAGTGATGTCATAAGTGAAGTAGTTTTTGGGCCATTTTGGTTCATATTACCTGGCCTAGGGCCCAACCGCTAGGCCAAAGTACAAAGTATTTTGCTGAAGTTTTCATTGGAAACTAGGCTCAAGTCCGAGTCTTTTGAGCCTTTGATTGACTTTCTAACATTTCTGATTCAAAAGTTATGATCTTAAATAAACAAATTTATTAATTATCTAATTAGTCAAATATTTTTATTACTTTAGATCATGACTTTAGAGTCCAAAACCCCACAAGGTCATCCAAAGTATCAAAAGACTCAGATTGTAGCCTTGTTTCAAATAAAAATGTAACACTTTGAAAACCGGCGTACGATATATTTGTACTTTGATTTTGGCCTAAGAAACAGCAGTTTTTGGTTGCCTTACCAACGCCCTAACTCTTCCGCCGATTGCGCTAAAGAGCTGTCCAATGGCTCAAACGGATCGGCCAGTCTAGTACATTGCACTCGAAAAAAAATTTTCGGTTGGGGGGTACAGATTTTTTGTGACTGACGTCATAAGTGAAGTAGTTTTGGGGTCATTTTGACTCATGTTGCCTGGCCTAGGGCCCGACCGCTAGGCCAAAGTGTTTCGCTGAAGTTTTCATTGGAAACTAGGCTTGAGTCCGAGTCTTTTGAGCCTTTGATCAACTTTCTAGCGTTTCTGGTTCAAAAGTTGTGATCTAAAATAAACAAATTAATTTATTATCTAATTAGTCAAATATTTTTACTAACTTACATCACAACTTTTGAACCCGAAACCCAGCAGGTCATCCAATGTATCAAAAGACTCGGATTGTAGCCTAGTTTGCAGTAAAAACTTTAGCAAAATACTACCACCTAACGGTTGGCGCCCAGGGCCAGGCAAAGTGGGCCAAGGTGGCCTAAAAGTCTTCCACTTATGACGTCACTCACAAAAAACCCGCATCCCCCAAGCAAAAAATTTTTTCTAGTGCAGACTAGAAGACTTGCCGCGTCTTTTGAGAGTTTTATTGGGTTTGCAGAGCATACTGGACCGGAGAAATTCCCACACAAAGCCACGTGCGTTTAGGTGTTTTTTTTCAAAAATCCCCGAAAGCAGCCGGACGTCAAAGAGCTAAGTGAAATACTACCATCTAACGGTTTGGGCCCAGGGCCAGGTGAAGTGGGCCAGGCCAAGGTGGCCTAAAAGTCCTCCACTTATGATGTCACTCAAAAAAAAATCCGCACCCCCCAACCAAAAAATATTTTTTTGAGTGCAAACTACAAGACTTGCTGAGTCTTTTGAGCTTGTGACTGGGTCTGTAGCGCTTACGAGACCTGAGAAATTGCCGTGCAAAGCCACGTGCGATCCAAGTGTTTTTGTGCGAACCACTTTAATTAACCCAGACGTGGAATTATTAAGTTTGTATTGGAAACTAGGCTATAATCCGAGTCTTTTGATTCTTTGGATAACCTGCTGGGGTTTGTGGTTCAAAAGTTATGATCTAAAATCAATAAACAAAGTAATTAATCCCATAATTAGATAATTACTTTGTTTGCTGATTTTAGATCATAACTTTTGAACCAGAAATGCTAGAAGTCAGTAACGTCTCAAAAGATGCGGATTCTAGCCTAGTTTCCAATGAAAACTTCAGCGAAATACTTACGTCAAGTGGTTGGGCCCAGGCCAGGTACCAGCAGCCAAAACTGGACAAAAACCTACCTTACTTATGACATCACTCACAAAAAAATGAAACCCAAAACCAAAAATTTTTTTTCATCACAGACTCAAAGACTTGCCGAGTCTTTTGATGGTTTGAACAGCTCTCTAGCGCAATTGGCTGAGGAGCTATGCGGTTGGTAAGTCAACCAAAATATCCATGGTTTTACCCTGATTTCCAAGGACGATATATTCATAGACCAGCAGCCAATTTGTTAAAGGTTTGTCAATCATAGCTTCTGTGAGGTCACAAATTCTATTTCAAATAATTGCAAAAATGACATGCGGACTCAAATCATTAACCCTTGCAGACTTGGATGTCAGAATTGTTAAAATGCCACAAGTTTGAACGTGTATGACTGGCATGAAGTTAATTTTTTTGGTCATTTTTTAGTCACAGACCAATTTTTTTAAATGATTGAAAAAATTAAGTCAATTCAATCACAACGTCTGAAAATATAGACCAGTGAATTAGGGAACTAGTTTCATGGGAGATATGTCCCCCCAACATATGGACAAGGGAGCACAATATCTTTTGTCCCTTTAATATTTTGATGCATGTTCATAAATTCTACTTTTAATGTATTGTTTGTTGTTTAAAGAATAATTAAAGTGTTGTGTTTGTTTTATCTATTTGAAAAAGAACTCCTTAAGTGCTAATACTAAAGTTTTGTGTACTTAGTAAAGAAGCAAATGCTTGATAATCATTGTCAAGTACTACCACAGTACTATGCAATGCAACTGCCATACTACCTTTGGCATGGCCAAGGGGGGGTTGGGCTATGGTCCCCAAATATACCATTTCCATAACCTGCCTCCCATTTTGCCAATTTTCCAAAAAGGGTACACTACGGTTGAGTGAACATGGTGACATCATCAAAACGCAAACAATAATCAGGGTGTTTTTAAGGAAAATGTTAGGTACCCAGTATGGATCTGTAGGGACCCGATTTCTCTGATTCTAGGGACCCAATTTTCTCTAATTCTAGAGACCCGATGATAATTTTCTAATTCTAGGGACTCGAATCGGGTCCCTAAAATGCCTTAAAAAGAACCCTGAATAATATTATATTTGTGTGATATGCACAATAACATGCATATAACACAAAGTTCATCCCTCCAAAGTTATCTAGCAAACTCAGTCCCTGCAGTGAATACTGTTACATTGAGTTATAATAGTACTATGAGACAAATGACTGAAATGTCTCAGCGAAAAAAAACAGGCACAAAGTAAAAATTACATCTAAATTATGAACAGATTGATTTGTCTTGAGGAATATTGCATAGGGGCAAAAAAAGTTTGAATGAAAGTTCTAGTTGCTATACTTGAAGAAACAAAGCACAACACGGTTATATTAAAACAAACTCTTTAAAATAAAAATTACAAGTGTTAAGTGCCAACCCTCATCACATTAAATTTTTACAAATCATAAAAGTCAAAAAAATCTAATTTAACTTTTAAAAACAGACCTTTGAGCCACGCCATTTGAAATGTCAACTAAACCAGATTGCACATTTTCCAACTTTACAAATTGCTTGCGATTGGATCTACGAAATAATTGTAAGGGAATTCCTCTAATGCTGAAGTTATGATAAAATTTGTCGAATAGTACGTTATGATTTACCGTGTCAAATGCTTTAGACAAATCAAGAAAGATGGAAGAAGAGCATAATCCATTATCAGCATTACTTGGAGTAAATACTCTCAAATGCATATGAAGTTGAAGATCTAGGCCTGAAACCAAATTGATATTTGGATAATAACTTTTATTCCTGTAAATAAAAGTACACTCTGTCATATAGAATTCTTTCAAAAATTTTATTGAACTGTAGCAAAATATATATTGGTCGATAATTTGAGCAAATATTTTGTTCTCCAGATTTGTAGATAGGTATAACTTCGGCCACTTTTTTAGACAATCAGGATAAAAACCTTCATTAACGTACTTATTAAAAATATGTGTAAGAATTGGTGCTAGAACAAACTTGGCTAACTTAATAATCTTAGTTGGTATATCATTTTCATTTATAGCTTTACCATCTGAGAGATCCGTATTAAACGTACCACTTCTTCCTCTGATGTTTCATATAAATAGAAAGATGAACATAAGATAGCAGTATGCTCAGGCGCACCATTTGGAGCAGGAATTTTTTCAGCCATTTTAGAACCAATTTTACCAAAATAATTGTTAAATTCATTTGCAATATTCAAAGGGTCATATAAATCATCACCGTGGCCACTTACTATACTTTGTGGAACTTTGTATTACTTTTGAAGTTTACCAAATGTCCTAGAGTCTGCCACAATTTCTTTGAATTGTTTTTATTAAGATTGATTAGTTTCTCATTAGAGTTTTTACCTATTTTTATTGTCCTATTACGACTATTCAAAATTGCTTAAACGGAGTAGGCATATGTTTGCTTTTGGTTATAAACTTTATAAAACATTTTATTTTTCTTCCTTACCAATTTATTAATATTGGCAGTCATCCATGATTTTTTAGATAATTTTCGTGAAGGATTAATTAAAAGGGCATGGTCCTCCAATACCGCATGAAAAGTTTCATATAATAATTCTAATTGCAAATTGACAGAGGTAAGCTGATCAAAATGTAATTTGGAGTTTAACTGAGATTGTAAATCAGCAATAAAATGTTCTGCATTGATGTCATTAATTTTTTCAACTTTTCTTTCAGAATATACTTTCTGAGGTGATATTTTTTTAATAATTACGGTAAATGATCTGAAAGATCATCTATTATTATACCAGAAACAATGCTGGATTTAAAATCATTACCGTATATGTGATGAATGAGAGTCCCTCTGAGAATGTCTTAAAATTAGGATCAGGATGTCTGTATATGACACCAATAGCATATTTTTTATTTTAAAGTTTTATCTCTATCCATAAAGTTTCACAATCACAGTTTTTTATTTGTAACTTATTTAACACTTTGACGTCCGGGTTAATTCAAGCGGTTCACAAAAAAAGAGCTGGATCGCATGTGGCTTTGCACGGGAATATCTCTGTTCCTGTATGGGTTACGGACCTGGTTGAAATGTCAAAAGACACAGCAAGTCTTGTAGTGTGCACTAGAAAAAAATTTTTTTGCTTGGGGGATGCGGGTTTTTTGTGAGTGATGTCATAAGTGGAGGACTTTTTAGCCACCTTCACCTGGCCCCAACCGTTAGATGGTAGTATTTCGCTGAAGTTTTTCATTGGAAACTAGGCTACAATCCGAGTCATTTGATACTTTGGATGACCTGCTGGGGTTTCGGGTTCAAAAATTATGATGAAGTTTGTAAAAATTTTTGACTAATTAGTTAATTAGATAATAAATTAATTTGTTTATTTTAGATCATAACTTTTGAAGCAGAAACGCTGGAAAGTCAATCAAAGGCTCAGAAGACTCGGACTCAAGCCTAGTTTCCAATGAAAACTTCAGCGAAACACTTTGGCCTAGCGGTTGGGCCCTAGGCCAGACAACATGAGCCAAAATGACCCCAAAACTACTTCACTTATGACGTCAGTCACAAAAAATCTGCATCCCCCAACCAAAAAAATTTTTTGAGTACATTCTACTAGACTGGCCGATCTGTTTGAGCCCTTGAACAGCTCTCTAGCGCAATCGGCGGAGGAGCTAGGGCGTTGGTAAGGCAACGGAAAACTGCTGTTTTTTAGGCTGAAATCGAAGTATGAATATATCAGACGCCGGCTCTCAAAGTGTTAATATAATGAAATCTATGCACTTTTTCACATAAAGACCAACACCCCCAGCATTCTTGTGAGTATCAACATGTATAAATTTATAGCCCTGCAGATTAACATTAGATATAATTGGCACAGTGTACTTGATTCTAGTTTCAGTAATAGCTATTATATCAGGAGCATACCTTACCTGAGTAAGGAAATTTTCCAGCTTATATAAATTTTAGACAGACTTACAATGTTCACATGAATAATAGAAAAACTATCTTTGCAATGCTGTTCAAAAGTGGCAGTTATATCTGATAAATTATAATAACTACATGAAACACACAAATCCAGTGTAGTATCGAAATTGTTTCTGGTATCATCACTTATTTCTACTTCATCATGCACAGAAAACATGGAATTATTGAAATCATTGCCTTTTTTAATCAAACAATTAAGGCAAACATACGACAATTCATTTTGCAATACAATATAATTTTTAACATCTGAATGATGACAACCACTATCAGACCAACACTTACACAAACTGCACAGAACAGCATCAGAGTGACAGAAATTACCATAATCTTTACACTTCTCACTTAAGCACAGAGACATTGCAGTTGTTGTTAGTAAAAAATTACATACAAGATTTAGACAATCTTGTTCTACTTAAGTCCTTTTCCATCTGATGGGAGGTCTTCTAATATTAGTGGCTTGATGGCCTTCATCCTTTTTTAAATATGTAATGCCATGTTTTGTTCAAACATATTTATAGTGGAATCTCTTTTTGAAGGATAATGCAGCCTTGAGAACTTCTTTATTTGCTTTTGTCAAACTCTCATTTGTATATACTTTGAATCCATCATTTCCAATCTTATTATTTATATCTTTTAGTTTCCATCTCTTATGGTATATAGTGTCTCTTAGTTTTTGACCAAGAAACTTGAAAACAATAGCAGGATTTTTATTTGAGTTCTTTGGAGGGGCTAACCTGTGTGCTACACTGATTTCTGATCCTGTGATGTTAATACCAAGTTGTTTTACCAAATAAACAACAACTTCCTCAGTATTTTCATTGTCTTTGTATGGAATTCCTTTTATCTCTAAACAACATCTCCTGCTGTATTGTTCTAAATTATTCACTTTAGCTTCTGTTTCTGCACTTTGTTTTTGCAGTGAAGCAACAGTGTTTCAAAATTGCGTTTTCATGTTTCAAATTTTTATTGATATTTTGCATAGTTTTTAGTTCATCTTTAATTTCTTCATATTTGCTGCCCAAGTATTCCCGACTTTTTAGAATTTCTTGTATTTCATTCATCATTATTGACAGAGTGGTATCAGTCTTTTACTAAGCAATTTGTAGATTACCAAAAAATTTTTCCAATTTTTCTGACAGTGCAGCTACAGTTACCTTCTTGATTGGCTCAGACATTGCTTTGTAGCAGCAAACTGTTCAAGCAGCGTTTTCAATCAGATAAAACGTTGTAACCTCAAGGCACAAAGCAAAGTTTCAACATTTCCTCTCACGTCCGCTCACCTCGACAGTCTGAGACAGAATCTCATTGATATTTTCCTGAGCAAGGTTTCTCCTAAGCACTGCATACGCATAATAAATACCAATAATTGTCTTGACATGAACAAGATCAGGGATACGGCATATGACTTAAACTGACCAACTTGCAACCTGCTTTGAAAAAGCTTGTAGATAAGCATGGCAAGGTTTACACTAGTTGGCAAGGTTCACATTAGTTGGAATCAGCTGTTTTTTTGGAATTGAACAACACTTATTCTACAAATGCAATTGCATTCGTTTTGTTTTGTACCGACTAGATTGGCCATTTATATTTAATTAACACTGAATAATATTCAAACTACTATTTTTAGGCAACACAAAAATTATAAGAGGGGCAATTTCCAAGCAAAGTTCTTGTAGGAGGGCGATTGTTTTTAAAAAAAGCTTGAAGACCACTGCTGAAGGTTCTGAATGTGAGCAATATAGCCAGAAATATCTAAAACATTATTTTATTCAATCAAAAATGTTTTAGATAAAAGCTTTTCTAATGGTTTCAATCAGGGTTTTTTTAAGGTATTTTAGAGACCCGATTCAGGTCCCTAGAATTTCAAATCGGGTCCCTAGAATCAGAGAAAATTACCATCGGGTCCATAAAATCAGAGAAAATCGGGTCCCTAGAATCAGAGAAATTGGGTCCCTACAGATCCAAACCAGGTTCCTAACATTTTCCTTAAAAAACCCTGTTTCAATATTTGAATATTGTTCACAATACAGGTTATTGATAAAATATAAGCAAAAATGTTACCTGAACTTTTCTAATTCAGAGGATGTCTGCTGAACCCCTAACAAGAATCTACTTTTTTTCCCTGAGATATTTCGGTCGTTTTTCCTGTAATAGTATTAAAACTTGCTATAACAATATTCACTAGCCTACCTTTTCGGACATTATGGTAGAATTGTCAAAATTTTTGGCAGTCTTTTATAAAAAAATTCAGCCTATGACTAGAAAAAAGGTTGCTGTTTAACGAACAGGAGTTTTTTTCCCTAAACCAAGAATTCAAGCTTTACTTTCAACAGCACATACTTTTAACAAATTTAAAGAAAGCACCAACAACAATTAGTACCATGTGTAGAAACAGCTGTAGTAACATGATCTTTCTTTTTCTTTGGTTGATTTTGAATTTCAGGAAAGCTTTTCTCTGCTTTCGGAGCCTTCTGGTATCCTAGTGGTTCAGTTAAACTTGTTTCTTGCTGTGCATCAGTATCTTGTTGTGATTGATAGACACTTTTTCTTGGCTTAAACAAACTTTGTCGAGGCTGATACAAACTGTATCTTGACTGACGTGTACTCTGCTTCCTCACATATGCATCTTGCTTTTTCTGGGACTTTCGTGTAGGTGGTCCACCTCCAACCTTTTTTGATTTTTTTGTTTCCAGAGCATTCATAATTATTCAATTATGGCTAAGTATAGCATTATCCATAGCAAAAAATTAAGAAAATATAATATCTAAACGATATAATGAAAGATATATGCACAATAAAGAATGTTACACTATATGTGTTTCTATTGTATATGAATCAGACACAGGGTCCAAATCATGTTGGTTAGCAAAAGAATGTCAAAATCCTGAGAGTAACAATTCAGAGAGTTGCATTGAAGTATTATAAAAAAGGCTATTACAGAACATATTTTACGGTATACAGAGCAAATGGAGTAAACATGCGCATAAGAAAATGACAAAAGCATATAATCCATTTAATAAAACTTTGTTTTTGTTCGATAAAAGTTTATGACTTAATACCAGCGATGGCCAACTCGTCCACAACTGGGATCGACTAGAAAATTTTTTGATAACTCATGATCGATCGGTTAGTAATAAAGTCACAAGTACAAAATGCCAAAGTTGAGTATCCCACGTGCAAATACAGTGTACCATCACCTCAGGCCTGTAACCAGGGAGGCTAGACCCCTCCTGCAAAATGTTTTGCCCCCATGGAAAAATGCGTGGGACATTGTTTAGAACTACTGAACACTGTTTAAAAAGTTTGGGCCACTCTCAGAAAACTCTTTGACCCCCTAGTGTCTCAAGCTGGTTATGGGCCAGCATCACCTTAGTAAGTGATCAACAAATAGAAGGCAAAGTGTGTGCTATGCCAAATCATGATTGGCATGCAATAAGAGAAAAACATATCAAGCCATGCTAGCCTGTGGTCAGCCATCACAAGAAGCACCAAAGAATTTAGGTGACCAATCAATTGATGGATAATTATGTACTTTCTGGAATATTGATCAAAAATTGTTCTTTTTAGGTATCTTGTCAGTTCGATGCAAAGTCAGGCGTGATCGACCAAGTGACACTCGACAGTTGCGATCGAACTGTTGGCCATCCCTGACTTATATGCTTACATGTTTAAGCAGTTCATTTCTAAATGTCTTCCCATCATAAACTGCTTCCAGCTGAACATTAGTGGGTAATAAATTTAGGAACTATCATCAGACTTAGCTTAAGGCCATCATATATGTCACATAGTTCATGGAAACAAATAATGACACAAAAATTTAATGAAACACTCCTTGTTCTGTTATGCTTATTTATTAAATAACAGTTGTGTTGAGAAGGGTTCCATGACATGTTCATATCAGACCATGACATTTGAGACAACATTCATTTTAGACCTATTCATTTGATACCACGTTCTTTTGAGACCTGTTCATTTGAGACCACATTCATTTGGGACCATGTTCATTGTTCAGTCTAGACCACATTCATTTGAGACCACACTCATTTTACACCATGTTAAAGTGAAGCTATTCTGATTTACTGTGAATCACATTGATTATGATCTACCTTGCCGTTCTTTGTGGGAGACCAGAAGTTTTGCAAGGTTATGCCCTTCCATGTCCAAGGTGACTCATGTTGGGTTGTAAATGCACTTGCATTTTAAAACACTGCAGAGGCCAGAAAACTCTTCATACGTTAGGTTTGGAAGGGAGCATTGCACCTCTGAAATGTCATGTCATAGCATTCCAATAGCCGACCCATGAACATGTATCATCAAGCTTGAAGAAATTTTCAGGACACATTGCTCACACAGGTGAAAATTTAAACTCTTGCCAGCTAGGTTGCTTGCTGATGACCATCATGAGCGGAATCCTTCATGAGACATTCAATGAACAATATGACCAAAGCATGCAGATATGGTAAGCTGCTGAGAAACAGAAACAATACACTGGAAATAGTTCCTGACAATGCTGTTTCACATTCCAAGCAGCATAATGATAGAACTTGTTCTTTATGCACCACTTCAAGATTGCGAAGGATAAAAACTACGGTGGCACGTGCTTTTAGAAACAGTGTTGAGCACTGTACTGCAAACGTTCTGCCCAATTCAAATGCAACAATATTTTTCACTGCAAATTTACGCCAATTATCAGCAGATAATCCATGCTGTTTTCAGTGTTTCCTTTCTTTCAATAAGTCAACAAAGTATAGTTGTATTACGGATGTATGTTACTGATTCTAAGTCCAGTAGGACAAGTTGTCCAAATGAGAAGCATAAGAAGAATTACAAATCCAATTGGATCTGTCTCGTTTTCTTTAAATGAAAAAATATTTTGTATTTAGTTAATCCAATTGTTATATCAAAATAAACAATTTTAGAAAAAAATGATAGGAAGTTAGCAGACTTTTTCAAACTGGACAAGTGGTGCTAAAATACTCCTCACCCACTGCAACTTGGGAAATTCATTATAAAACCACGTTTTGGGACACATCTTCATAACAACTGCATTTGTACAGCTGCATGTGGCTTTGATGAAAATTTATGCAGCCATGCACTTGGAACTTAATATATAGATATGGCAGCCATGCATTAATAAAAATTTTGGTTCGTTTCATGTGGATACTTAGTGGAAAGATGGCCAAACAAACATGTGTAATTGTTTTTGAATAAATTCAGTAAAATGTTTGACATTTTAATGTTCTTATGGGCACGAGTAAAGGGGATATTATTGGATAAATCCTATTCTTAAACATATTTCATAAAAACAACTTGAACTCACTGGCAGCCATAATTCATAAAAGTAAACACAAATGCGGCTGGCAATAGTGAAATGGTTTTGTACCTTTAGTCCAGACAATTTCATTGATTTTTGTGTGATTGTCTTAAACATAAAATAGTATAACCTACAAGAACATAAATTAACTTAATGATAACAGAGCCTCAACAGAGTAAAGGTCTTGCCGGATAAGTACTTACATGTGGCAGACCTATATTTGCCATGTGACAGCTAAAAATTATATTTATGTGTGGACCAATTTTGAAGTTTTACACGAAAGACAAAAATGACTTTTGCTGTCAAGGCACATGCAAAATCTACATGTACAAAAAATTTTCCTGTAAATGTCAAATGGTCACATGCAGAAAACCTTATGGAACACCTTGCATATGTAGAAATGATAAATTCTGCTGCAGCAACAAACATTCGAGAAGAGTCAGAATTCTATGAGTAATGATAATATATTATTAAAAAGAGCAACAAACATTGAACTAAGGCAGTGTCTAAATGACTAAAGGTAGGCATATCTGGTTTTCCCTTTTGGAGGACTAAAAAACATATCAAGTAAAATTGCAGACCTTTGCAAAATATCTGACAAATTCTTGCATGCCAGTTACTTCTCAGAGTAAAGCATAAAAGTGGTGATTATTTTTTCTAAACCTAACCCTCAATCCTAAACATTTACCTTAAAATCCTAACCTTACAATTGTACTACACGCTAACCCTAAACCTTAACCCTAATCCAAAACCATACCTCTAACTTAAATCTGTCTCTGGTTTTCAAAAGTTTTTGAAAAGTAGGCTTACATCAAATGTGCTTCCAAAGAATATTGTTATTACATACAATCTTATGACAGAACATTAAGTGTCTTCTATACTATTGAAACTGATATAACCAAGAGATCTGAAGCAACAACACCTTGTAGTCACACATATGGAATTGCTGCTTCCCACTTGACCATGTTCAAGGTACTGGGAATGTTTCAAACTCGGTCTTATATGTGGCACAAAACCAGATATGGTTTTCTAGGCCTTTGAAAGCAAAAACAGGATATCATATAGTCATTTAGAAGTACTTAGAACTAATGCACCACCAACTAGTATTCTCAAACATATTCATATTGCTTACATTGTGGAAAAATATCTAGAAATACAAATCATACATTTGAAGTGACCGGATAAAAAGGCATGATGAAATAGCACACTGTTGAACACATGAATACAAATTGTTTATAATCAAGGCCTCAGATATCTTCATGTAATGTATTTTATTTATGACAAATAAAAGAATCTTATTTTTGGGAGTGTTATACAAAATTTTATAATAGGCTTTGTTTACAAGGAATGCATAGTCATTTTACACTGGATTGTTTGTAGTATTTCCACATTTTACAAGTATCTACTTACATGCAATAAGCATAAAATAGAGTATTTTTACTACAGTTAATCATTGAATGAAGGAGATTTCCGCTGGATTATCCTAAGTTTGATAAATACATCTTGGTGGCATGCTATGCCTACTCCGTAACTTTACCTACAGCAGGTCAGCTAGCCTATACACAAAGTCTGGAAACACCAACTAAACACCATGCAGATATATATCATAGGTATGTAAAACTGCACAGTATAGGCAAGGTTTTTTTTAAGGAATATGTTAGATACCCGGTATGGATCTGTAGGGACCCGATTTCTCTGATTCTAGGGACCCGAATTGGGTCCCTAAAATGCCTTAAAAAACCCTGGTAGGTGTACTGCAAATGAAAGAGATTGAGTATTACCTGATTCATCAAAACTGCAACATTGTATTAACTGCCAGTTAATATTAATTTACTCGTTAAACTACTGGTAAATTAAAACTAGGACAGCCCAGATAACATCCAAAATCTTAACAAAAAGTGGTATTTTTCCACCTAAAAAGTTAAACAAATTTCAACACCTGTTCTTTTACGGAAGTGACTACGGAACAACCCATGGATCTTTTTATTTCAAAATTGATTCCACCATACTGCGTCGCATGATGCAGTTCAAATAAAAAGTGATCAGTTTTTCACTAAAGTAGCATCATCCTGGTAGCGTAACAGATATGTTTCAAGTCTGCTATGCCAATGGTTGTAGGTTCGCCTCTCAACTTGGCACCTTACATTTTCATAATAATGACTGCTTGCATGTTTCAATTTGTGGGACCAGTTTGGGTTTTCCTTTACTTTTTTCAAAACTTTGCTTTAGGGGTTAGCATTAAGCTAGTGTTAGGTTACTGTTAGGGGTACAGTTAAGGTTAAGGTTAAGGTCACTATATGTTTCTAGCAAGTCTACTGCATTCTCCTTGTGCATTACTGTTACGTTACATAATAATAATATTTTATTGCGGACTCATGGTCCATATCACAGACACAAGAGCACAAAAAGTGGCTAGCTATACATTAGCGCACATTATAGAAACGATGCTTGCACATTAGGAGGAGCAAAGCACGTTACCCTCACCACAGCTGTATCATCATTCGCAAGAGCACAGAAAATGGATAGCCATACAGTTGCGCATCACACAACCGGTGTTAGTTCGTGTCCAACCTTGAGAGGAGCAAAACACTTTCCCAGCACTTCTTACTTTTTTTCTTTATGCTTGGTGTGTACAGTGTCCACATATTTTTACTGCACAAAAGCAATACTGATGAGACGCAAATACCAAAACAACTCACAAACAACTACTGCATTCGGTCTCCACCATACATGAGCATTGAATAATTGAGGAAAAATGAAGATTTGTAAAAAGCATCAGACATTGGAAACGATCGAATAAAAAAGTTGGATGAAGATGTTCATCGTAGAAAAAATCGATACAAGTTGTTTCTCAGCATGGCATCAAAGGTCCTGACACAATGGCTAACCTGGTGTGGGCGAACACTAACATTTCTGGGTACATAATGCATAACTCTATAGACATTGTTATTGTAAGCACTTCATACTGGTCTGCGTGTATTTGCTCCACAATTGGCAAGCATACATTGGCATGCAATAGGCACGAAAGAAAGTGTTTTTTACTGCAGGAGAGCACTGATCAAAAGTGCCTCTGAGTTTGTTTGCTGCACAGTATAGTGGTTTAACTTGTCTCTGAATATCATCATCATCCTTCAATGATGCATTTATCCACACACCAAGATATTTCACTTGGTCAAAAAATTGTACATGTACACCATTTAAAAAAACATTTGATGGGGCAGGTTGTTTATCTTTTTCGGCAAAAAAGAACACCAATTGTTTTGTTGCAATTAAAAGTGATTTCATGTTTAGCAGCATAGTCACCACAAATGTTCAGAAGGCATTGCAGCCCACTAATACTGGGGCTGAACACACATATATCATCAGCAAACATTAGATGATTCACAACCATATTTCCCACAGTGCATCCCACCCTGGCTGATCCCAGCTGGATTGAGAATTCATCCAGGTAAACAGCAAATAATGGGCTCAGAACTCCCCTTACCTTACCCCATTGGTTACGGTAAAATGGGATGAGTAGTTGGTACCCACCCAATTTTACTTGCATGGTCTGTTGCCTGTACCAACTCAACAATAGTCTTACTATGCACTATAGGCCATTTTGGCATACAATTAAATATGCACACAAGAGTGTTTTTGAGGCAGCTGGCTACAGATACACCGATGGATCTTGAAATTTGAAAACTTATTCATACGCCACCTGTGATGTATGAGACACAGTAACGCACAGCAAGAGTGCAGTAGGCTTGGTAGAAACGAAGTAAACGTAAAAGATAAACTTTAACCCTAACTGTACCCCAACCTAGCTCTAATCCTAACACTAACCTATGAAAAAAAGCAAAACGAAAGTCGGCAACGTGAGAGACAAACTGAAAACCATTAGCATAGCAGCCGTAACACATAACCCCTAGGCTACGAGATCCACAGCGTTTGCATGACAAACTGACCCTTTTATTTGTATTGTGTCAGGCCAGGCGTATCCTTAATCACTTCCGTGTTTTAACTGCATTTGAGTTGTGAGCAAAGGTACCTCTGAGTTTGTTATCTGTACAAACAATAAAAAGAGTTTTCACCCGTAAGAGTGTCGTTGTCATGTTTCACTGAGGCATGAAGTAGTGTGCCGACCAACATATTGATATTCTAGTGGGTCTGGTGAAGAGATGATGTCACATGCGTAATTTCGTGATGATAGCATCAACATGGCAAAAGAAGAGATTGACATCAGAAAATCATCAGAAACAACCATTGACCATTCTACAAACCTCTGAGCAGACCGTACACGCCATACCGCACTCAAGATATTTGACTTGGTTAACAAACTTAACATGCCATTTGGTAAAAGAATAGAAAGTAGTGCCAAAAGAGCCGCCTGTGGATCTTCAAATTTAAAACCTTATTCGACCACCTACTGTAATTTGTACATCAAAATATAATCTCACATGGTAATTTTTAAGGGATTTATGAGTTCATATGGAACAGCTTCAAAATTAAATCTTTGATACACAAACTACCACTGAATCAAGCAGTTGGCAAAGATGGCATTTTTGCTGAACACATTTTTTACGCTGATTCAAGTGTGTGCAACCACCTAAGTAGTCTATTCAATGTGTGTTTAATGCATGGAAAAATTCCTCAGGAATGCATGCAAACAGTCATTGTACCTATTTGCAAAATCAAGAATGGGAACATCAGTGATGCTGGGAACTATAGGCCTCCCTTGCAACTACCATCTCCAAGTTGTTTGAACACTACATCTAGGTACACTGATTGTATTTCTGCAGAGCACCTGCTGTATGCAGATGAATCTCTGCGTTTTTTTCTCAGTGAACTGTTTAACATGTGTATTGTTCATACCCAATTCCTGTTTAAGCACAACAATAGTTCCCATATGCAAAAACAAGAACGGGAATATGTCTGACATTTCAAATTACAGACCAGTCGCAGTAGCCACAGTGGTGTCAAAGCTGCTTGAGCACTTCATTTTATCGAACATCTCTCTTTTCCTTGGTACCACAGACAATCAGTTTGGTTTTAAGGCTGGTCATAGTACTGATCAATGTACATTTTTGTTAAAGCAAACTGCCTCATACTTTGTAACCCATGGTTCATCTGTGCATGCTGTGTTTTTAGATGCCTCGAAAGCATTCGATCGAGTACTACACATGAAATTATTTGAGAAACTATTTCAAAGAAAGGTGCCAATGTGTTTTATGCGCCTACTGAAACATTGGTACAAAGAACAAACGATGCAAATAAAGTGGGGCAAGCATTTTTCTGAACTGTTTCATGTGTCTAATGGGGTTAGACAAGG
>Ga0210059_1001591_pt1 | contig 34519 bp, 19 predicted proteins | sample Ectturendosymbi2_FD_188042 | JGI IMG/M metagenome (GOLD analysis project Ga0210059, IMG submission 188042) | Ecteinascidia turbinata endosymbiont from Florida, USA - Sample 2 (SPAdes) (version 2) | ecosystem: Host-associated > Tunicates > Ascidians > Unclassified | place: Key West, Florida... | reverse complement strand
ATTTCAATTGTAGTCTTGAGTTTGTTTTTTCTCTGCTGTTACTTCAGCCTTTCAACTTTTCACCTGTAAGCTTTGCTTGCAATTTTCAGGACTGAGGATGCGTAATTTTACGTGAAATCGATTTCCTGTTAAAAATTTGCTGATCGATTCCTTGCTTGCACCCATCGTGGAAAGTACATACTTGAATAGAGATATGTGCAAGTTTGAATCATCGAAAAAAGACGAAAGCAGATGGCAGTCGACTGATTCCTCGAAAGCATACAGAAACACTAGTGCTTTTAAGTGTACTTCAACTTATGACATGTGGCTTTTGGTTTCGTTCACGTTTCTTCAGATTTTGTTTGCAATGCGTTTGTGCATTTTCTTCATTTCTTTTGTTTCTTACATTATTTGCCTACAAAAAATTTATATGACAGTGAGACCCCGTAAATGGAACCTCACAAGCAACCTTGCAAAACAACAGGTTCATGCAATAACGAAATGACGATGCATTTCACAGGACAAACGTTTGATTGCTAGCAGCTTTAGTACTGATGCTGTAAGATGAGCCATTGGCAAAAATATTGTTAAAAAGTGATACTGCTAAAAGCGATTAACGCCATATGCAACTTCCGCTATCATCACATTTGCGTAGGCTTCGCTTATCACGTCCGACGTCATGTGACTGGCCAATCAGCTGAGTGACCTCTGCTATGCTTCAATGATCATGCTTACTGGGTCCTGACCGTCAAAACAACCAAACAACTCGCTTGCGATGTCTCGTGAAACCGGATTGATCTGGTTTCACGTACGCTCCCGCAGGGCGTAAATAAGACTGCTCATGCTGCTCTGCTGTACAGAGGTCACGGAAAACGGTAGTGGGAGGCTGTGCAACTGCAGATGACCTTGTTGTTTATCACCACGCAACTGCAACACAGCTGGTTCAAAATTGTGGTGTATTTTCACTGCTTTGTCTTTGCTACCTACTGCTAAATTTCTTCAGTAACTGGTAAACCTCTGCCACCTGGATCTACCGGTAAGTGAGGTAACACAAAAATCTTCACGTTTCTGCCCTTTTGCAGAAAGCGTCGAAAATCTAACGCAGTTGTTAACTGTGAGGTTTTGGTATAAAGAGCTACCTGGCTCAGATGTTTAGATGACAATTTATTGGAATAAAGAGTTTGTTTCAAAAATTTGTAGCTAAATTTAATAACTGCGAATTAATTTTGGCATTGCTCAAACAGCAGATTTCTTACCAAATTAACCGAATCAGCTGTATTAGTAATGTCCGATATCTCTGAAACTTATAGGAGTTACAGACATTAGACTTTGAGTGTAAGTTTTCTGAAAAATAAAATTAAAAAAACAACGTTGTCGTTCAGTTCCATAACATTGTAGAGGAATGTGAAGGCATAAAAGGCAACTACATTTGGTAGGTAAAACTTACCTTGACTGAGGCACTATGCCTCAAGCCAGGGGCATTGCTAGTAGGGTGCCCGAAACGCCCAGCAACACCGTTTGCGGTTGGTGCCCCTCATCTGGAAATAGGTGATGACTAATTCTGGTTTTCATGTGGCTGATTCCCTGTTTCTTTTCTTTGCTCACTCAGCAAGCAAAACTCGGGAACGCGTCTGCATTAAGTGCGTCATTGTGTCAATTGTATTTTCGCTGAATTCAGGCGCGCTTTGCGCACGAATCGTCTGCTTTCGCAAGGCTTCAGTCAAACGTTAATGCACGACAGTAAATTGTGGCATTCTGTTTGAATGCTCCTGCCCCCTTGTTTTTCAAAGGTCAATTAAAAATGTCTGGTTCTTCAGTGAGGGAAAAATAATTTATTAAGTAGTCTCATTACAACTAAGAGTGCGATCGATAGAAAATGATTTCTTGCTGTGAAAGTCCATCAACATTGTGGTTTCGAGCAACAGTGCGCAAATGTTTGTTCCAATGGCAAATGTTTTTTCATCCAAATGTTTATGCCAAATATTTTAGTGTGTCACGTGGCAAACGCTTTTTGACAAAATGGACAAATGTTTGCATCGAAATTTTCAATAAATCGTCTTTGAATATTGGGTGGAAAGTCAAAAGTAGGAGGTTATTCTTCAAGTGTGTACGCCTCAACTACTAAAGTATCCGTAGGACTGAATGAACAGGGTTATCGCATACCTTCATATCAAGCCTACTGAAGAGAAGCTTTGCACGACAACGTATTTTAGATATGCTTACTATTCTAGAAGTGCCTACTCAGCAAAATGGTATTCTTTCGAACATCAATGGGTAATGGTTTATTGTTTCATATGACTCAGCCAATAATTTATTTATCCTATTTTTTGCTTTACTTCTCAGAAAGTAGGCGTGACATAACTGTTTGCATTCTTTTGATAAAATAAACGCAAAGGCTTGTATTGCTGTTGTTTCTCGGTTGTTCAAAACAGGAATTCTCCTTGAACGAAATGGCGGTAAGTATTCTTTAACAGCGTTGTTGCCTTGAACCAAGATAAAATTTACTTGCTAAGGCGTATCGAATTGACTTGTACGGTGTTAACTGCAATTTTTAACAAAGCCAATACTCATGCTTATACGTTCTTTTATGCATTTAACGAACAAACTGGCTGTCACTAGTGGAGATGAGGTGCGCTCTCATGAATCCCAGTAAAGTAAGCGACTTACAGGAAAAAGCTGATAGCTGCAATTGTGATTGGCCATAATCGCTATGTCTGTTTGTCGCCAATACGGTGATTGTTGCTTTGCTTCTGTCATTAAAGTGCATCGGATTTTTCGTGTGAGTAAATGTGTATGTGCGGTGCTAGGTTATAACTTTAATATCAATTCACAGATCTTTTTTAATGTCTTGTTGTCAGACAGCAGATGTTGCTTCAGCAATTCCGACGGAAAATTTATTCGCATATGAAAATGACTGCGCAAGGCCTGGTTTCAGAAATTTTTCGCCAGTAAGTGAAGAAGTGCGCCGATTACAAAAAACTTGTTTGGTGTAGAAATTGAAATCTGAGCATTTTTTCAATTGCTTCGTTCGTGATTTTCGAGGTGAGTCACTGCTGAAAATCTTAACTTTCTCCGTGTTTGTTTTGTGCCGCGATTTGCAATAAATAATGAGATTCAGACAATTTATGTGTGGTTACTTTCTTTGAAGTTTGCACAGCTTTTCTTGCATACTGTTCAATATGTTTGCATTATTATTTACCACTTTGATTTTAACCCAGGCGCACAACCGGGGGGTGGGACATTTGGGGCATTTGCACCCCGAAAATTTCGAAGTATTGCATAGCAATTTTAACATTTGCAAAAACTTTCAAAGAATAAAGATGAGATTTTATATTCTAATCTTGAAAATGTTCAATTCAATTCTGAAAATTTTCAGAAATGCAGTGTGTCTACGCTTTGATTTTGTTTCTTGACTATCTTCTGAGGAAGAGAGTTTGCATAGATTCTCGAAACGTCAACAATAAATACTGTATTGTTATCACACCACTGGAGCAAAGTTTGTAGCCAGGGGATTATGCCTGCTGACAGAAGCAGCATACTATTTTCACATTGTGTTAGCTTTACGTTTGCCTGGGGTTGCTGCAGGCTTCTATTTAAGAATTTTTGCATTTTGTGTTCGGTACTTTCGTTGCTGGGGTTTCATAACCACTCTCTAACATTGCAAGGAAAAATCAAATTTCACAAGTGCCTCAAACTTTTAGGCTTTGTTTAGGTGGTCGTGGCAAAAGTGGCGAAGCCCACCTTCATCTGGTGGCGAGCCTGTCCCAACCATTCGTAATAAAGTTCTAGTTGCATTCCTGCCTGCATTCCTTTCAAGAGTGTTTCAGTTGGCAAACGAAGTCTCGTATCTACGATTGAAAAAATAGCATCAGTGGTTAAATCTATCCTAACATTCAACCAGTCTCTTGTATCTGACAACTTCACCACTCGCAATATCGTCTGCAGAAATTATCTCACAGCAAATAGATTCAACTGAAGTTTCAAAAATCTAGATAATTGATTTGATGGATTTGTTAAAACAAGACGAAAAGTTAGGTAGGTTTACTAGTAGCTTATACATCTGTCACACTAAAGCCATGACTGCACTAGTTCAGTACGGAATCAGGTGATTATTTATTTTTCATTTGGGTTTTGCTACGATTTTAAAACCTAGAATGATCGGTAGCCAAGGCTTATCTCCTTACTTTTTGTTATGTGCAGAAAGGCAAGCTGTTCGACCGAGTGTATCGGACCTATCTTGACATGCACACGAATCAATGTGTTGAGTTTGTTCAAGAAAAGGTACTTTTTTTGTGCTTAGCATGCGATTGCTTTGTCATATTTCAGAAATCAAAAAACTCGCAAAATGTTTACCAAGAAAGCAATTTCTACTACAGAAATGCTTTTGATACACGCCTCATCCTTTGCAAAGGCGCATTGAAGAAATTTGTGAATGTGTTCGGCCGTTCGTGTTGCTTCAACCTGCTCTTGTGATAGCAGGCCGTTGCCGCTGAAAAATAAAAAAATGCTGCTAGCACGACAGGTTGTCAGCAGTTGGAAATTTTCGCAATTTTTAACAGAATGTTACCCATTTACGATGAAAACAGTTTTCTCTTCAATAGTAAGAAGCTGTAGTCACTATATATTACTTTCAAATTGCTTGCAAGCAGCTTTTACTGCAGGTTGAGTTCTTGAATTTTTTGAAAGAAAATATTATTTTTTGTAATTCAACTCGTTAGAACCTTCGTAGAAAGTTAAGCTCTTTCGGTGTTGTACCTTTGGCGATTATCAGTAGAATGTTTAAGGCATGGTGTTTTGATGTACCACATGTGATTGCTCATGAATCACGGGTAATGATACAATCACACGTGCAAGTGGCAGAGATGGGATTTTTTACAACGAGTTAACGGAGCAACTGCACTTGACAAATTTGCAATTTTGAAATTCGTAAAGTCCTGAATGTTGATCCACTTCTCCCCCGAATAGAGAGATACCAGAAATTATGGTTCGGCCATGTGCCAGAATGTCCCAAGACAGACCAGCAGTGTTCCCTCTAAGAAAATTTTACACTGAGCAAATGTTTGTTTTAATGCGCGTGCAATTGCTCAACCATGCAGACACGCAACCAGTGGAACGTTTAAAGTGTAAAAGGGCTATGCGATATCTATACGAGATTAAATCTGGAATGTTGGAAGTGCGCGAGGATGAATTTTTAATAGAATGAATGACCAAGTAGAGGTGGATTCTTTTTTGCAATAGCGCATCCTTTAGGTTATGGTGAGACCACATAGCTTGAACACTTCCAGCGTGACAGCCATTTTGAGGCTGCGGAAACCAGCAATTATATATTCAAAGTCTTAAGTTTCAAAATTTTTATCTCAAAATGGGCGACAAATTAAGCTTCTTGAAATGTATCCGTTTCAAGTGGTTTTTCCTGAAATTCGTGCATTTCTTGAAGTTAACGTTAGCCAGACATGTATCAACACAAACGAGTTTGCTCCTCACTATAACACATCAGTATAAGCATTTTCGCTGATGAATAACAAACACCAATTATTTTTTGTATGTTTGATTAGCACAAAGAATGGCTGCAGTTCAACCACGGGGAGTACACGATCATGGAAATCGTGGGAATGCTTGAGAAACTTGTCGACGCCGCGGATCCTGATGTAACTATTTTTACTTAGAAAATTTTGAGAACATGTTTGAGCTACTGGCTTGCATTTTACTATTTTTGTTCAAAGCGATTCTTTGGCCAGCGGGGAAGCAGTAGCGTAGCCAGCCCAAAATGTTTTGGGGAAAATATTGTGAATTGAAGCGAGCAACAGTATCTGGTTTGGGACACCGCGTCTCGAAGCATAAAACGTTAAGATATGCTAGAAATGTTTAGGGGGAATGGCCCCTTTGGTCCCCCTTGCTACGCCTGTGCGAGGAAACAGCTACACCAGCAGTAAACTGATGAAACAAACACTGTACAAGACTGGTTGTAAATCATGTGACTTCAAAGAAAAATTAACTTCAAAAAATATTTTCACCTTGACAAATAAGATTACTTAAAATATCAACTGCACCACAAGCTAAACGTCTGTTTTTCAGGTCGATTTTCCTAATTCTTATCACGCCTACCAAACGGCGGAAGGACTGCGCAAGCAATATCCTGACCTAGGTAATTATTCCAAAACACTGTACTTCTTTCATTGCACTTTAACCCAAGCAGTTGCGTTTTCTGGTTTATTTGACATTTATTTGACATAAATTCAGTTCCATTTCAGCCTGATCCTGGTTATACTGCTTTCAGACTGGTTCCACCTGTGCGGCTTCGTTCACGATCTGGGTAAGGTCATGGCAGTCTGGGGCAATGAACAGTACGCGACTGTCGGAGACACGTTCGTGGTCGGTGCGGAGTTCGCTCCGTCGATTGTGTACAGGCAAAGCACTTTCAGCCAAAATCCTGACTCGAACGATCCGAGATACAAGTCAGCTTCTAAATATTGTTTTTTGTTGATCCTCGTTTTCGTTCCGCGCTGTTGATTTGGATGATGCGCGTTTTCCTCGTTTTGTTTTAAATTTATTACGCACGAACTGTGTTGGCCTGATTTTGAGAAAATACAGAAACGCTTCTGTTTTGCAAAAATACACGGGTTTTGTTTTCAAATGCGTTCATAACAGGTTTTGTGACGCCGTAGATGAAAGCTGGCCTTTGAAAGAAAACAGTTTTGCGTTGGCTTACAAACTTTGCATGTTGCGATGGGGCGCTTTGTTTCGAAAAGAAACACGGTCAATGCGGTTTTGAACATGTAAGCGGTCATGAATCCGCGCATGAGAGCGACCTGATTACTTTTGCGAGGTCTGGATAAATGCACGAAATCGAATGTTTGCATTTTCGCAGGATTTTTGCCAACGGAGTGCCCCGGGCAAAGCTCTCAATTAGTTGCGCTCACGCAATGTGACGGGCAGGCACGCAACCATGGCGCGGGGTGCAACCGGGCAGTTTCCACCCAAAAAAATTTTGAAAAACACTTTGAACGAGCCACAAACTCTTTTAGTTGTTGTTAGGTAAAACAACAAATGTCAATCACTTTGCCCCGCCTCCGAAAATATCAGCTCGTTGCGGACTTGGTATCGAGCTAGCGGTATTTCGTCTTCAACTCGACAGACTCTAATGATTGTCGATAACAACCACGTGGAGTAAAAAGATATGGTTCGATTAAGGGCCTCTTGAAATATTGTGCTTTGAGCAAGCTTTTCAAAGTGTATGCGACAGCTTGTGCTTTTTCGCAGTTCCCTCTATGGAATGTACAAGCCAAATTGTGGACTGGAGAACGTTCTGATTTCCTGGGGACACGATGGTGTGTTTTAAACGTGGCGTGTGTTGTAAACAAAACATTTTTGATAGCGAAAAAAGTTGTGTATAAGCCTGAATGCTTCTCTTTCGTGACGGCACAACATACCACTAGCATTTGCTAGGCGTTTCTCGTCCTCTTTGATTTTAAATTTACCACAATAGTTGTTATGGGAGGGCTAAAATATGAACAATAAATATAATCTCATAACAGCGATTTTTGGTAGAAAAAATGAAGAAACTCCTCGGTTCTGAAGAAATGGAAATTTTTTCCATATGCTACAAGCAAGACGTTGCTAGGGCGCGAGCGCGCTTTAAAACCTAACAAACGTGTAATTCCTAACACTTGCTTGTTCAGACCCACATAATGGCTTTAATGCTTTTCAGATGACTGTCGAATCGTGGCTTAAGTCGGACTCGAACGGCTTCTGATTAGCATTCAGAATGACCCTTTTAATAAATAACTGATCGAGTCAAATGTCAAAAAGTTTAAAAATATTAGAATTGGATATATTCACTATATTTATAGTCTTTCTAGTGAGGCTTAAATTCTGAATAAAACGAATTATTTCTTTGACCGGCAATGATGATTCGATACCATGTGTTACCGAACTTGGACTCAACGTGAACTTGATTGTTTTTAGAATGCTCGGACTCGAAAACTGTGATTAGGAATCTGCTCGGCTTGCAAATCGTTACCTGTGTGTGTTTACGGTATCTTTTCTGCATTTACTAATGCTGAACCCGCTCTGCCAGTGAGAGATTGCATTGTTTCAGCGAAAACCAAGAGCATGTTTACGCATCTCTGAGTTTAATTTATGCCTGGCGCAGTCAGGCCTGCAACATATGTAATCTGCAAGCGATTTTTAATCAAAGTTCCTTTTGCCGTTCTTGTTACATCTTTCGTAACAGGCGTGTTCTTCGACAAAGCACAAACTGAAGCACACAGGCCTTGTTTATTTAAATGTATTGACAATACTGAAAAACATAGGAGCTTGTTATAATTCCCTTCAGTCTACAAAAGTATGCTACGCATTGCAAGAACAGGCTTTGAATCTTTTGTTCATGTGCAAGCCTGTATCGATGATAGCCAGTACTGTCAAGCAATCTACTGAAAGCTACTGTTTATATTCTCAGAATATATGTACCAAGTTCTAAAGCATAATAAGTGCAAACTTCCAGAGGAGGCCTTGTACTGCATTCGTTTCCACTCGTTTTATCCGTGGCATACTGGCAACGATTACGATCACTTATGCAACGACAAAGATCGAAAAATGAAAGACTGGATTAAGAAATTCAAGTGAGCATTGCCGCAGAGTGAACTGATTTGATATTTCATAACAGCAAGAGCAACTTTTAAATGTGTAGAACCTGCACGTTGCAGAAGTATGTTCTAAGGAGGTCTTCCAAAGGTCAACGTTTGACGACTATCAGTGTAACCTATATGCGGTCTTTTCTACTTCAAAGTTTAGTTTTACGCTTGTCAACATTCTTTCATACTCTGCTTGGGGTGTCAAAAAAGGGGACCCGCTGTAAAATTTAGTCAAAGATCGTTGATTACTGTAAGAAGACAACTTTAAACTTTAACGAGTTTAATCAATTTTAAGAAAAGTAATGAAATGGTTAAACCGTCACAGGAACATAGGCGTTATGTGGAGAGCATTTTACGTCTAAAATATTTGCTCATTGAGCTTTTAAGCCACAGGTCTTTTTTACGTACCTCCGTGCCCCTGAGCTCGATGCGTAAGCTTCGAATTTTTCTTTAAGCTATTGCCTATTGCTCAAACAATGTCACCTCCAGTTGTAAGACACTGCAAATGTCTATGACAAATCAGTTTACTATAAACTTGTGAAAAGCTTAGAATTTGCGTGTTTGTTATTTTCAGTGACCACGATCTTTACTCGAAATCGCCTGACATGCCCGATTTAGAAGAACTGAGGCCGTACTACCAGTCGCTCATCGACAAGTACATGCCAGGCAAGCTCAAGTGGTGAAAACAAGTCGGTGATGTGCATCAAGCCCCAATGTACACTCGTGCATGACGTCGTGCGCTTGCGATCATGGACACAACAGGCTAGCTATGTTAATTTGCGTATTTCTCTTCAAACGAAAGCAGAACAAAATGCTGTGCTGGCTATTCTTTCGAAGCTATGGTTTGTAATTCCACGGTTGCACGACTGCCGTCAAGCTATACATATATCCACAACTTTTCAACTGACGCTGTTGACCAAAAACTTTGACATTGTATCATTGTCAAACCTGTTGAGATTTTGATTTCCACTGTCTAATTTTCTTTGTTGTGAGTTGTGACAAAGCTTTTAACCGTAATTACTGGCTCTATAGGATTTTATTGCAAATCATGGTGCTGTAAAATATCGTTTTTGATGCTACCTTCTTGAGACATTGTCATTACCAGTTAGGATTTACAGTGCATATATAACTCTATGGGTGATTTCCACTTTTCGCACTCAAAAGAGACTCAGAGTATTTTTGTGCTGCTTTTTCTGCTGCGTGTTTACTGCTAATTCATCGGCTCAAGCACGCCTCGTCATCCTCAACAGTAACGTTACTGAAAACTCTTACGTATTGACTGCAATTTCACGAGCGCCAAAGTGTAATGACATCGTTTGTTCTGCGCTATTCACTTGCTTTTGAATTCTTTTCACCCGCGACCTATTGATCTGTATCAGATCTGTTAAGCTTTTTCTTTTCGAAAAGCAGTCCGCTCAATACAGTTATCATCTGTGGAGGGCTCAAAAAGGAACGTGTTGCAGCTTTTAACTTCAGGTTTAGTTTCATTATCTTCCTTACCCCATTCCCTTTGCAATGCCACGAGCAGTAGCGTAGCCAGCCCAACATTTTTGGGGCCAAAAAATTGGGGGGGGGGCAAATTTCTTCATTTTAGGCTAGCAGCAGTATTTTGCATGGGATACCGCCTCTCAAAGCACAAAATGACTAGATATTCTAAAAATTTGAGGGGCATGGCCCCGTCGGCCCCCTGGCTACGCCTGTGGTCACGAATGGTCAGCAGCGCCCATCTCCGCTTACCCGTACCGGGGCAAGGCGGCTACTTTTGTAGTAAATTGATGGCGAAGCAATGGGCAGCACCGCGCGTGAACTGTTTCCTTGCACCCTTCCACTAACGCCGAAAGGAGGACGGGTAGGCCGCAAGTACCGTTTGTCAAGTCTTTGCTATGACACCGACGGGAATTGAACCCAGACTACTATCTTTGATGGCCCGTGCTCAACCCATTGTACTAATTTTTGGTAGAAAAAGTCTGTTTGCATTTATATGAAAGAATCGTCAAAATCTTTCTGCTTCGGAGACGTCAGGACGTTATTAAAGATTGCTTTAAATCAGGCTTTACCGGCTGTAAAACATGAAAAAACAGGTTAAAAAACCGGCCAACGTTTCGATACAGTTGATACAACTATCTTCGTCAGGGCGAAAGCGAAATGCCAATCGTCAAAAATGTTTGTGCCACGACACAATGAAAACTTATGAAAGCCACAGAATAAATCCTTACACTTAAATGATATCTGTCTTGTGCGATAAAATTGCAACATGCTTTCGAACATAAAACGTACGCGTTTATGTTGTCAAAGGTGAAAGTAATCTGTAATTAGGCTTAACATCCGTCCCGGTTTAGGAGCTCGTTTCCTGTTTGTTGCTCGGTTGCCCTGGAAAACCAGATCTGCTGCAGGCAACCAGAAAAAGTGCAGGTTGTGAAAAGGGAATGAGAGAAAAAACATCTGTTTCTGGCTTGGAACAAAACGTTGACCTTTTCTGTTGTTCCTCACTTTATTTGTAGCAAAATTTTAACAGAAAGTAAGAAGAATTTACATCATTTGTCCTATTCGAAACACAGCCAAACTACCATCACCGCCGTTTGAAAGCCCTACCACTTAATTTGCACCTTTCCTAGTTTGACAAAAGAACCTTTCGGTTACACTGCCTATATAATGTTTTGTCCGGTGACAACACAGCATGAACAAGATGAATTTGATCAAACCAATAGTGGAACCAGTTAGTCGTTCAACAAAAGATTGCTAAACGTTTTTTAAAACATTTTTTTTGCTCTTTCAAAGCCTGCTTTAGACTTACTTGATTTACAGGAAAAATATCCTAGAAATTACGTCTTTTTCAAAAAGAATTGGATCACCTAACAGACGGCAATTATCATTCCTAACATGCTAAAACAAACTATTATATGATTTTTTTATCAACGCTTCGTTTTTCTCTGCATTCTTTTGCAGTTTTGTTAAAACAGTGTTTTTCAACGACTTTATTTTATTCAGATTTCAGAACGTTACTTTGTGTGTGTGAAAACCACACAACATCAGCAATCAGGCCTGCACAACATACAGCCCGCGGATTTTCTTGGGGCCCGCGAGAACTTTGTCAATTACAGAAAATGTTGCAAAAGCCCGACTTCGTGTAATTCATTTTCTCTCCAGAATTTCTTTCAAACTACAACGAAAGCGCTACAACGAGCGGCCCAGCCGCAATTTATGTTGATCAATTTGGCCTTTCGACCTTTCTGAATTGTGCAGGTCTACTAGGTCCTAGTAACTAGGATAACAAAGAACGCCGCCGCCCACAAAAACAACCAATGTGGTGCGAGTGACCGTAAGGGGCGTGCAGTGACCTCAATCAGCCTGGCGCGTACGTGCTCTGACAGTTCGGCAACAAAGCTCTGATACTGTTGTACTCGTCAATGGAAAAACATAGACTTCAACATAACGTGGCTACAATTTTGTTGTTTGCCAACGGGGACCAGTTTAAGTTATGAAACTGACAATTTGAGCGTACGCCGAATGAGAACGCAATAAATGGAGGAGCGAAAAAAGAAAAAGTAGACTAGTAATGTTTTCTTTTCACAGCAGAAACGGAAATTTACAACAGTATTTTTGATTTCGATAGAGGACTGCAGTGAGTACGGCCCGCCAGTCTTGTATATTATGTAAGTACTGTAACTGGCATGAAAGAGCGCTGCTGACAAAGTGACATTTTTAAACGGAAACATGGCACACCATTCACTTTGTGTGGCAGTCTGGTACTGCTTTGTCGATCGATGAGCAATGGATTCTGAACAGTTTTACAATTGAAGCACTTTTGACCTCAATACTTTAAAACCGCGTTTCTTTACTTTGAGGAGTCGTAGAATGGTGTTTTTGCACCGCTTAAAGCTTAAAAAAGTAACGTTTCAATCACACTTCAAACGTAATTGTGTTCTTGAAACTTCGTCAAAAATTGCGGCGCGTCTGTTCACATATAACAAAAGGAAAATTTGTTTTTGTGTACAAACTTTTCAGCAGCAGAATACTGTGATGAGAAAAGTGATCAAAATTTGTTAAAAAGGTCATTGCCACATATGCGCACACTGATTTTAAAGACCTGCAGCAATAGTTGATTCGAAGCAATTCCGGGGACACGCGCTTTTTGCAACAACATTGTCAACATGGCAATTTTATTTTCGCCTTCACTTTCCGTCGACGCGACCGATTTCTCGTTCTTTCTTAAAAAGAGAACTGACGGTCAAGGTTTGCAGTGAGCTCTCACAGAGTCTGCCTACAGTGCTTTGCTGTCATGACTTTGCGGCAGTTCCGACGTTTTCGGGTTTGGTGAGACCTGCTTTGCGGTCGCAGCAGGTGTTTGAAATTACAGTTCGCGTGCTTTCTCCAAGTCTTACCCGTAAGCTCTTTCTTGCAGTTTTCGGGACTTCGGATGCGTAACGTACGTGAAATGGATTTCCTGTTAAGACACTTTGTGAATTGACTCGACTGTGTCGCCCCTTCTCGAGGCTTTCTGCTGAAAAATTGAAAAAAGGGAACACTTTTCTCCCTTCACGCTGACTGGCGTACTGCGGTCAATCCGGTTGAAACCGGTTGGTCGGACGAAGTGTACATCGGACGAAGTGTGTACATCGGACGAAGTGTGTACATCGGACGAAGTGTACATTGGAAGTGTACAACGAAGTGTACATTGGCGTAGCCTCTTACACCTTAAGCAGACAATCTTACATAGTTGCGGTGTGAATGACGTCATTGAGCTGCGATCTTTTTCTGGTTTTCATCAAAAAGCGTGTCACGCGTGTCGTGTCGACTGTTTGCAATTAACACTTTGCTTCTCTGAAACGCAAGTCGATGCGATTCTCACAACACGTTTTTTCACCAATATTCAGTGACGGATCCGGATTGCTGCAATTTCGCCCCTTAACGATCACGGCACCCACTGAAATAGCGCCCTTTGTACAAAAGCTCCCCCTCTCAAAAATAGCAACGACCTATTTTAACTCTTCGCTTGCTTTCGCTGCATTTTTGCGCCTTTGCGGCTGCTCCCCTTCGAACATCAGGCCTAGAACATGGCCGATACTGTAGGTCAGTGTTTTTCAACCAGGGTTCCGCGAGTGGCTGCCGGGGGTTCCGCCGAAACGGACCGAAATTGCCTGGGACAAAATTCGCAACCACGGTTCTATGCGGTTTGTATCAAAACAGGCACTTGGATCATTGCATAGGGTTCCATGAGCAAGGCAAACATTTGCGGAAGGTTCTGCTGCAGCACAAAAATTGAAAAACACTGCTGTAGGTGCACTACAAACGACCAGATGAGGAATTGCTTTTGCTGTAGAGGTGAACAAATCCTTGATAAAAAACCACCTCGCTACGCCAGGCAGACAATCAGTTCGATAAAAACATTAACAGCCTAAAAACATCCGCAGTGCAATTTAACTTGCTTTTAGCCGAAGTTTGTGATGATTACTAGCTTTGAAATTCTGCAAAACGACATGGTCATAAGTGTGCCTATCAAAGCGACGTACTATCTCGTTGAGAGGTGATGCACGCGAGCCTAACAGCATGTTGACAACACCCTGTTACAGCTAATCATGCGAGTGGTGACGAAGATTTCCGTTTTGCAAAGCTGCTCTTTTTGCGTTTGTAGTCACTGCCCATTTACGTTGAATATATGAGCAACAAAGTAGCAGGCGTTGGCGCTGATACACCGTACACAAGACTCAGAGATGGAAAGACACGATTGGTTTTGGTGGAGGTGTGTCCACCGAGAAGTAAGATGTTGGTGTGATGCATTCGTTGTTTCAGGCGAACGCGAAAGGTATATTTGGTTGGATTGTTTTGCTGTGCACTTAACGACCAGCTACACAGTCCGGCTTGTCTGGAGATTATTCAAACAGCTACACAGTCCGGCTTGTCTGGAGATTATTCAAACAGCCAATGCTGATACTGCACCAATATTTGCTTTGATCAATATTAATGTAATATTTCTTTTGCGTCAGAATCATGGTCTACAGCACAAGGGTACTCGAATAACACAATAACACAAAAATGGTTAGCCATAACATATCACAGAGTAGGTGTTAGGTGATAAACACGGACAACACTGGGAGATGTCAAATGCTGAAACAGCGAACCAGCTATGACTGCATTCACTCATCATCAAATAGGAATCCGGCAGTTGTAACCAGGTTATAACTCATTGCCGTAGCCGTCACCAGTACCTCGATTTACTTGTTTACTTGTAACGACCATATCTAGTTAAGGCAGCCACCCATTCGGGGATGGTCAGTAAGATTTTACTGCAACTTTGTAGCATGAAGAACTAAGATATGAAAGTTGTTTGCTTGCGTGCAGGTCATCAAGTGTTTCGCCAATGTTTTTTATTGATTTCCACGCACTTTTTTGAAAGTAATAGACTTTGCAAATGTCTAGCCGATGCTTAGTTTCAAAATTGCTATTAAAAACACAAACCTAAACAAAAGCAAAACTACCTTGCATCTGCCAGCAGCTTGGTGCTAGTTGAAAAACATACTCCAAACACTGAAAATTTCAACTGGTTGCGACCCTGGTGATTTTGCACTTGTCGTATCATATTTACAATGTGAAATGGACCTCAACGCAGAACCAAATCCCATACAAAATGAAAATTTTAGCTTGCTCACAGCGATAAAGTTTTGTATAGCATGTATAAAAATCGCGACCTTTCGATAGAAAATTTAGCAAAATATTACTGGTTGCAAACAACCTAGAAAAAATGGAAGCTGAACTTGGTTTTAAAGAAATTACATGGTGAACACAAAACAAAGGAAATGATGTAATCAGGCCCGTAACCAGCTTGGGACACTAGGCAGGGCGAAGAGTTTTCTGAGAGGGGTCCAAAATTTTTAAACTATGTCCAATGGTTTTAAACTATCTCCAACATATTTTTCCAGGGGGACGAACTTTTTTCAGGGGGCCAAAGCCCCCTTGCGACCCTAGTTACGGGCCTGGATATAATAAAAGCATGAAATAACACACTGAAACTACAAAACCCAGTGAAGTTTTCACCCTTGTTTGTAAAACTCCCTGGAATGTTTTACATCAAACCTGTGAAACATGATTTAGTTTCACTTATTTTGTTCAGTTTTAGGAATAGTTCTTGGATCTTTTTCATTAAGCAAATACCATGCTTTGTTCTTTACTGCGAAGGATTTTTAACTGTAACGAGCAACAACATATTGAGCATGTGGCATTTCAGCGACACCTAACGCTGCCGCTTTAATAAGACAGAACGCCATAATGGTTGTGATTCACCTTCCAACGAGCACAACGTTTGCATTTCACGTCAACAACAACGAAAACGTACTTTCTTCGCTTCTGTTCCAAATGGCAAACTTTGGCATGGTTAGCGTGTTATTTTGATTAACCAGCCATCATAACGCAGTGCTAACATTTGCTAATTTCAGTGTTAAACTTTTCATTACGTTTAGAAGCACTTACAACGCACAACAAAGCAAATTGGACTCTCTGTATTGTCAATCAAGAATGAATATATTTTTTATTTTACTTACGTGTTTGGCTCAGACACATGGTCCATAGCATAGGGGCTAGTGAGAAACCACAAGAAAACAGACATCCTGAAACGTAGCACAGCACAGGGCAGATGATGGATGGTGCACGGAGGCAATACCGAAGAGGAAGCAACACTGAAACAAAGCACCATCGATCATCGTCATACAGAAGCGTAATGTAGTGGAAGAAAAATGGAGATCTGTGAAAAGCATCGGACAAGTGGAGAGAGATGACAAAAAAGTTAGATCAAGATCAGGGATATCCCTGGAAATCTACATGACCCTGATGAAGATGTATGTCGTTGACAATGACATGCAAATTATTTCTAATCAAGACATTAAAAGTCCTGGCGAAATAGAACTTTGTACGGGCGAACAGGTACATTCCTGGAGATGTAATGCAAATTCGATAGGCGTTGCTGCAGGCAACACATAGGTGCTTAAATATCAGACTGTGTGTATTGTTTTACAATTGACAGGCGTACACTGACATGCAATAGGCACGAAACAGATTTTTTAAACTGCACTAAAGCGCTGCGCCAGTGCCTCTGAGCTTGCTTGCTGTACACTATTGTGATTTCACTTGACTCTGAATACCGTTGTCATGTCATCCGTCAGTGAGGCATGAAGTAATACACCAACTTACTTGACTTGGTTGGTAAACTTCACACACCATTCAAGGAAACAATTGGTGTTACAGGTTGCTTATACTTCTGAGGCGGACAAACTGCATAGACTTTGTCACGATTAAGAAGCTAGCTCATGTTCAGCAATATCATCATAACAAAGTTTCAGAAGCCGTTGAAGACCACCGATGGTCGTACCAGACACACATATATCATCAACAAACATTAGTTATTTCACAACCATATTTCCCACAATGAAGAACCATATTTCTCACAATGAAGAACTGTCCATATTTCCCACAATGAAGAACTGTCCCTAGAGAGTTTTCAATAGGGGGGGGTTTGCGTTTCTGTGGGGGGTTTGCGTTTCTGAGGGGGAGCTCGACATTCTAAAAATTGACAAAAAATCCTCTGATTCATATCGTTTCATGTTTTCATTTGGTTGGGCTAAGCCCAACCCCCCACCCCCCGTGGCGACGGGACTGATGCCACAATGTATCCCGCTCTGGATGAGCCCAGCTGCTGGGCTGAGATGTCATTAAGGTAAACAACGAATAGACATAAACACATAACTCCCCCGAAACACTGACCTTTTCTTGAATATTTGGCCAATACCAAGATAGCTTGTACTGGCCAGAAAAGAAGAAACATTCTGAAGCGCATTTTTGAATTGACAGAAACGTGCTTTGAAACACTAAGAAATTTTTATGAAACATTTTGTCGAACATTCTTTTTTTCACGATTTTTAAGCATTTTGAGAAAACAACTCCTTTCTTTGCCTGCCGCAATAGTACGACTATACAATTGCACAGTCATGCTCAGAACAATGGAATAAGTTAATGGCGAATGCAATTAAAACCAGTCGTTTTTCGAAATGCATCAATGCCACAAAACCGCTCCTCGTAAACCCTGGAAGAAAACATTTTTGTAAACTAAGCACTGATTTATCTGCGCAAACCTCTTCACGCTTTGTAAAATTTCAGTCTTATTCATTCACTATACTACACAGTATATGTTGTTTCCTAGCATAACGATCTGAATTCATTGGTGCAACAATAATTAATCAAAGTGTGATGGGAAAAGGATTTTTGTTAGTTAACATGAATAGCCGGTAGTTAATTTAGTGTACAATTTTAATGCTCACAAAAAACTGACTTTTCGAAGCATTCTACACACAAATAAAGGCGCAAACTGATGTAGTTTTCACTTTTTGTGAAGTGCTTAACAGCGCAACTTGTTGAATTATCTTCTTGGTTTAAGAGGTGCAGCATTATTTTGGCAAACCCGAAAAGCAACGAATGTGATGCTGACACGCATGTAATTTCACGATCTCAGTAAAATAGAAAACATTTCTTGACCCTCATAGAATCTGAACGTTTACGGCTGCGGAAAATTTGGGCTTGTGTAATTCGTTAGTGTTCTATTAAATCTTCATTTCCGCTAATCCAGGTTCATGATTGTAAGGAGACAAAAATGCTCTGGCGCTCTGCCTGCCTCTAGTTTGGTGGGCGTCGTTCAAACGTCAGCGTGAACCGTAACCAAATAAAAATAATTTGTGGTTTAAAGTGTTGTGAAATCGTTTATTATTAATTTATATGACACTCCTTATTCTTTAATTGCGTGGCCACATAAGACGTTTTTGTATTTTGCACAAAAAAAAACAATCTTTTCTTTTCGGTACGCTAAGGGAAATGAGAATGGTTTCGCACGCGCATGTCAGTTAATGCAGTGTTATAGATAGTAATTTACCATTGACGAAAAACAAATACTCGTTTAACAGAGTAGACTAATTATTACACTTTAAAAATTCATTACAGTTCTAAAGCAATCTTGTACACCATCCGAGCGCCATTAACGATCGCACATCTTTGCTGAACGTTTTCCACAAAAAAGTACAAACTCAAGCTCAAAATGCCTTGAAGCAAAAGTCACTGCATAAAATCTGTACCATGCACAACCGGAAAAATAAGATTTGGGAGAAGGCAAAACGTTTCGGAAAACACGTTTTTGTTTCCTAACTAACATAAGTTTTTGCAAAGCTTCGCTCAAGGTGTCAAACATAGCGACTGTATTTTTCTTGTACCAAGAGAATTAAATGTTGCGCTTTTGCTTTTTCGCAGTATTTGTACTAGAACATTGGAGATGGCAATCTTCAAACGCAACGTAGAAATGAACATATGCACAAACAAATGTACTTACAATGGTATTGGGTTTTCGACAACGAAACCGATACGTTCAGCATACCTGCTGAAAGTTAGCGTTTCGTTAGGTCTGCGTCTACATTACTATTTGCTTAGATAGACCGATTTGGCTATTGCACAGGTTTGAGATTGTTTACTTGCTGCATGCAACGCATCAGCTAAAAAGTAGTGACATGACAACGGCATGCTGCAAAACGCACGTATTCAGTCATAGTTCTCGAATTAAGATAAATCTCAGATGGCTGGTGGCGGTAAAATGATCAAACCTCACCTGCGTGCTATTACTTCTTTCTCAAATATTCAAAAAAGTTTGAAAATGTTTTTAGGGTTTTATTTTACAACAAAAATCATGCTTACTTGCAGGAAAAGAATCGAGAGCTTTGCTGCATAAATTCAAAAAATAAAAATTTGATTTTGTCTGAATTTCAACGCTTTTGAAGTGTTAGAGAGTTGAAAACACTTTATTTAATAGTTATTGCAAATACAATCGCAGTCGCTCATTTGCAAATTATTGTTAAAATTAAATTTGCAGTCACTCTTTCACAAATTAAAAGCTCTATCGAAATGAAAAATCGGTGCCATTAAGGCATCAAATGAACTTGACTTCGATTACAGCAGCATCTTGCTCGGTTTATGATTTCTGTACCCGTCAATGGTAAGTGCAAGAGATAAACGCATCAGTCAAATAGAAAAGAAATAGAGTGACAATACTCGTAAAAACCAAACTTAAAAAGCGACAGTAAAAGGTATGTCACTGCATTGCTGTTGAGAGCATTAATCGAAATCGTTTTCCATGCTTCCGCTCTCCATTTTTTAATGTATGCTGAAGTAATACAAACAAACCGATCACAGCAGGTCGCAAGCTCCATACCGGTGAACAACAACGATCTGAAAACTTTTTGCCCACGTTCGGCCAAACGGAGAAACTTTGAAAAAAAACTGCAAGGTTAAAGACATTCAAAAATCTCGTAAGTTCTTTTCTGAAGTTTGCTCGTTGATCATTTGCGTTGACCTCAACCGTTTCGTCTAAATATCGTGTATCCCATAAGCCAGCTGATGCCTAAGACTGTAGCGAATACTGGCAAAACAATCCATGTTGTGGTGGACGAAGAGTGATTCTCTTCTTCTTCTCCATCGGCCGTTGTCGTCATGGCAACAGAGCCATCAACGTTGCCACGTTTAGGGGTCATCGTCGAAATGCCGAACACTCCGACGAAGTTGGTGGCGTCTGGCAGAGGATGATTGGCGTCGGGCGATTGGACTTTCTCAATGGAGATAACTAAAATAAAGGAAGTGTTCGGTAGTTAGTTTTCCGTGTTTTGGTTTTATTTCATGACCGTGCCTTCCACCAGCCAGTGTTCTTCACTGATTTAGGGCAACTGTCCACTGGCCCAGGTTCGATTCACATTATTCGTCACAAGTAAATAATAGATTCAATGCTTTTGCAAAAACATATTTTACGACTGCGTTTCCTGTGGTCATCATTGTCGTTTGGACCAGGCTGCTCCAGCCACACACAGCTCTTTTGCCACCAGTCAGTGTTACTGGAATAGTTTTTTGCAGTTGATTTGCTAAATGTAACGTTACTGAACGTTCTTGTACAAACGCACGCTTTCTCTGAAGCTGTTTAACCAAGACTCTATTAGAATAGCGTTACGTCAGTCTCCTTGTTTGCGTTTGATTGCTGATTTAATGTAAACATTTCTCATTGTTTTGATTGTGTGGTTTGCCAGCGGTTGTCACAATGAAATAAGCTTTTAGGAAAGAATCCTTTTAGATTCTTTCTCATCGGATTCTGAACTAATTATACATTTAATATTAGGTTCGCAACAAAGTTGCCTTTGTGAAGTTGGAGAAACAGCTCATGTGGTTTGGTTAAGCTCATGTGGTTCACGTTTAACTGCACGTTACACGCATGCGATCGAAGACCAGGGCAAACCTTAAACATGTAAAATGCGAACACAAAGCGAACAGTAATAACTGTGATACGAAAGTGATACATGAAGTACTTCCAGAAATACTTCAAGCACCAATAGTGCAATTGTTGATCACGCACTTGTGATAGATAACGACTGCGGATCCACTTGGTAACCATTTCCACCCAGCATTCCAGCATTGGCGAATAGAACTTCTTTAAACGAGTGGACAAGCTCCTCCTGAAATGTGTAAGAAAAAACATTCATGTCAAAGACGAAAAATTTTAAATGTTTCAAAATACTTCCATCGTCTTACAACAGTGGTTCTTAACCGGGGGCCACGCCTCCCCAGGGGAATGTCAATAAATTTCCAGGAGGGCGCGAGTTCTTACGCGCTTTACAACATGGAAAGTTTGATCAATTAGTTCACCAATAAATACATTTGCTTTTACAACTCATTTAAAGTCAGGGGGCTTGAAGCAAAAGACAGTTACTTTTAAAGAGATTTGTCTGGGCACAGCACTTTCATTTAACCAAAGATCTGCCGCCGTACAGCTGTGATGATGTATTGCATTTAGTTGGGATTTATTTTAACCAAAACAGCAATTTAGCATTTGAACCCATGCTGATTCACAGTCAAAAGCAGAACTGTCTTGTTAGTAAGAGATTTTTCATACGTTTAGTTCACTAAACCTTTATAACAAGGCAGTTTAAGTTAGGGCAAAGTCAGCGATGAGTCATGAGGTTGGTATCATGGGCGTCCGAAGGATTTTTTCCAGGGAGGGCGATAGTGGATTTTTCCAGAGGTAGCCAAAAACATTTTTCCAGATTTGGCTAAAATTGGCGAAATTTCATTTTTCCCTCTCGAAACTAGGAAAACAACGTTTTTTTGCTAAAAACGTAATAGGAAAATGTCACATTTCAAAACCAAAGGGCCCAAGGCCCCCCTGCCCCCCTTCCGACGCCCATGGTTGGTATCTTTATGTAGTGAATCTCTCCAACAGTTTGGAAGGTGATTGAAATTTCCTTAAGTCTGTAGAGGCTGGGTGACCCATATCAAATGAACACACCAACTCAAAGGGCATTTAAAATTAATATCGTTCGATGACATTGTCTCCATTTTTCTGAAAAGTAATTATAATAACTAATTTCTTTTTCTTTCAAGCTTGGTTTAATTCCATAGGTTTTTGAAATATTTCATAATCAATATGATTTAAGTCTTTTCGCCCTTAATCTAAGTCACTGGTCCCCAACCTTGTTTGTACTGCGGACCGGTTTAACTTAGGCGTTATTTTCACGGATCGGCTTTCAGAATTGAATGCTGTAATAGCATGTTTCTTTGACGATTTAATGTAAATTGGGCAGGAGCTGTATGATGGATTAGCTCCAGTTTTGCTGCAATATATCGTTGCGGCTTGTGTGGTCCTATGCATTTGCAAGCAGAGTCGTTACAAACGTGCTTTTACGTTTTGTGCATTGCTAATGAACGTTTTCTGGCATCTTCTATTCGAGATTTGATGCAATGTAGTTGTTCGTGAACAGCATAACAGTTTATCTGTAACCTTCTAACTAGAGTCCTGCGCGGGTTGAAAGCTTTTTCCCGATCCTGCAAAAATTAAACCCACTCCGCACCCACAGGAGTTTGAAAATCTTGCCCGCACCTGCCCAGCGCACCCTCCTAACCTGCGCTCACACCACTCCGCAGTGTTTTCGCACCAAACCAACACCTGTCACTGCATGTCTGAAAAACACTATTTCATGAAACGTGCTTCATCGCATGTGGTAATTTATTTAGTGGTTCATTTCAAAGCCAACAAACGTTCATAAAAAATACTGTAAACTAAAACTGTGAAACCTTTTAATCAACCTTAGGCGTTTCTTTCGTCGCTTTAAACACTGTTGAAAAAGAGTATGTCGTTCACTGACGAACTCTTCAAATTTGCTCTTCTACTATTCACAGCTCATCCAAACATACTAAACACAACTGTAGTTTACTAGCAGCACTAGTTGCCCTCACGCAGAACGTCTTTCTTGCAAGATCACTGAGAGCTGGAAACTCCAATCTGTGGTCTCTCCTTCACTGGAGAATGTCTCTACACTCTTGTACCACAAGCCCTCTGTAGCATTCAATTTCTTGCTCATGTCACTTTCACAGGCATTGAGTCAACATTCAGTTACCAGCACAAAGAACTTCTTAACCCGCTCCCGGCTCGCAAGCATAGCTCTGTGGGTTAATCCGACCCGCGCAGGACTCTACTGCTAGCCGACACCGCGGCGATTGGTGCCTGTTTCCGGTCGTTCCCCCAAACCTAAACGTTCAGCGCTGTTGTTCGACGTTATTCGATACTGATGACCGTTTTATGCTATACGCTACTCTAGCTTACGTTCAAGTGTATTGAAGAGTTTGTTCTATAACCGAGTATAATCAAGGAAAGCAATCAAACTGGGAGCCTTTCTGGAGAGTGTGGTGAGAACCTTTATAAAACTCCTTGCCTCGGCAACCTCGAGGAATCAGCTGACTGGGTTCTGCTTTCATGACTTTGCGTTGATTCGTACTTGTTTATAATTGTGTTCAAGTAACTAGTCTCCGCAGTGGCGACACAGTCAAATCTATCAGCAAATATTTCAATAGGAAATCTCTTTCACTTTCACGTTACTCTATGCATTCACAGTCCTGAAGTCTTATTAAAACTCGAACCTTAAATCTTATTGAAAAAGAACTGAAATATTATTCAAATAGAACCTTAAATCCTGTTGAAATAAAAACTGAAATCTTGTTCCAACAGAACAGTATTTCAGGGTTCTTTTGAATACATTTTCAGGACTAAGTATGCATAGAGTTACGTGAGATCGATTTCCTATTAAAAAAATCTTCTGATATCACCTTGTGGAGGCTAATTACTATAATCATTCTGGATGATTTTTACGTAGCTAACTTTTTGTCACCTGCAGATCATTTTTAGTTTGTTAGTACGATGTAGATAGTAGATAAACAACTGCAGACAGAAGATAAACAACTGCATTTTTATGAAAACAACTTTTCCCGCGCTCGTGGTCACAGCACCAGAATAACGAAACAGTATGTGACAAGTCTGTTGCGAAACAATCGAATAAAAAAACAGTATGTGACAAGTCTGTTGCGAAACAATCGAATAGAAAAACAGTATGTGACAAGTCTGTTGCGATACTCTGGTGTACCTTAAAGTACGTCATAATCTATGTACATGGAATGGTCTCGCCTCGCCTCATGCAAACCTAATGCCGATTGCGAAAAAAACTTGTTCTTGTGCGATTTTACCGAATAGTTTTTAAGATAATAATTATTACCGGAGTACCATTTTCATATAGTTTCTGAGACAGTCCCAGATATCAGAGTTGCTCTTTCCTGGTGGCTATATCTTACAGTATATCGTTTCTAACAAACTGAGAGCTACGCTGCATGGACTTACCTGTATCTGTTTAGTAGAGCGGAACCGTGCTGAAATCAAGGCGCTGCCGTCGTATCTGACGAGTACGCGTCGTCTCGTTCCCATGGTGATGGATGTCACGGTAACACTACCAATTCTGATCAGATTATCCTCTACCAAAGCGGTGTGGTTGAATGTTATTCCAATCTGCGCACATGCAGAGCAACAAATGGATGACTTGAAACGAGTTAAAGATAAATTTTGTTCACCAACAACAGCAAACAATTTTAATCACTATAAAATAGGTCAGCTTTTCGTCGCCGTTGCTAAAACACCATTTTAGGCTCTTCCCCAATATAAATAGCGGTATTGCTGCTCATACTTATATAGACAACTACTTTTATACCATCAAAATCAAACCCAAGCGATCTATTGCGTTGCTACTAGAAATGCATAGCAAAGGCTCTTAGTTCATTTGTATTTTGTGTTCCGGTTCTGCAGCGTCTAAATGCGACTAAAATCGCATCTTATCCAGGGGTGTGGTAGGGTGGGAACGCATGGGTACTATGCGTTCCCACACCTTTTTTGGCGTGGAACGCATTCCCGCACCTTTTTGCACTAGTAACGTTACTTGAAGATTTCGATTTTTCATTTCAACTTTTACGTGTAGCGCCTGGAGCAACATAAATGAATAAATCGCAAGTTATCTCGTGTAAAGCACCGTAGCGCTACAGTGAAACAGGAAGACCCAGAGCAGAAATTCGTGTAGGCAAATGCTCACTTTATTCGAACTATTTTGTGCAATCTTCCTTTTTATTTGGTGTGTCAGCGGCGTTCCCACACCTCTTTTTTTAGTCCTATACCTCTGATCTTGTCTATACAAAAATATCTCACATGGGTTTTCAGATGAGCTGCAAGGTCCCTGTGAGCTGCTGATGTTGGGTCAGAATATGTGTTCTTGTATCGCAAGTTGATGATGCGCATCTCTCCACGGAATTTTATTGTTCGACCCAAACTGGACCTATAGATGATCCCTCTTGTAGGGGATGTTGCTCCGTGGGCATCAGTTTCAGTGGTGGGCAAAACCTGTTTTGAGACAAAGAAATTAAAAATACAGTGTGCAACCAAAAGGTTCTCAACTGTGCTTCGACCGGTTGCCAGCGAATGCTTTGGGCATTGTGTAAATAGCAGCAAATGTCCAAGTAAAGAATGTACAAAACTGTAACTATTCATGTTGGCTAAGTGGAAATTATTTGCCAAGCAACATGTATTTGGTCAATCGTTTTGGTTTGCAACTCTATCTGCCGCACTGATTTGGTCTCTTGTGCGACAAAGGCGTATTCGTTCTACTCACAGATAGGGATTTTCCGCAAAAGAAAACCTTCAGTGCTGCGCGCACTTCCAGTCGATCAATGCGGTTAGCAATGTTTAATTCAAAAGGTAACATACATTCCTTTACTATATAAAATGGGGCTGGACTCCTTTCAGTTGACGAACTAGCTATGCTCATGTAAACATAATACCTTTCCCTCCTGCGTTGCGCCATCCGACTCAGTTTCTTTTCCGAAACTGGTCCCTGGTCTTTCTTTCTTTGAAGTTGTTTTCATGTACGAACTGGTTGTAGAGCTGGCAACCACCGGAGCCGGAGGCTGCAGCTGTTGGCAAGCGCGAATGCACACCTGAAAAAAAGCTTCAGTACCGTAAGTACTATCGTTTTCTTTTCATTCTATTTCCGTTACAGTTGTTTAAGGAGAAAACCTCCATTTTTGTCAGGAGTCACATTTGCAATTCATTGCTGTTTTCAAACCATTCGAGCAGCGTGTTAGAATTGTTCGTATAGTCATTTTTTCTAACAACTTACTGTGCATGAAAATGATGTCCCACATAGTTAGACTTAAGATGTATATGCCTCGATAATAGGCGCAATTTTAAAGTGGATGTAATGAAAATTTTAATAATAATTCTCAATAGTTTTTGAAGTTAAATTCATATTGATTTTAATGACTTTACGCTTATCAAGGTAGACCCCTCGATGTGGCGAATTTCTTCACTGAGAAATGTCGGCAGCAAGCAGATGTGATCGTGATTTCAACTTTTGTGATTGGACTCGTTATTTGCGTTTCGTTGATTCAATAATTATCCTTTCGACGTTCTGTATTCGTCCGGTTAGAAATACAAAAAACACGTTTAAAAAAAGCGACAGTGGCCAACACGTCCTGCGCGCAAGCAACCTTGTTTTCTGTCGCGATGTATCTTCTCGTATGATAGGTGATGTCTGAGCCGTCCGGCGCCAACGCTCCGTGTGCGAAAAGAAGATGGCGGCATGCTGTGTCAGTGAACGCGAAGTCTTGCTGTTCATCTTTCGTGTCCGATGGTCTTGTGAACTGTTGTTGGAAAAAACGAATTCGACATGAATGTGGTTCCTTTGAAATAATACGAAGGGTCGTATATTGAGGAACCCAGAGCTCATACCAAGCAGACCGATATGTCTGAGGCAATATCAAATTTTGTGTATCAATATTAACTGGATACTTAAATATAGGAAACATGACCACAACAAAACGTTTTGCTTTCAAAGATGTACTGCGCCGAATAAGCCGGTTTTTGCGGTAATTAAGAAGTTAAAGACTTCTAACAAAAACAAACGGATCGTCAAATGGACAAATTAATTGTGCTTTGTGGTTTGATTACTGTGAAACAAACCAACGATATAGCTGGTGACAATACCTGTACGGCCAGGATTCCATTTTCGTATGTTCCTTTAACATTGTCTACATTCTGAACTTGATCGATTTCTGGTAGAGAGTAGCCTCTAGCCCATCTGAAAATGAGTAGAAGAGTCTTTAAAATTCCTAAAAATTATAGTTTTCGTAACTTGTTATGTTTGGTAATTTAATCTGTGATAAGCTTGGCCAGGCATCGCACAACTTGAACAGTGTTTGTGCTGTGATTATGATTAACAGCCTGAGGCTGGTTTGTAGAGTGTTTGTGAGACCTTCTCCCCCTATAGGTCGTAGGTTTGAAATTCGAATTTCAGCCTGCTCTAATCAAGACCAAAAAAGTGTTACTATTACATTGCATTTGGGTTGGAACATGGACATTCCAACAAGGGGTAAGGACAGAGTGAAGTTTGACAAAAACAACTCCGAGAAACTTCACTGTCGCCTCAGCAAAAAAGATTGAGCCAAAAGTAAATGGCGGCGATTCATTTAATGTTTACTTTAAGGGCATATTAATATGAAATTCACAAAGCAATTTGTGGTTCGAAAAGTTAGATATGTTTTAAAATCTGAAACAGCAGCAATAATTTGAATTGCTTCTATGGTTTTCTTAAGCTTCAAAGAAATTCAGAAGTGCGGTGTTTCGCAAACGTGAAAAGCCTACAGAGATAAAATACGTGCAAAAGCAGAAACAATTGTTCTGCACCTAATTGTTTATAAAGTACAAAATATGGCATGCCTGTCAAGGACAACAGCTTGTCCGCTCCGACCAATCCACCCAGTGTACACATCAGTGTCGGCCATTCTCTTGTTTTCACTCACTCCCATTCCGACCCAGCCATTCGCCGCTTGCCGGACCTGAAATGCAAAGCCAAATACTATTTTTTAACGAGAAATATCGGTAACTATCAGCAAAACTCTTGGCTGCAACTGCCTGCCTTCATTCTAAATGCTCTGGTGCCTATCCCTACAGCATAAAAATCAGCAACTCAGTTTGTCAGTTTTTCCATCAGCTTCATCATTTTTTTCATAACGGTATGCACTCAAAATGAACAAATTATTCCATTTGGAACTGCGAAGGTCAAATGCTTCCAGTCTATATGCATTTGAATGTTACGCTGCTCAGAATGTTTAAAGCATGTACTTCGTCATGTTACTCATTCATCTCGCGAAAAGGAACGAATCCGTTGCCCCGTTAACTTTCCTGCACTTAGAGTAATCGTTGTTATTATCGTTCAGACCAGGCCACCACGACAAACTACTTGTCCTCGGCCTGCTTGGTCTCACAAACCTACAGTATGGGGCCTTTGCGTCTTCCGTCGACTCGACAGGAGACATAAATAAATGAAGGACCTTCCGAATTTCAAGCGTTAAAACAGTTTTATCGAAAGTCTCCGAAACTGGTTGGAGAAAGTGAAAAAACAAACAGATATTTTGAACAAGCAACTGCCAAGCGTGGCGGATCTACAATGGGATAGAAATGACCTGATGCATTGAATATCACTGTTTGTCAACGTTTGGACTAAACACGTTTGGTTCTGCGTTGATCTAAACGCGCCGTAAAGTGTCCAGCCTCACCCTTAACAGTGCATTGTAGTTTTGTAGCAGAACTTTTTCGTACTTGAAAAAGCTTGGATGAAATCTACTCAGCACGTTTGAACGAAAGCATACCTGAAAACTGCGGAAACTGAGTCAAAAGCCCAACTGCAGTTCACTGTGGCAACTTGAAAACAGCTCTTTGCGACAATTAGATACAAGCTAGTCGTACAAACTTGTTTTTCAGACTCGTCACGAAATAGTGACAAATACGTGTAGCCAATGTTCCCTCTAAGCTGCGCGGCTGCGCAGCCGCGCAGCTGGCCTAGAACCCCCGCGCAGTACTTTCGTTCTGCCGCGCACTGCATAAGTATTGACAAGACAAACTAAATACGTGCTTTCAATCGGACGCAAGCCCCACCTTTGAGATTTGAGCTCACACGGCCTTCCATTCCGCGCACACTAAGCAAGCTCTTAGAGGGAACGTTGCGTGTAGCTTACCTTCATTTCGAAGGTTATTGCAGTATCCTTTAGCTTCCAGCTCAAATAGAAATCGCAAGAAAATGCATGACTTTCGCCGTTGCAGTTATCTGGTTGTTTTAGAACGCCACTTTCCGTTGTACATGACGGCACGATGTTTACGGATCGAGAAATTGTCGGCACTGGTGTCGGGCTACTCTGGACAACTTCAGTGGATGAAGGTGGCGATGAGCATGGGCGAATGCAAAGCTGCAAAGGAGTTTTTAGATCATTACGTCAGCTTACGCACTGCAGTTAAGGATTTTTCGTACGTTTCATGAATGGCACGAAAATTAAGCAATGTCTCAATTGAAAAGCAAAACGTGCTTTGGTGCCTACTAATATACACGCAAATGTCAATCGTCTGTACAGCATGAAAAGGTCTGATATTAATCTCTAGGCGTGCTTCTCTTTTGTAAAACTGTTCATGCCTGACAAGCGCCTTTGAGTTTTTGTGATATTCTTAGTTTTTAAAACCATCTAAAATTATCTTATCATCAAAATATACACTTATTTTATCTTACCGGGAATTAAGCATAGTGCGCCTTGAGTTCTACATGTTGTAGGTAAAGACTCCTTGTTTGGTGGAGTTTAAAATTGTTTCACAGACCAGTTTTCTACGCTATCGTCGCTTTTAAGGATGCAACCGCAGGAATTTCCCGTTTAGAATTTCAGGTTTACAATTTATAAATACCTTTTATCTAAAGCTAAATACATATGCTTTAAAACCATTGCTGGATAGTTCCAGCAAAAAGTCTCCACAAAGGTGACGCACTCGAATGAATCAGCAAATTGTTTTAATAGGAAATCGATTTCACGTATTTTGCACATGTTCTGGCTTGAAAACTCTTAGATCGTAGATTTTTTGTGAAGGCTTAGCCACCAAACACCACTGGGCTTATAATAACGACAGCGTGAGTAAAATGATTTTTCGCTCATGCTCATTTGATATTAGATTAAACCCTTGCTAATTTATGACATTCGCCGGGCAATGCAAAGAAACAATGCACTGCTGGCAGCAACACGTGCAATACCTTTTCGTTCGTAACGATGTATCTCTTCTTGTGGTAGGTGATGTCTGAACCGCCCGGAGCCAAGGCACCATGTGCGAACAGAAGATGGCGACACGTGGTGTCGCTGAAGAAAAAATCTTGCGAGCCGTCGAGAGTGTTGCGAGGTCTTGAGAACTGTGCAATCGATAAAACGACAGTTGGAACATTGGTTTGCAGCCTAACAGAGCGAAGTTCAGACGCTGAACTAATTCGAACTAAATGAAAATCGATGAACAGCAGTGGGAAAAGAAAAGCCAAGCAAACGCTCCTTAATAGTGTGACAAGCTTGTAAATGCTAGCACTGGTGAGACGAACTTCTGTATTGTCCTGACCAGTACACGTGTGGAACCCAATTGTTAGCAGTAAACATGACGTGAAAGGTTGATTTCCTTTTCGTCGGGATGAGGCATCATGAGTCTGAACGATATTAGTGCTACCACAAGTCCTGCTGGACAAGATGCCCGCTTTTTCAAGACAAATAAAATATTATTCGATGCCCCTAAAATGTCCGCAGTGTCCTCTTGTTGCCTTTCACAAGTTTTGTTGAATACATACTACGTTTTTAGTGGGTTCTTCTTGGGCTGGATCCAAGAAATTACGGTAGGATGTTGCTTAGGGCAGGTCATACCAAACATTTTGGTCCTCGGACGCTATTTGTGATTCTTCTTTATCTTGGACACAATCTTATCTCGCATCAATTGTTCCTACCAGCAACTTCGGAAAAATGATACAAAACGAAAAATAATTGACACTGAACAATGTTTTATTGTACAAAACTGACAACATCAATAGGACGGATGGAGTTGCTTCTTAATGCACAATCTATCAATTGTCGGGGCCGGGCTATTTGTGACAGGCAAACTGACAAGTCAGAGACCACGGTAAGTCTGGACCTGTATTTTTTATCTGCATACTTATAAGAGATGAAAATGCTATCTCACACATTTAGGTAGCGTCAAAATGGAGTAAAGCTTTCGTTGCCTTTTGTAAGAGCAATTGGATATACCTGCGACAGTGTACATACTGTACAGTAAACATGTTCGACTCTTTTATTTTTTGTCATGTCTTCAGACCCCCTGTCCATTAGTCATGGATCCCCAGTGGTCTGCGGACTCCAGTTTAGGAAAACCTGGATTGGAGTGCCTTGTTGGACAGTTACTGTAGACAGGCTTTGGCATCGTGACGATGTAAATAGTGTTGTTCTTTTAGGTCAGGATGTCTTGAATCATAAGCGCCATTCTGTTATATCCATTGTTTGTTCAGCATTCCGGGCACTCCAGTTAGGCCTATTATAGGTTACGTTTACAGTAAAAATGTGTAGTTCACTCGTAGCTTGTCTGAATACAGGTAATATTTAGTAACGCTACTTAGAATAAAAACAGAGTCCTTTCAGGTGGTGAAAACATGGAAGCCCTAAGCATTATGTATTTGAAAAAATGTTTGTTTGTGGTTCATCGTTCACCATATTCGTTCCAAGCATTCTACCTGTATGCTTAGGACTCCATTGACGTATGACCCGTCTACCTTGTCTGCGTTTTGAACTTGATCAACTTCCGGCAGAAAATAACCTCTCGACCATCTGTAAAACATTGTTTATGCAGATTTCAATATACGGCGCCAAAATTTAGTAAACGTTGATAAGAATCATACAATGATTTAAGGAGGCTTGTTTTCATAAAGTGCAACAAATCACACGATTAAAAGCCAAAATGTATATTACTATATTGAGAAAACAATATAGTAATATACATTTTGGCTTGAGAAAAATGTATATTACTATATTGTTTGTGAAAAGCACAAAAAAATAATCTTTGGAACTGAACTTAAAAGTGGTGTACTGTTAGCAACACGCTTGTGTGACATGTGCTTCGCACACACATTGTCACACCAGATGAAGATTTGCGTGCATTGATCCAAACCTCAATCAACGCAGTTGTTAACTGTCGTGTAAAATCACATCACTTTTAAACAGCTTCTCGGTGGTACCTTTCCTGAGCAGAGCCTACTGATATGAAAACGTGTAAGGGTTACTTTGAAAAACACTGTGTGGACAGGTATATGTAAGAACGCTTCTTTTCCGTGCCATTACGACAAACAGTTACGTTATTGGTCCTTTGCGCACTAAAACCGGTTGGTGGGTTCAAAAAAATGATTGCCAACTCTAGAGATATGAAAGCTTCTTGTGAGTTTCAAAGTATTACCTGTCAACAACAACAGCCTTTCCATTTTGGCCGATCCATCCGGTGTACACATCTGAGTCCGCCATGTTCCTATTTTCGCTCACTCCAATTCCAACCCAACCATTGGTTGCCTCCTTAACCTAAAAAACAAAAAGCAGTGCGATTCTTAATAAATTACCGTGGTGAAATGATGATGAATCAAAACGTAAGATGCAGCATTTTATTACCAAGTTTTGGTATCAATATGAATTTTCACAGAAAAATTCGGGAAGTATAACTATGTTTCTGCGTGTAGAATCGATGAGAAGTGTCTTGATGATTTAGAGGTAAAAAACAAAGCGTCGCTTGAAATTGTACGTTTTTATGACTTTCAAACAAGCTTTTGGCAAATAAAATTGCATTGTAAGTGAAATGGTAACACCAACACGCCATCGACTACACACCCACCATTAATGTTATGGTGTACCCTATATTGTGTTTGCAGCCCAGCACCATTGACTGGAATCAGACGGCACACCTATATACAGACTTATCAATTCACCTGTGGCGCCGATACTCCTTGCACCAGAGACGGTACGGATCATACGTCATTTAATCTGATCGTTTGTCTGACCGCAGAGAGATAGTTCGTGTAGCGTAGTGTTTCCGATGCAACCGCATCTCTTTGATGCGACAAAAGTTTTGAAAACGGACAAATGGAAATGGTTATGGTGTACCTTCATCTCGAATGTGATGACTTCGCCTTCTAGACTCCAGCGAACATAGTAATCACAGCTGAAAGAGTCGGTCTGACCATTACAATCTCTCGGCTCTTTTAAAATTCCACTCTCAGATGCGCAGGTTGAAACGATTTCTAGTGCAGGAGGTTTTGTGGGATTTACCCCTGCGTCAGAAAAAAGATGAATATTTACGAAACGAATTAAACATCGATATTGTTGTTGCCTTTCTTCGAAGTTTGACTAATGCACGGGTATATACTTCAAAAGTAAATAATATCTTTGTCTTGTTTGGCCATGGAAGCCATGCAGACTTTTGAAATTGCCTGTGAACATCTCTGATCCACAGAATGCACTTCTCAAGCAGAACTTTACAAGCAGTGCTTGCAAAGTAAGACGTTGATAGTTGCAAAAAGTTTACGTTCAGTTTTACGAGACTGATAAGTCCAAAATGTTTGAAAAAGCAACAAAGCAAATCCGCAGACGTGCTGCTGAACCTTTTTCGATTTATCGCAAAATATTTGAGAAAGCGACTAAATTTTTCGTATCTTCCGCTACCAGGACTTAATATTACATTTTAAACATCTACTGTACAACACATTCGGCGTGAAATTAAATCGTGACTGCCACACCCAGGCACATTACCAGTAATTTGCGTCGCTTCTAGCGCATTGCTGGCGTTTCAAGTTAAAGTCTAAATATCTGCCAGAACCAACCTCGGAAATTTACATTGGTGGCCGATCTTTGCTGCGGGGATGTCCCGTGGTACTTTAACTCGTCATGTCTGTAGAACCTTTGCACAAAAAGCGGTTTCACATTGAAGAAACATTTTTTGAAGGGGTAGGTGCTGGCCTCCTGGATCGTCAATGGCGCTGATTGCAAATGAGAGAAATCGTAATTTGGGTAAACCGCGACATTTGCTGTCGTTCATAGGAAACGGTTAAACAACATTTACAAATCAGCCGCTAAATGAAAACAGAAGTGTGTGGATATCATTAGGGATTCATAGTCTGATTGCAGTAAGTCCGACTTCATAGTTCAAGCAGAGCGGTACTCCAGTCATTTATTAAAAAGGATGAATTGTTTGTGAGCTGGATGTGTATACTACATCTGGTTTTGCTCAATAAAATGCCTATTGCGTCTTTGATGTCTTGTCCTATCGTTATAAGTAAAAGGAGAAGCACAGTTTTGAGAAGCAAAATGTGAGGCAAATCAACAGTGCATAGACCAAATGTTGGCTGAAAAACCGAGGACCAAGAAGTAATGTGATTTACAAATGGTTGGCTACCATATCGGCTTGAGAAATAAGACAACTCTTATTTTTCATGTGATACTCACCTACATAGGCGTACGGGAACGCCATTTACTGGGGGGGCGGAAAAAGTTTGCCCTGAAAATAACAATTTGCCCTAAAAATAGACAACTTGTCCTGAAACTAACTTTTTAGTTTAATCCGAATGGGGCCTGAAACCTTATGTAAATGTGTTCTATACAGTTGA
>Ga0210059_1001590_pt1 | contig 34530 bp, 24 predicted proteins | sample Ectturendosymbi2_FD_188042 | JGI IMG/M metagenome (GOLD analysis project Ga0210059, IMG submission 188042) | Ecteinascidia turbinata endosymbiont from Florida, USA - Sample 2 (SPAdes) (version 2) | ecosystem: Host-associated > Tunicates > Ascidians > Unclassified | place: Key West, Florida... | reverse complement strand
TGTGAGAGAGTGGTTTGTACATTGTTTCCAGCAATGAGCAGATTGGTCAAACTGAGAGAGTGTTATTTTGCATTGTTGATTCTCAGCAAATAGAAGATTTCTCAAAGTGAGAGAGGGTTATTTTGCATTGTTGATTCTCAGCAAATAGAAGATTTCTCAAAGTGAGAGAGGGTTATTTTGTATATTTGATTCTCCGCAAATGGGAGTTTTCTAAAGAATATGTGCAGACCATAAAGCGTCTGCTACACTATAAACCTTTTCACTTCCTGACACCGTGTTTTTTTGCCTGGCTGCGCTTCTACCCAGATTTTTAACTATTGCTGCTGGCTCCAGTGCACTAAAAGTAATTTTTCGACCTCAACGAGGATTGGCGGCCAAATGTAGCAGCATCGGAAGAACAATGCGCATGGTTCAAGTGCAGCTATGTCCAACCCGCGGCCCAGTCGAAGGTTTTGTGCGGCCCAGTTCAGGTTTTCGCTGTAGTGTAGGTAGCATGCATGCTGATAACCTATCCTTATTCTGATACTCCTAAATGTGACACTTTTGATGCAGTGATCCTCAGTGCCACTTTATCACGCAGTACTGCGTGCTGGGAGATCTCCATATGTCCACTGACACCTTGGTGCAAAACGTTAACGTTACTAGTTTCCTGATTTCTACCCATGTTCCATTGGCGCTAAACTTGCCTATGACTTGACACTTGCGGTGTGGTTAAAGGTGCCAAACATTCGTTACCATTGCAATTAGGATTCAAACGCTTTCAGTACATTGGCTTAAACTAAATTTAGTTTGCTAAGGTCAAAGTAAGTCATTCAATGTGCGGTCCTCATTAGTATTTCAGTCAATGTGCGGCCCTGCTTTAAGGTAATGTCAAAATTTTTGGCTCAGTCAGCCATTCCGGTTGGACATAGCTGTTCTAGTGCGTTCAGTGACGTGGTGCAAAGGGAGCTGGTCAAAATTTGGAAGAACAGAATCATCACCAAAGCGTGATACACACAAGGGGTATTCTGCAGCAACGTGCGGTACACTAACTGCACTTCATGGCAGGGGAAGCACCGACTCTTTCAAAGTCCCATTTTCAAATATATAAATTCAACATAGTATCATGATGCCGCAATTCGCCCATGGCCACAACCAATCAAATTAAATTTTTGTGGGGGAAGCGGCAAAACTTTCCAATTGTACATAAAAGCTACCGTCAACGGTAAAGAACTACACGAGTTTTACGAAATCGTAAATTTTGGGGAATGGGCAATTGCCTGGTTTACCAGCCCTGGCTTCGAGCTTGAATGTGCCATTGCATTAGCTGCTTTTACAGTTTGTCTCATTTTTTAAGCAAACGAATGTACTAGTTCTACGCAGTTACCACGATTCGAAGAGATCTCACGCTCATCATTACCAAGAAGTGCTTATTGCTGCAGAAAGTTGCATTTAATGACGTCTTTTGAAATCTCTCAGTTTTCTTTTGCCGAAACACTGTGGATGTTAATATTTCGTCTCCGCTGCTTGATCAGAGTCAAATCTGTCCTTGTGCTTCCAGACGTTTCCAAGCAATTTGGCTTTGGATGCGCGTGTTTGACCTATCATGTATGCTGACGCTCCTAGGCAGATTTTTCATGTCGCACAATCTCGTTGCATTCCGCACATTTACACACGTTGCGTACAAAAGACAAGGAAAGCAGAAAAGGTTGGTTTTTCGCAGCACAATCACACAGCCAGTCCTTACGGCCGTACCACTTCATTGGAAAAGAACATGTTATCTTCTTTCGTCCTGTCGCCGTTTGAAGCTACTCTTGCGTCCCCGGCATCTTCCATTGTTTGACACTATAAACTTGTTTTCCGAAAATGATACGGTCAATGAAGACAGTCTCTCATAAACAGGATAACCATAATTTCGTTTTTCGAAACCGGAGAGGACGCAATTGAGGTGGTGAAGCTTCCAAATAGCGGCAGCGGTAATTTGATTGTTTCCGTAATCATGACCGAGTGCCTGAAATTCCTCTGATTTCTTTTGAAAACCTTCGAAAACACGAATCACGAAGGGCACGAATCAAGAAACCTTCGAAAAAGCGAATCACGAAGGGCCAAAACGCCATCTCTTTTAACCGGAACGGGAACAGAAATTTTCACGGCTCATTTCCATCGTCCCCTGACGCAATTTCGTGTTGCAACCCTTATAAAGGAAAGTAAAGGTCAATCTACACCGAGGAGTTGCCAGGAGTAGCCGCGCACGATTCTTTGTTTGTTTTGTTGCGTCGGGTAATTCTGCGCTCGTGCACGGTTCGGCACGGCAACTCCTGGGCGCATTAAAACAAACAAAGAATCGTGCGCGGCTACTCCTGGCAACTCCTCAGTGTAAAATGGCCTTTACTTTCCCATTTTTCTGCAGCTAATCTGAAAAACCATGCAACAATTCACAGCGCAACCTAAAAACTAAGACGTATGGTCATCCCGTCCATTAATGTTGGAAAGGATTGGTGTGAAGAAGAAGGTTAGTCCAGCCCAGAATGGACATTATGCTGCACATCTGAATATTTTTTGAGAAAAACATGCAACACTGTTGCTTATTATACTAGAAATGTTGAAATAAACATAATAACAGACCTTTAATAAACAAACACCCTACTCTGGCACCTGAATGACTGCATGCTAGTGAGTCTGTAAAAGAATTGCTGACTTCTCCGAAACTCGTAAGGGCCTCGCTAGTTCAACCTTTGATCAGGATAGAAGCATATGAGATTGGTTCTACACGGTAAGTTGAATTTCAAAGTAAGCCTTAACGTTATACGTTTTCATTATCAGTCACTAGCAGACGCCGTATTTTACAACTGGCTGCTAGTTTGTAGCACAGGTAATAACTAGCGTAACTGACGGGGGCAGGGGTGGGCGCCGCCCCCCTGGCAAGCAAAATGTAACAAATGGGCCCCCCTCAGAGATTTCATGAACTGCAGAATATGAAAGTGCTTCTAAAATTTTTAGAAATCCGTTGGTCTTGACATTTTAAAGACTGAAATACTGGAGTGTTTAGCAAACCAAGAATCATCAAATGAATCGTAAATTCAAAGTTGTTGCAGTGCAGCGGCGTGCATTGTACAATACATCATCTTGAACGTGCATACTGTGTGTGATGTAATAATCGCCCGTAGGTGTGGAACGTTGCCGCCATTTGTAGCCATTACACTTATACTTGCTTTGGACCGTGTGGTGGAGTTGTGATTAAGTTTATGTCTGAAAGCTGTCATGTACATTTCCTTGAGATTAGAATACAGAGAAAGTTGTGTGGTGACACAACTTTCTTTTTTGTTTTGCAAAGCCACTTAACAAAGCTGTCTGCAATTCACCACTGGATGTTGAACCAGGCCCTACCAGCGGGTACCGCGGCTTTCGTCTGCGCAGAGCACTTTACACCTCCTTGAAGTGAAATACGCGATTAAGCCCATAGTATGGGTCGCAACCCAAACAAGGGTTGCGATTTCGCAAAGCGTCAGAAAATAGGTTGCGCCGAGGCGATCAAAAACCTAAACCTGAGTTGTAATTTTTCAAACTTTTTTGTGTCTGTTTGCAGTGTAGCGTAGGCACTTGAGAAAACAGCAGAATGCTGACATTGAAAACGAACGTGTGTTCGTGGGTGTCCGCAGGGGGGACAAAATAGGAATTTGCCACCACCTGGAAATTGGGACTAAGAACGAACAGTTTCTAGAAAACCTGAAGTCAGCGACTTAACTGACTTAATTCTTGCAATGACAGTTTTATTTTCAGATGTGACACTCACACTGCACAAGAGCCGGGTTTACTGTTGTGGTGTCACGCAATTTTGAGCTTGCAGTTCACTCATGTCCGTTACATTGCCTGCAGAGGCAGTTTGCAAAACTTGGTTGCGGATAGTTTTCTCACATTAATAATTTTAGGCGTGTTTGCAGAAAAACTGATCATGCGTACGTTAACTTTCCCGGGCCCCGTACCTACCAGGTCCGGGTAAGATGTACCTCTCGTAGACCCTGTTAGGCGCACAATGGGATGTGTCAGTCACAAGATTTAGGTAGGACTACAATCCAAGGCTTGAAGTGCCAACCCATCAGCTCGTACTCAAGCGTATCAACAATAACTGCTGCCTTTTCAAATATAATGTGCTTCGTTGGGGCAATTGATCTTTATCCCGTTGTTTGCAGAATGTGATCTGAACGTAGCAGCTTTTTTCAAAAATCACATATTGGCCGGCAGCTGCAATTAAACACGTTCTCTACGTCTACCTTCTTGGCACTGGCAGTGACGTCATTGTACAGGCTACGGCACTCGTGTTCTGATGGTGCATACCTTCCTACAAATTAAAAGTAACCGGAATTCGGTAACCGAATCAAACTAAGCAAATATAACTGGAATTTTGGTTGATACAATCAAGAGTTTTCAACCTGCACCAGCTACTAAAGCTACCCGCAAATTTGAGAACATCGATTGCACTGTCAATATGTAAACAACATGCATCAGCTTCCAGATCCCCAATTTCTCGAATAACTTGTTTGCCCAATTTTGTTCGTTAGTTTGCAGGTCGGGCTTCGTCAAGCGCATGAAACAAACGCTTAATTAATAGTGTGCGAGCAAAGGGAAAAGCATAATAAAAGGACAAAAAATATAAAAGTACAGAAGAGAAAGAATTATTAGCGGAGTTCATCCTGAACTGTAGCTGCGCATCTGCATCTATAAACTGTAACGAGACAGGCAACGGTCATAAACACCGATTGAAATGTACATATCTTGCAAAATTTGTTGACCACGAGCGAAGTCTGCCAAGTCGAATCGGCGTTGTCGCAGAAAATATTCGGTCGAGGAGATGCCCCTGCGATTGCACACGTTTTGGGCGATGCACTGACCAGCGCAAAAGCTTCGTTCTGTTTGTGCGTTTATATAGACTTAAAAATCTGCTGATATTACAGAAAAATGGTTCTTGGTATCAACGATTACCTAGCCGATATGTAAACGAGTCAAAAACCACTTAGCGTTTGTAGCGAAGATGCTGCCTGTGATTGCAGGACGGAGAAAATGACAGTTGCCCGGTTTGTTTCTGCATTGCGAGAATATCAGACCGCAGTATCGCAATTAAACTTGGATCTGGCAATTATTCCCTTGAAGTTTTTTGTCAAGGCGTGGTGCCTAAGTTGCAGATAGGGGCCGCATAGCGAGATAGAGGCCGCCGCGTTGTACAATTTCAGCGTTGGTTAATTTGCGGTTGCCTGTTTAAAAACAATTCGTTACGCCCCAAATTAAGTTGGTAATGAAATTTGCTTCACTAAAAAGGCATTCGCGACGCTGGCGTCGTTGCTCTCGCCACAATAAACAAACACCGTCCAAAGCAATAAGCGAAAAGCGCTTTTCTCGCCTGCTTTTTGCAGTTACCAGCTACGACTCATACGTCAATAGGTAATTTTTCCCGGCTGATAGCAGGTTTATCAAGTTCTATGCAGCACGAAGGATAAACACACAACATCCGGATTTTGCGGGAGCGGCTGTCCCATTATCTTGAAATTCCAACGTTGCACGTAAATTAAGCAAGTCTGGGTTGAATAGAGCATTGTTGTCCAATCAAAGTGCTTCCTCTTTCTGATCTAAAGGGACTTCGTAGCATCAGCCAAGGGTGGTTGGCGACACGTTTCCACCACGAGGCTCTTCATAATGTGTGGTCGACGTTGCACGAACTGTTGCAGGTACAACGAAAGTGTTTGAAAAAAAAGGAAGGGAAAGACTTCCGGCTGGTGCGAAGCTGGTCTTTGTCCAAAATAACAAAAATTGAAATGGCATTTTGAAATTAAGTTTCTTCTTTTGGCCCGATTAACTTTCTGCCTGCCCTGAGATAAATTGCTGATTCTTGCAGGACGAATTTATCTCTACCGCAGCGCTTATTTTGTGTTTACTTCAGCCTATGCTCTGCTGGCTTGATCGAGATGCAAAGACGAAATTGCTGCGTATCACAAAAAAGCCTTTGTTGAGCGACCTTTCGCGCTGGTTTGGCAGAGAGCGCGGTCCACTACAAGCGCGCCAGAGCGCCGGATGAGGATGACACTTTCGCGAAATTATCTGATCTTTAACGTTTTGCCGAGGTTAGGTCAAGGTTGCCCGGAGAAGACTGAGATCTGGCGGACAGCAAGCAACAAACGAACTAGACAGATTGTCTCTTTCGCGCTGTCTGCTCTGATTGCTTGAGCCATGAGAAAATGAAGTTGTTTTTCCATGAAACGCTCTGCCGTCGCCATATTCATCCAGTCGTCCACAACTGCTTGCATTTTGAAGCTTTATCTTTCACTTAATTTCTCAAGGGAACAATAGTTGCATGCTTGAGTCATCATCCAAAACATGTTTTGGCCAAATCCTCTCCCAATTTGTTTTTAGATGCCTCAGTGTGCTTTTGTCATCCATTAGACTTTGTTGTTAAAGATTCCTTGCAAATTTCAATGCAAGACATAAAGTGTCCCTCACGTTTGATTACAGGTATCGCCGGAACGCGTCAAAATGTGCGAATGTCGTGTTTTGTTGGTTTTTGTTGTAGGTTATTGACAGACTAATTACAAGATTAAAGTTATTGACAGACAATAATCAACAAACAACGACGAACTTGTGTATGTTTGGCAGCAGACTACAAATTTTACTCTCGCAGACTTGATCCGTACAATTTGATTTTCACCAATAAAACCCGAAATTAGTGCTATTATAAATAATGAAATTTCAAGAAAAGTTTGATGTTTTAAATAAATTCATTATCTTGTTAAATTTTTTCCAGTTGCATTTTTAGACATTTTTAGTGCGTTTCTGTAGCAAATTTCCATCTGGCAGAACTTGTTCTCTAATCAGATGTTGTGCATTAGTAAAAGACTCTGCATAACCTTTTCCTGTGCAACATACGCAAGCCAAAAGTTGCGCTTGGAATCAAAGCGCGCTTCGAAATAAAGCGTGCAGGGCAGAGCCCGGCCTGGCCGATGCTTTGGGCTAAACAGATATTATTAGAGTTGCCATTCAGAAAAAAGCTCGGACATCGCGTAAGTCGAAAAAAATAGGTGACAGCACAGGAAGCTGCAAAAATCTTAAGAAACGTTTCCGTCACGATCTCCTTTTTGTATTTGTCACTCAAAACAAACCGCGGTCAGACGTTTTTTCGGTGAATGCCATTTCGTGTGTAAATATACGTTTTGAGACTATAAATGAAACGACTTGATCCAGAATCAGGCAGGCAAAGCAGAATATCAGGATGAATAGAAGCCAAATTCTTTTGATGCATTTGTGGTATACGTACAGTTCAGTCAAATTCATAGAAAGTCGTAAGAGGTAATTCATGAAAATTTTTGCAATGCTTGGTTGTAGCGGTTACAAATGTCCAAGAAAGAACCAATCGAATTTTCTCGAATTTGGCTGATGCAATACTTTAGCTTGCCAGTCAGATGCCTATCAGTATTTTGTAATATTTTATGAATTTTCATTCTCTTGAAGAGGGTTCGGTAAAATATGGTCATGAAAAAGGTGCGGAAAAATTAAAATTTTTATGCTGGTCTGCTGGCGACAAGCAAAATCAATTCGGTACCATTTGTAGGGATGTGATCAACTTCGATGCAGGGAAAGTTGTCGTGGATTTGGTTTCCAGCACGAACGTGAACGTTTTGTAGGAGCTACCGGTGAAAAAATTTGTTCCTACTATTCGTCCGCCGTTTCCCCTGAAAGGTTTGACTAGGAAAGTTGGTGATGATGTTTATTTTTACAAACACAGCACAAGACTTTAAAGTGAACTTTGAACTCGTAACAAGAAGATGCGGAAACAACTGTTTTTTAAAATGAAAGATCAAATGCCAATCAGTGTTTGACCTTGAAATGCTGTGAAAAAATTAACCCCTTGAATTAAATACAATAGACTAAATATTAAATTTTAATGAATTCTTGTGGACCTTACCTGTGTTTAAACGTTTTTTTCTCTCAGTCATCGTAAGCGATAAACGAAACAAACGTATTAAGTGAAGTTTTCTCTATGACGTATAGCTAATAGATGCTTTTCTTATATCAAGTAACAAAGTATCGTAAAATGAGCGGATATCGTACGTTTTTGTGCAGTCGCTTGTCATCTTGAAAGAAGGTTCATCATAAACAAGAGATTAAAAGCCTTTGACCAGCAAAAATAATTTCATCGAAAGTTAGTGAACGCCGATCTATGGAAACTTTCTTCTCAAGCTAATTTATCATTTGTTCATATTTCTTGATTTTTTCCCAAATTTACTTATTTATCACTTGTTAATATTTCTCAATTTTTTCCCCAGATTTACTACGCATGAGAAGCGATCAGTGGTCGAAATAGAAAAGAGGTTTTGGAATAAACAATTTATTTTTCTATTGCTTGAAGAGATAAAGTGTTTTAAACTTTGCGCGGATGAAAATTTCATTTGTCAGATGCAAAACGTCAGCAGTGTTTTTGATACCAACGCTCGTCGTAAATGTTCTCAGCGAGTTTCTGGGTTGACTATATCTTGTTTTGACGATTTTCAGCTTTTCACGGAACCGAAAACAAGGATGATTTCAGATACAAAGCCACACGATGAGTCATAATCACCGCTGCTCGAAAGGGTTCCTGTTGTTGGTTGTTTTATACAAAATGGCGGCAACGCAGAAATGATATAAATTTATTCCGACAGATAAAGAGTCGAGCGCGGGGTTGAGACAAAGACTGCATTTTAGACCGCAGTGCTATTCAACCGGGTACACAGTACACCAATGCATGCACCGGATCATTTACTAGCTTGTGCCCCTGCAACATCGTCTACCAGAAGAGTAGGAGAAACCACATTATAAGGTGTGCAAACTATTTGACTCACGGGCCACATCAGATTCCAAATTTGTCAGCCGGTCGGGTAGGTAACAGATGGATGGATTGTCAGTGGAATCAAAAGAGTTTTGTTTTTGACAGGAGGCAAAGCGTGAAGGCTGATTGCATACTTTACAAATGCTTTCATTTTACGACACAGCAAAGAAAGCCACTTTCAGTTTTAGAGGGAACAGCCAAATAATACGAACATTTTCTGTGCCGTCCTCCAGTGGTTTGGAGAAAAAATTCGCTTAGTGAAGCATGAAAACATTAAGTTTTAGAGAACTGAACTTCTCTGTTAAGACAGGGTGAGACTGGAGATCGATCAATACCAATTAAACCTCCTAGTGTGGTGCTGTTTCAGAGTCTTGCTCCAGCTCTATGGTTACCAGCTGGATTCATGTCAGTTTTTACAAAATCAGAAAAATCGCGGCAGAATTGTCTGTTCATGTTGTCTAGTACTCCGCACCATGTTGTCCTCGGAAGTCCAATCCATCAACCCCATGGACTGCACGGTCTGACCATTCTGGCTAATCAGACAATTGAATGGCTGCTCAACACATGCCCCGAGATCTAGTGCGGCCAAGCAGTGGATTAAAAGGACTGGCTCAAACGACGAAGTACTCCGCAGTTCGGTGCTTCCTCACCGGCGTACCGCGGGACAGTGCCAATAAGCGTGCCGCAAACTTTTCGAAACTAAGAATTGCTCTGTTGACCGTATTGCATACGACTAACCATGCTTCTTTTAAACAGGATCGGCAAGTCATTTCCTTGTTTACTCCAGGTACAGCAAAGTATACCGTAGCAGTACAATTGTTTTATTTACCCGTAGCGGTAAGTTGTGTCCATAACTGCGTTGCGGGTTTGTGCTGTGTTGAGATAAGAAAAACAAGGGTAAAAGCGTAAACTTTCAGGGTTCCTGCCAACTTTTCCAAAGATTTCAAAGAGGACGTTTCCATTAATTACGTTTCATTCATCAGCTTTGGTGTTCTATTAGCTACGCTTCAGTGATTAGCTTCGGTGTTTCACGTGAAGAAAACGAGTTGAAAGGAATGCCGCGGCCCAACGAGGTTAGGAACCGCTGTCCTAGTGACTTGGTGTATTTATTAGCGTGTCGACTGTCCTCCTTCAGTGTGGTTATAGTGTAAAAAATGAGCAATTGGCTTGTTCGAAATATGCATGGAAAATAAAATCAGCTTGGATTTGAAGGCTCTTGCATTCGTTTACATGTCTTGTACAAACTGATCTTTCCGTTGTAGTCTCAGGAATGCATCGGACTTTCCATTAACCCCAGAAATGCATCGATTTTCGCTTTGAGCGACGACGTGTTTCCCATTGAATTTGCGAATAAACCATGTTGTAAAATCATACGTTGCATGTTTGATTTTACTGGTCATTTTATCGAACAAGTCATCGTTAACCTTGTTTCTCCTCCTGTTTGTTGGTTTGCATTCTCTCAACGACGTCTAACTTTTTTTGCAGTAATCTATGTTCAAGTCGATTATCGGCACCGTATTGTTATGGGAAGCGGAAATTGCAAAGTACCAGCTAGGAATTGAAACGTTCCGTAAGATGGCTTTGCATTTCTCACCTTGCAGTTAAATTAGTCGAAGTGCAGTGAATAGGTGTCATAAGTGTTAGGTGGAACACTAGACCACAAGCCTTGCTGGCGTGAGTTAAACAAGGATTGCTTTCCATTTTGCAAACTTTAGGCATATAAACTCTAACTAATCTCAGCTTATTAACCTGTCAAAGTGCTGTACAACAGCCATAATTAAAATTGACCTCGACAAAGATTATTATAAAAGATGTTAAACTTACTTGAGAGAATGCAAAGCAACGTACCGTAAAAGAAGCAAGGTTGGTGATAATGTATTAAACAAAAAACTCCAGTAAAAAACGTATGCGAGACATATGAATTACAATACGGTTTGTTTTCAAATTTCAATGGGAAACACTCTGTTAGCGGAGTTGGGCGAAGTAACGACGAAAAAATTCGTCATGAAAATTTTTCTTGGAAAGTATGTTTTCGCTAAACGTTTTTAGAGAACATAATTTTTCTTTCAGTTTCAAAGGATTTTTAGACAAAAATAATTGGTTTTAAATAAACATTTTGTTGTGAAAAAAAATTTTACAGTGATTTATTTCAATAACAAATTTTTTACATGGCGCAAACGGGCCATGACCACAAACATGTTTTAAAGATAAAAGTAAAAACGAAGTGCGAAGTAATACACCGAACTTCAACCAGTGTTGGCACCTGGAATATTTATACACCAGAAAATGAGAAGTTGCTTTATTTTGAAGTCTCTTGGTATAAATACGTTTTGTTTAATATATCTAAACACTCTACTATATTTATGGTATATTGTGCAGTTGCCACGTTGAGCGAATATCCACAAAACCAATTAAGCTTCCCTTTTCGCTGAAATATGCGACAAATTCATTTAAAAAACAAACGGGCTCATTGGAGCTGCTGCCGCGCTTCACTGCACTAGGCATTCATGCAGATTTTGTCATCAACCAGTAGATATTTTCGCCTCTAGTTACCTAACGCAGCCTGATAATGAAACATAGCAGTTGTAAAGATTGGCAAAGGACCAAAGAAATGTTGGAAAGTTTGCTGTTGGCATGTCCGAAGGCAATGATGATGGACTAAATATGTGGTAAATACTTGAATAATGTATTGGTGTGGTTGCTGTGTACAGTAATATGCTTCAGAAAAGTGACATTTGATTGGTTCATTATGAAAACTGCCGTCTTAGCATGCTGCAGTTAGCACCTGAAATGGTAGGGTGTAATGATTTTTTTGAAAATAAAACATCGTTTTCTTGTGGGAAAAAAGTTAAGAAACACTAATAGTAATTGTTGAGGTATATAAGGTCTTTCATAAATCGCCGAAGGGGGTGCCGCCATGAGCGTCCGCAGAAAATTTCTGGGGGGGGGCAACGTCAACATTTTTATTATCCTTTTCAGGTTGCTAAAGATGCAATGCACATGGACGTTCACAAAATGCTTTACACATTCTACACCACAAAGAAAATGGCCCATGTTACGGCAAAAATCACAAAGATTGCGCTTCGCTGGTGCAGCAGTGCATCGTTTTCACTCATGCTTCTTTTCACACAGTATGAAACTACGTGGCTTGCCGCTATCAGCAGTTACTGTATTGCTGCATTACCTGCCAAGATGTCTGCGTTCAACAGTCACATGCGGCAAAAACACCTGCTACCGTAAATTGAAGTGAACCACTAAAGATGCGTTGCTATGTGTTTGTGACACAATAAAGATCAACAACAGAACAGTCGCTTCGCAAGTTTCGCAACTAGACTCTGCAGACAAAGAGGCACAATTGAGTGAATTGCAAGTTCATCAGTGCATAACACCAGAAGAGTGAAACTGGCTCTTGTGCAGCGTGAGTGCCATACCGGCAAATAAACTCATTGCAAGAATGAAATCAATTGATCGGAATCAAGCTCTTGACTTCAGGTTTTCTAGAGATTTTTGGTTCCTTGACCCAATTTCCAGGGGTCAAATGCCCGTCTTTCCCTTCTGCGGACGCCTATGGGTGCCATGGTAAAAACGGTTAAACGGCGCTGTCTTAGACATACAGTATAAGTCGCAAGCATCAATGTGAAATGTGCAATACGTTGCAGACATCAATGTGCAACAAGACGCAGGCATCCATGTGCAATGTGCAATAAGTTGCAGGCATCAATGTGCAATAAGTCGCGGGCATCAATGTGGAATAAGTCGCAGGTATCAATGTGCAATAAGTCACAGGCATCAATGTGCAATGTGCAATAAGTCGCAGGAATCAATGTGCAATACGTCACAGGCATCAATGTACAATAAGTCGCAGGCATCAACGTGCGATATGCAATAAGTTGCATGCATCAATGTGCAATAAGTTGCAGGCATCAATATACAACAAATCGCTGGCATCAATGTGCAATGTGCAACGCGTCACAAGCATCAATGTGCAATGTCAAATAAGTTGCAGGCATCAATATGCAATATGTCGCATGCATCAACATTGGCGTACGAGGCGGGGGGAAGGGGAAGTTGCTTGAAATTTTTCAGGGCACACTTTTTTTAAAGGTAAGTGCAACTTGCTCAAAAATCCTGAATGGTGAAAAAATTTTTGGTACAATGTGTTCAGTGTATATTCCCTTGGAGGCGATCCGCGTAATTTGGGCTAGCGTAGTGTGTCATGTGGACCAAAGACGTGACTGGTTATAATGACTTTGATCCGGACCAATCCCTCGTTTTCTGTAAAAATCGAACAATCGGATGTCGGTAGGTCAACCCCTTTGAGTGCGCTCCTTCGAGAGCCTTGCTCAAGCGCACAACAACGATACCACAGGCAAGTCCAGGGAGTCATACCCTTCGATCTGGAACCGACGCTTTTAACCATTGCGTTGCGCCATCGAAGTCGCGTACATATTTACATCAGTAAAGGCAATTACCGTAAAGTTTCTTGTCTGGGAGAACACAAACACGCAAAGAGCTTCACCCCCTTGTGTTAACAAGCAAGGTAACTACAGAATTTACCTATAACCTCACCTCTAGGGGATTGCATAAAGAACGGTATTGCCGAATTGACGTTATAAGCGAATTGAAATGCATGTAAAAGATGCCATCGGGACCGAATAAAACGTAACGTTATGGGCGAATTGACGTAACAGACGAAGCTGTTATAAGCGATATCAACTGTATAGAACAGATTTACAAGAGGTTTCAGGCCCCATTCGGATTAAACTATAAAACATAGTTTCAGGGCAAATAGTTTATTTTTAGGGCAAATTTTTTCCGCCCCCCCAGTAAAATGCCTTCCCGTACACCTATGGGCACCAGTGTAATGTGCAATGTGCAATAAGTCGCGGGCACCAATGTGCAATGTGCAGTAAGTTGCAGGCATCAGTGTGTAATGTACAACAAGTAGCAGGCATCAATGTGCAGTAAGTCGCAGGCATCAAGGTGCAATAAGTCGCAGGCATCAATGTGCAATAAGTCACAGGCATCAATGTGCAATGTGTAGTAAGTAGCAGGCTTCATGGGCGTCGGAAGGATTTTTTCCAGTGGTGGCCACTAGGGTTTTTTCCAAAAATTTTCTATGGGAGGAGCCAAAAGTAGTGAAATTTGTTTTTTCTAACTCAAAACTAAGAAAACAATGTTTTTTGCTAAACATTTTAAAATCCAGGGGGCGAGGCTCCCCCCCTTCCAATGCCCATGGCAAGCTTCAAAAATTGCTTTGAAAATAGTTCGTCGCAACGATCACGTTTTGCCAATTCGGGTTTGTCACATTGTTGCCATGATCAACTTTTTCCGACACTTTCAACCTTTTTGTACATGCAGCTTCTAACATTCTTCAGTGACTTTATCTAACTTCGCAGAAACAGTTTGAGTTGGACAAAACCAGTGTAACTCTGTGCGTCAATGAAGTTAAGAAATGAGGTTCGTCTCCTTACGGCACGTTCAGTTTTTGCACTGTGAATGATGTGGTAAGAACTCTCACATGGTTTGTTTTCGGCTTAAACGAGGTGTCTCCAAAGCGGCGATATAGATCACTGGTGCTGAATCTAGATCCACTAACGTAGAAGTAATATGTTGTCGAATCCTGACATCTGTATAAGAAATACAGATAAAATGGGAAAAAAACATTCAGTAACTAGTTCTATTTTATATGTTGAAACCATATTTTTGGTGAAACTATAAAGACATCATTAGGTTGCGGAATAAAAATAGAATATTTCTTTCATCGTTTTTTTGCTAATGCGGTGTTTTGCACATGACCTTAAGAAATGGGATGTCTTTCTTCCACAATGGAAGATATTTTTGTCCGAGGGTCGACGAGAAATCAAGAATATTGCAAAAGAGTCTACGAGTCTACGGGTTTAATTTATGTAATAGTTGATCCACCGCTTATAGTGGTAATATGCCAAATGCTGTTGTGATGACGCAATGTTCCATATTGCATCACAGTATCGCGCAAGCGGATCACTCACAAGCGGTCGTGGGATAATTGAAATCGAACATATATCGATCCTGACGTCGGTACGAAATTTCGGGCGTGCCCAGCAATGCAAAGCTAAAATTTTCAAAAAACTGCCCAACCGGCCCAGTGGTTATCCTCAGTCTTATACCATTCTTCAATGGTTTCTACTTCACGTTAGAACCAGCGTGAATGTCTTGCACCACAAAGTCAATCCCAGTATTTCAAGAGCAGGTTCAGTTTGAACGGATCAGGAAGTCAAGCACTTTAAAATGAGGTGTATTCCTCACTTGTCTGTTCGGTTGTCGCCAGGAAGAGCAAAGGATAAAGGAGTTCAGCCATTACCTGATAGGCAGGGGTGGATCCAAGCGGGCAATTGGGGCGATCGACCCCCTAAAACCTACTAAAGTAACTTTATTCACCATGATTTTGTACAATTCCGAAAACAGCATACGCGATATAGGCCATTTTGTCTTCCACTGTTTTGTCACAGCAGTATTGTGAAGTATATTTCATCTCTCTTACAGTAGCGAAGCTGTTATGAGACCTGACGACCAAAAACTTGGCAAAGTCAAGTGGCGCACGCCGTTCGCCGTGGTGAGTGAGGCAGCCTCTAATAGCTTGTGGTTACGCGATCTTGACAACATACTTCAAAACTTATGTATAATCTTTGAAATACTACAATGGTCACCGCGGTGTTAAACTACGACACTGCTAAAGTAGAATGTTAGGAACAGGAGCAAGCAATCACCAAAGCACTGAAATTATCTCATCGCTCCTCTTCTGGTTGGAAACGACACAAAAGAATTTCCTAACTAACCAGAAAACCCCCACTAATGACAGGTGCAAAGTTGTTATGTTTTGTTATTTTAAGTTTGTCAAAACATAATAAACACTTTGCCGAACACGTGGGGTGCTGCGTTTGTGATGTCACAGTAAGAAATGACCATCGTTCGTTTGCAGTTTTATAAACGCTGCGATTTTGAAAGATGCATTTTGGAAGATACGCCCAACTTCACAAGTTTTTATGAATCGTAAGTAAAAACAATAATGCAGAAAACGTCTCCAACACAATCAAACCTAGTGATTTTGTTCAGATTTGAGTTTGAATCCAGGTTAATAAAAAGCCTCATATGCTACTGGCCACTTTCATCAGTAAAATTAAAAAGTCAGTCTTTTTAAACCCAGTTTCGTTACAAGCGCAAGTGGACCAAGTATCGGTGCCAAAGTGGAATGCTTTCCTTTCTTAATCGAATGCGGGTTAACGCATTGGTAATATTTTATTCTTGCTGATATTTTCATGCCCAGGACAATGCATCCACCATCACCGGACACTGAAGGTGAGCTTTGATCTCCGAACTTCGAATGCTTTTTTCGCAACTGCATTTCTGTGTTACGACAACTAAGGTCTTGCGTCGAGCCGCAGCAAGGTTATTGCTTTCATGCCGATTTGCGTTGTTGCAACCTCTCCGGTGGCGTTGCGTTGAATGTGCGCTTCACCACGAACGGGATGTGCGCGAAGAACAACACCCATATATATGTGGCGCGAACAAGCAATAATAGAGTGAGCACGACGTGTGATCTCTACTCGTTGCTTGCTGCCACAGTGTGAAACTTTGCACACGTGCCACTCGAGCTTTCCGATCGCAACAGTACAAGACGTTCGGCATGACCTACTCGTCTGCGACCGTTGTCTTTCACCAAGTTTTGATTAGTTTCTTATCGTTGTTATAAATCCATTTGAATTTCGCGAAGTATCATCATCATTTGCATAAAGCAATGTTGTTTCTAAATCAGTCCAATCGCGCAGACGTCTTTGTTGTAATTTATGTAGTTTTTTTTATTTTGTTCTTTATAAACACCACGTTTGAAATGACTGAAGTAAAAACATTGAATAAAACATAAATATACTCTGATGAAAAATACTTATAAATAGTGAGACACTGACATTTAAACTTGCATCGCATTAAAACAAAAACGATCAAGGAAAGCAACGAACATTTTTTAAAAAACAACATGACGAAGACAAGTGCAGGAACAGTAAAAGCGATTGCGCTGAGCACCAGAAAATTTGGCTGCGCAGCTTTTATATTTTAGATAAGGCACAGCGGCAGCCAAAATTTGTAGATGTATTGTTACCTTGCAGTAGCAAGGTTTTCCAAACCTCAACGTTGCAAACTATTTTCTTGAGTATTCCAACATTGCTTACAGTTAGACGCATCGTTTGCTCGTACTACAGGAACGTTCTGGAAAGCTTGATCGAAAACGTAAGCTTAAACAGTCGAAATTTTAACCAGTCGATGTGAACTTCCCAAATGTTAACCAGTTGGTTAATACTTTTGAAATATTGATACGAATCCGATTTGCTTGTTTCATTTAAGCATCGAAGCAATTCAAACTGTCCAGTTGCGGTTTCTCAACAGTGTATTGTGTCAGTCATCTCACGAATCTAGGCAAGATAGGCTTTGCTCGACCTCACGGGTCAGCACTAAGGCTGAGGTTTCAGTCCAGCCTTCCACGTTCGCCTCTTAGTTAAGACCTTCTAAAGACCCGAAGCAGCTGAGTATTGCTACTGTAGGAAAGACGTGTGCTGATCTTTCTGCACAAGCCGGAGATTTTCCTGCGCAGTACAAACTCGGGCATGCGCCGATGTGTGGTCAGCCTGGGCAGCGATGCGACAGGCAGGGCTCGTTCAGTCTCAACACGGATCCGATATCCGTTTCCTAATGGAACTTTGTAGCTGACAAGAAAACTGTTTTCTTGTTTATGTGCGTTGTCGCCGCCGTTCATTTGATTTTTCTGCCTCCTCCTCAACAATTCTCTTTCTGCCCCTGGTGTAAAAAACGTGCCCGGTCTTCGGAACCTTCTTCGTTCAGTACTGGTCGAACTGACCTGGGTGACTGTGGTGGTAATCCCCAGGTTTGGGGAGTCGTTCACTTCGAGGCGAAGTGCCACAAAACGAGGACCCGCCTGGTCGTTCGAGGAGCCTGTGAGTTGTTCGACAAGCCTGAGACGGTTGTACATTTCTTCGAGGTGTCGTCGACTGAGATGCACCTGATAATGTGGCCCGGATTGGCGTTTTCTGACAAAATTAGAAATCTTATTAGAAATTTATCAGAACGTAAATTGGTGGATCATAACTTTTATCAAAGCAGTAGCGCGTAAGATTAATTTCCGGTGAGAGAGAATACAGTCACTATTGTGAAAAGGCATTTTGAACAGGTATAGTTTATTCAACACTTGTTATGCTAAAAAACGAACTCATTCGCACAAATTTAGGCTGGTGAATAATGTTTGCTGTTGTGCAAAGTCAATTTACCTGATGCTTTTGGCAGTGCTCGAAACGACGATCACGCCGAACAGAAAGAAGATTGCATTCATGTTGACTGGATTACCTGGTTCTTGTGTCGGTAGAAAAATCTCTGCAAAGCAAAGAGTTGCTGATGGAACAAATCTTAGAGACTATTGTGTTGTGCACACACATAGCTATCTTGCTTTATTCGAATATATTTTTCTGCATTTTTCTGAGATTGCAATTTGCTATCTTTCTAAGAAAAGTTACAGTTTCTGTCACACTCCCTTTTTGTATTTGCATATTTCGGCTTACTTGTTCAACTTCTGTTCCAGTTGATTGCAAACCAGTGGTAAACAACGTTTGATGCCGAGGTCAGCAGAGAAGCGACGCTTCGATTACCCGCTTTGGTGTTCTTCAGGACTGCGTACGACGTTGTGAGTGAAGGACAATCGTCCTTCTGAACTTATATAAAGCTCGTCCGCAGAAAAAAGCAAGAGCTGCTGTTGCTTCAACAGGATTTTGTTTTGCTGACGTTTTCGTGAGAAAAAGGGATGGACGGCAAGTTGTAGGTGACGTGAAATCTGTAATCGGCTACAACGTCTCGCTGTACAAGCACAGACATCTGCAAATAAACCATTGCGTATTGCACCGCTGTCGTGCGTTGCGCGGATAAGAAGGAAATGTTTATTAGAACGTGTTGGAACTTGGAAAAAAAACGTGTAAACCTGCGTTCAAAGTTGCGCTAGAACAGCTTCAACAATCAAACTCCATGAGGTATCAAAAATAATGCAAGGCGTCGCATTCTGCGTGAAAGGGATTGATATCACGAGCCAATATGGAATGGCACGTTAAAAGAAACATTTTTGCAGAGATTTTCTGATGAGACGTTTCAATAGTTTTCTTGCCTGTATTGACTTATGACATGCTTGTGTGAACTGCACGTCCCCAGCTGAAGTTGACTTTGCTTGTTCAATCGCTGTTGATGACCACACCAAGCATTTGAAGTGTGCTGCGTGCTCAATTGCTGCAGTGTGCTGTATGCTCAATTGATTGTAGTGTGTTATGTGCTCAATTTATTGTAGTGTGTTGTGTGCTCAACTGATTTCAGAGTGTTGTGGAATCAATTACTTGCAATGTGTTGTGTGCTCAATTGCGAACCACGCACGTTCTTCTGTACACGCATTCGACGTGAAAAGGTTTGTTTCATCACAAGGTAGCGTCGCTCTGCTCAAGCAAGACAGCTTTGTGACAAAACAAAGTTTTTTCAGAGAAACGTCAATCATTCTCCCATCGTTTGTTACCGTGTATACGTCCAACAAACAGCGGTAGTGAACATTCCTTCGAATTCTTATCATTTTCGTCACGGCGTGTATTCGCGAAGCGTCGACATTCACTGCTAAGGTTCAGAAAGAGTTGTTTGGACAAACATTCGCGTCAGTACTCAGATGCCCTGGTGCGATTCGGCAACGACGTCACTCAGTTGGATTTGTTCACCTTGCATCAAATATTAGGCCAAAAGTCGCGACAAAGTTCACAGTGAAGCACAGTCCTTAAAACTAACTCCGCAGTGTTAAACGTCTACCATGCGTAATCTGTTTGTAAAAGACTGAATGCCCGAAAACCTGAAATCTTTTTTCGAGGGTGGGGTCACCGGGTTGTACGTCATGCAGCAAATGCGCTTCAATTCTTTCCAATACCCAAGGAAGCTTGATTGATATGTTGTAGATTCATCGGCATTTGCTGATTGGGCAACGATGCTACCAACCAGTAGGAAACATGGCGCACTCCAGCTGCGGTCATCCTGGTGGTGGCAATCAATTTTATCTACTGCAGTTAAAAAAACAGCTTACAGGGTACAAAACGTAGCTTAAATGTGCAGTTCATTCTTCACATTTATTTGAACACAGTTAAGGGTTTAAAAAAAGAATTTGTGATTGCCCATTACGCTTGCGCATGATGCCGCAATATATACAGTATCCATGGTGAGGGTACAAAACTCGCCAAGGATGCACCTGGTGTTGTTTTGGAAAACTCATGGCGGCCCTGTGTTTAAACGTGCTAGCAAATTCCTGAAGCAGTGCTGTGCTGCGATTAGCTCCATTCACATCAAAATTGCTCAGACCTTACTGTTCGCTTTGCTTTAGTCTCATGCGGAATGTCTTTTGAATGTGAGTCACACAAAAAGCTTTCGCAAAAGTTAAGCAAAACTATGGCCTTGAGCATTTTGCTAATTATGTTCGCTGTGTTCATGTAAAACTTGTTTTGGAAATACCCTTGACGGAGCTGTGAGGAGTTTTGTTCACGCATTTAAGCGTCACTCTACCTTACATTATTCTGAGGCAACTATTCAAGTAATATTACCGGTTGGGCATGTTGAACAATATATAGGATTTTGATACAACGTCTCTTCCAAATCCTTGAGTTTTTCAGAAAGTGCAGTATTTCGTGCTTAAAAATAAATTTTGTTAGGTAAAGCTAATGTGCATCAGGCAAAAATACATTTCGTTGGATAAAAACCTTGTGCCTCCGCATTTTCAGGCGTTTGGTTTTGCCAAGTTATAAAAGCAACTCCTCTTCAATTACCGCAAGTATTTAAGTGGGCTGACAAGTTTTTCTCAAGAAAATCAGAAAAACTACATCATGCTCGGAAGACCTAACTAAATTGACGTGAAAACGTTTGAAAAAAAGTGATATATTTTCTATGGCTTTGCGCTATTATCCCCAGGACTTATTTATGGAGCGCTAAAAGATTAGCGCCTCTGCTGACTCATTTTTGTGGATTTTTCAACAAAAAATCCAAGTTTGTTGACAGTACAGGCCCGTAGCCAGGTTTTAAGGTTTGGAGGGAAAAATAAATTTTTAGGAGGGAAAGATTTTTGTTTTTATTATATGTTTAAAATACATTTTTCTGGGCACAATAAAATTTGAAGGGGTATAAAAAATTGAAGGGAGAACTGCCCCCAAATTCCCATTCGTGGCTACGGGCCTGTGACTGTAGCAAGTCAAATCTTCTTTTTGATAGAGCATAATTTAAATGGTGGAAGTCTAGTCAAGACAAGTTTGAACCAACAAAGTAAAAATCTCAGATGTAAAGGTACTGTGGTCATCTTCAGCAAAATTCAGTTAAAACTAGTTTTTCTATAAATCTTTTTCAAATATGAATTGAATGAAAAGGTACTTTCACTGCGTAACAAACCGATTAATCTGAAGGTGTATTGTGTGCTGCAAAATCTTGAAGGTAAGAAAGAGTTCAGGAAGTTCTCAAATATTTATACGAAACTAAACTGATTTCAATTTTGCTCTTTTTCCATTCAGATCAAGAGCAGATTGGACAGGTTGTTTCACTACACTGTGGGCTGTCTATTTGGTTTGAAAATAAATTTGAGTTCGTCTGTCCTGAAACGAAGGGTAAAAGGTACCGGTCATCCTTATGTAACACCCCTGCCCACCCATGCGCGACGAGAAATGTAGCGATGAACGTAGATTCAGGGTCGGTTGTGCTATTCAACGTGTATTGTACAGCTGGAAGAGCGCGATTTATCACGCTTTACGGTTTATAACGCTTCGCGCAGTAGCAGTGCAGGCAGGAATTTCAGACGATTGAAATGTTTTCATGGCGTATAAACTAGAATTGTCTGTCTGTCTGTCTGGCGTGCTGCAGGCTGTCAAATAACGTAGGCAAAAAAAAGTGGAGTTATAATTTTTCCTCATGCAGCTATTGTGCCATGAAAACCACGTTTGCATCACAAAATTCGAATTAAACGCCAGTTCTTTTCGTCGGAAGTGACCTTCAAAACAACTTTGCCAGAAAACAAAGCGCCTTCTACGTTTTGTGGCCGGGTTCTGGGCGTCGTGACTGTCGTACGTGACGGAATTGCTTACGAACGTCAGGGTACAAGTCCATCTGATGACGTCGTAAACGATGCCGCAAACCAAGCGCGACACACAGAACTCATTCTTCTTTCGCAAACCGTTTCAGAATCCGAGCAAAACGGGGCGGGTCTCGAGCTCAAAAAACGATTTTCTCCCAGTGGCCCAAGAAAGGACTGTCACGATCAAAATCAACAGAGCATTTATTTGCAATTTTCCGAAATTGGATGGAAATTTTCATTTGCACCAAAGCAGCTCTCTGTTCGTGTTTTTAACTACTTTCTGCAGTGTTTCAGGGCAGGTCTCCAAACTACGCCCCGCGATGCCATTTCGACCGATCGCAAAGATATTTTGTTAATAACGAAAAAATAGCGTATTTACGGAAAATGTTTCCCAAAACAACCACATTGTGTAAGCCGTTCGGCCCTCGAACTGCTGTATAATAGCTTGTGTAGCCCGAGGACAAAAACGTTTGGAGACCCTGGTTTTACGGGCATATTAGTCGGATCTGATTTTGGGTGTGTACTAAAGTCGGATACGCTTGTATCATCTGGGAACATTTGAAAATTTATTTTTCTGTTGATGCGCCAACGGTACATCTGTCTGTGATTGTGAGATTTTGTGCTTCAAATTTCAGTGTGCGCGAATAGCACTACGCAAGTTCATTTTTGTCGAGTGTTAAAAACATCGGTTTTCAATCTTTCGCTAACCTTATTAGCGCAAATCACAAATGAGCGCACGCCTTTTAAAATAAATTGAAAGAAACAACTCTAACCATAATCGTTTCGACTCCTCCATAATATTAACAAAAGCGGACAGCGTAGTCTCGCGAATGAAGTATTAATACAAAAGTAAATGTGAAACCTGGTGCAAGGTCGTCGGAAGGATTTTTTTTCAGGGGGGGCAATAGTGGAATTTTCCTGTGGCAGCAAAAAAGACTTTCCAGGAGGGGGGCCAAAAGTTGTAAAAATTTCATTTTGCCCACTCGAAACTAAGAAAACGACCTTTTTAGCTATTATTTATTAAGAAAATGTTAAATTTCAAATCCAGGCTTTCGCCCTTCCGACGCCCACGAACCTGGTGCAAGGGCATGAGAAGAAACAAGTAACACTTGGATAAGTAACCACCATGGCAGTAACTTGGCCCAAACTAAGACCACTTGCATTCACCCACAAGATTTAAAATTCAACCAGCAGCACATTTCAGTCAACTCATGGATTGGAAACGTGGTACAATTTGCACGTAAAACAACGTAAGCTGCAATCAACTTGAACTCGGATTTTGAGGGATTTATAGATTCTTCAGTCACCTATAGAAGAACAAACCGTCGGCCATGTTGTCCTCCAATGTCCAATCCATCGACCTCCCGATGGACTGCACGGCCTGACGGTTCTGGGAGATGAGACAACCGAATGGCTGCTCAACACCTGCCCCGAAATCTAGCGCGGCCAAGCAGTGGATAGAAGAACTCGCTCAAAAGAAGAAGTCACCTATGCAATTTGTCTGCAGCTGCACCAGAACTCTTTTACTTTTAGAAATGTATATAAAAGATGGGATCTTTTACAAGAACTCCGAGGAAGATCCGGGATATAACGAATCAATGCGACTTGAGCGTTCATTCATGTTCACACCCGATTTTCCGTTGGAGAGAGTTGCGGGAGCAGCAGCCCTAAGAGGACTCAAAATATCTCACGGTTTTCACCAACCTCTGATAGCTCCGCTGGCTCCACGCTAAGACGGGACCAAGCAAGGTCGGAGATCGAAGATGTAATCACGCCACTTGGTCCTTGGTCGACCTCTGGGCCGCTTGCCCGTGGGTGTAGCCAGCAGGACTTGCCTCGACGATATTTCCTGGGGCTGGGGAATTCTTATCACGTGGTCGAACCATCGCAGCTGGGAGCCCTCGATTCGAAGGAGAAGTGGCTCAACATTCCGAGCGTTACAAAATTCACAGCTGCGTACACTTGATCGTCATTAAGTCACAACCGTTAACCGTGGGTGTTGAACTTCGACAAGGGTGTGTCCTGTCACCACTCCTCTTCATATTCTATATGAATTGGATAGACAGTCATAGCTGATGATGATGCCACTGTTGGAAACTACAAGACCAACCGTTTGTATGTTGCAGACAATTTGGTACTGATTGCATTTGAACAGGGTCCTCAACATGCACTTGATCGGTTTTCAGCTGAATGCGACCAAGCTGGAATGAAAACTAGCACTAAGACTGATGTGTTATGTCTCTCCAGAAACCCATGTCAGTGCAAGTGAACAACAATACAATGCAACAGGTTGAGAGATTCAAGTAGGCCTACCTCGGTGTGGTATTCACGAGTGAGGAAAGGAAGAACATGGAGATTGATACACGTATTGGTAAAGCGCAAAGTCTTGAATGTCAAGCCGCTTTTCGTCCGAATAGATCGAAGGATCTCAGCTACGATGGTTCGGTCACGTGAACGGAATGTCCCAGGAAAAACTCACCAGACGTGTCCTGCTGGCTACACGCACAAACAGCGGCCCAGAAATCGGCCAAGGGCCAGGTGGCGTGATTATATCACCGGTCTTTCTTGGTTCTATCTTGGTGTAAAATGAATTCATTGAACGAACGGCTGTTCTTAAGCCTTAGTTCATACAAAGCCTACCTCTTGAACCCTAGAGTCTTAGCTCCAGATAGCCTCAAATCATACATTGTTAAATTTTCTCTGTCATTTTAAGTCATGCATTATAGCAAAACGTATTGAGAAAAATGCAACAGAACAGCAACAGGTGTGGCATACGTGAGTTTACTCTACTGTGATTATATGATAATTGTTTGTTCCATTGACTGAAACCTTGTTTATTTCACTTTACCCAATAGCATTTTATTTATAAAGTAGTAATGTTTTGCGAAGTATTTTCGAATGAGGTGATTTATTTAGTGGATCCTCAGTTCACTTGTGTAAAATAAAAACCGGAATTGACGTAACAAATGTTACACCCAGGTAAGATAAAACAACAAAAAAAACGAAATTTTAGGTCTGCATGAGTGTTTTGCCAAGATATTTTGTAAATTAACAAAAGTCGTCAAGTGTCTGTCACCACATGTATTGGTTTGTGAAAGTTGATTGAGTTCAAAACATCCCTAACAGCTTGGATAAAGTGACCTCTGCAACGTTGTATTGATTCACTGACTTCCTTCCTGGTCACTGATTTAAGATCCACTGCACACGAGTTAAGTACTCAATAAACAGCGCTCATAGTTCGATGTACACAATGCGCGCAATGGAAAGCATAAGCGTACGGCATGGGGATGCAGGGAATACGGTCGCATCCCCAACGCCGAAAAATTGGCGATTATTCGGGCAAAAAAATTCAACATTTGGGCAAATTGAAAAGCTCGATTCACGTTTGAGTAATCTGGAATCATTTAGATATATCCCAGTAGCCTAAACATAAATTTGGGCAAAATAGAAAGCTTCATTCAAGTTTTGGTTAAAATTGGAAACATTTGGGTAAATTAGAAGCATTGGGAAAAGTCCAGCAGCCTCATTCAATTTTGGACAAATTAGAAAAGCTTCATTCAAATGTGGGTGAAATTAGAAATATTTCCATAAATTGGAAACATTTGGTGAATTCCAACTGGCCAAATCTACTTTGGGCAAATTGCAGTTAGCTTCTTTCAAATTTGGGCAACTTCAAACAGCTCCATTCGAATTTGAATAATATACAACGGCTTCATTGAAAATTGAATACCATTAGAAATGTTTAGGTGAATTCCAACACCTTCAATCAAATTTGGGTAATTGAAACAGTTTCATTCAAATTTGGGTAGAATTGGAAACATCTGGGTAACTTAGAAGAGCTCCATTCATATTTGAGTATATTATAAGCATTTGGGTAAATTTCAACAGCCTAAACCAAATATGAGCAAAATAAAACAGCCTTATTCAAATGTGGGTAGAGTTAGAAATATTTTTGAAATTACGATCATTTAGTTTTTCAACTAACACGCCATTCCAACTTAACTCAATTTTTGTAAACATCAAATAATTTGTTGATGCTATGAAGTGTTTTTGAGCTATAGCAACCAAAATGTAGTTGTAAATGATGTGATTTGATACCGCGAAGTTTTCATGTTTCAAGTTTATTTCATGCTTTGGAGTTTTCAAAGTGAAGTTTGTTGCTTTAATGCTTTCACGGGTAGTGATACCTAAAAGCAGCTGTAAATTGATTTTTTTCAAATAATGTAGCTGTGATTCAACAGTGAACGTTTCAATGGACATAGTACTTAGCGCGCCTGTGTAAACTGTTTTGTGGTAACAACAATGTACTGCAGCTGTGGTATACTGTAATACTGGGAAGTATTCGTGTTTCCAGCTTGCTTGATGATGCGACGCATGCAAGTGTGAACCTTCTGCTGTGAAATGTTCATGAACAGAATTAACTAAATGCAGCTGCATTTTGTTGTGTGGTAAATGTCGCTGTGATTTAAGTTTCACATTTTACATTTGTTTCATGTAGTGAAGTTCACATGTTGCATCCTGTGAAATTTTAATGTTCCAATTTGATGCTGTGAAAATTTCGTGAACGACAGCATCGTTACCATCTACTGCACAGCATAAATCATCAATGCAGTTAAGTGAGTCACAGCTAGACTTCATAAAATATTCTTGTTGAGGTGATAAGTTATTTTTCATTGGAAATTTGCACTGATATACGAGCACTGATATGCTCGTACATTCCTTGGTACTTGATAAAATGGGCTGCAGTACTAATGTCTGAATCAGTTACATGCAGTGATGGACTCTTTGAGACTTGGTCTGGGTCTCGAGACGAGTCTCGAGACCCATTTTTGCGAGTTTCGGTCCCGGTCTCTAAGGTTTCAGGTCTCAAGACTTTGAATATTACAAAGAAATGGTATAGTAAAATTTTTATAATTCAACGATTTTTTTTGTTGTATTTGCAGGTTAAAAACAACCAAAACAGGTCGGAAAAATGCCAGAAATTTCAAAAGAATTCAACTTAGAAGTGATGACGACATTTTTAAAAAATTTGGCAAACTGCACAAAATTTGAAGTATCGAGTCTACGTCTCGAATTTCAAGTCTCGAGTCTCGGGATTTTTGATGAAGTCTCGGTCTTGCAGTTTTAACCAGGTCTCGGTATCGAAGGTTACGGTCTCGACTACATCACTGGTTCCATGTTTCTATATTTTCTTTGGCATCTGGTGTTCAGCGCACATCTGCCTCTAAACTGCAGTGTTTTTTAGTTTTCATATTGTGCGTTTAGGAGCTGCAACGCTTAAAGAAGTTGTGGTATATTTTACAATACATTGTAGTGAAGATTGCCTAAAGTGGCAGGCTAAGCTAATTGGATTGCCTCCTTATTCTCTCCCTACTTGAGACTTGCCTATTTGCTGCAGTGTCATATGTTAGATCTTAACCTGATGTTTACCTTCTTTTCTTGATTAGTTCATTGTGACTGTGACTAACAAAGTGCACCCATCTGTGCTAAATAGAAACAAATCTTAGCTATTACAGTAGCATGATTTTTTAAATAAGCGTAATAAGAGATTGAAAATGAAGACGTTGAACAACACCCTTCACACATGGTCATGTGAATATCAATTTATTTTTGGGGTTTCATAATGATTAGCTAACATTTTTTCAATACTACAAGCACTACCATTGTGAACATATGGCCGTTTAGAATATTGATTGCTAGTCCAAGGGATAAGGCTTTGACACCCATAATGAAACATTCTTCAGATTCTCGTTTATTTACCTCGTCATTTGTACGATTTAGTATTGAAGAGGCGTATAAACACTTGTAATTTCAAACTCAATGCTTTGTTCGTGTGGACCCAAGAAATCCGCCAGTTTGCAATTCATCTACAAGATGGAGCTACCTACATCAACGAACTTGCTTGGAAATGTGTTATCACCTTGAATTTAATTTGTACACGAGGAATTGCAGTAACGTATCTCACACAAGTATTGATATGTTACTGATATTTGGTGAATGGTATTTTGGCATGCAGACACCTTGTTTTTTACAATGGTACTGTGAATTTTAGGGTAAACATTAGGGCTTTCTTTTTTACGTTATTTGGGAAAAACAAGGGCAAATTTAGGCAAAGATTTTTTGCATCCCTAAAAATATGCACTCCCGTACACCTATGATGGAAAGTACAGTGGAAATGTCAGCATGAGAAACATGCACATGAGTATTGCTGAACAAATTATTTCTGTATGTTTGTCTCAGACACGAAGTTACATTTAACAGGTTCTGCCGGTCACGAGTAACGTTCTGAGTGGCAGGAAAACGGTTTGCGTTGTTCAAAGACATGAGTTTGCAAACTCTCTGAAAACTGTGAACATTCATTGGCAATTGTAAAAAAAAACAATTCTTCAGGCTAACAGCGGTGAAACGGAACATTGCGTATCAACGAAAGTCGCAACGCTTCTGCACAAAGTATACTGCACCCCTAAGAATAAACGAAAAGAAACGTCCGCTCAAACTTTGAAGATTTAATGAAAAACTGTTGGGCGACATCAACATGATCGTAAATTTTCTTGAAAATCTTTGCATGGCTGCATGACATTTTTTCCGATTAACACATCAGGAGTAGCGACGTCAATAACCGCGTTGACGAGCTTTCATAAATGTGCAGGATATGACGCAAATTTGTCATTTCGTGTAACTCGTTAAAGTTTACTGCGTGTCTGAGCATGGCTGTTTCACATCTGCCTAGTGTACATGGATACGCAAATTAACTGAACAAATCTCAGTAACACTCTTGAAACGTGTTCAAAGAAATCTGGTGAAAAAAGTCTTCGCCGAAAAACTTCTGAAATGTCGGCAAACACTTTTTGTCATCAGTTTTTGCAACTTTATTCACATCGCCGATGTGATGTTGGATGAGCAATGGGTTTGTTTACTTATCTTGTTTCAAGGCACCTGCTTTAACAACTGTTTGCAGTTGAAGAATTTAAACTTATCAATTCCGTTCTTATGGAAACGTGTTTCTCACGGGGAATACCGTCGACTGCTTTACTCCTGAAAAATTTTAACTGCTCTATTCGACCATGTAACGGCCATCTCCAAGCGATGCCCGTTTCATGGAAAAAGCCGCGCAAGCAAAGAACAGACAGAATCTAAGCATAACATCCCCAGTGGCACAGAAGCCATTGGGGATGTTCCTTTGGCCGAGTTGGAAAGCGCGGTTGAAAGTCGCAGCATTCATTTCTCCGTTCAAAGCCATAATCTTTCCGACTTCAGGGCTAGTAAAACGACCGCTTCAGCTATGACCACTAAAAGAAAAAGCCAAAGTATGAGCCATGGAAGTCGTAAATCACTATACTTCGCTTTGAGAATCAGCTTAATTTCGAAAATCCTTCAACAACTACACGATTTCCGGTTTCAAACCTCAGTGCAGGGCCGAATTTTTGGGAGAGGCTCCTCCTTTTCTCCTTGAAGGTCCAACCTGTAATTTCCTTGTAGAGTGAATATTTGCAAAGGAATCGTTACCGGTGACTAAATGTTGAAATATTACTAAATACCAAAATCTCAGGATGAAGAGGCAAATAGAAAGCATTGCCATTTTCGCATTCAAACTTCTGGTTTGCTAGTTGTATAATTTTTATATTCTCCTCTTCATTGTGACCGTGTTGGTTTACAATTTCCGACAATCATCTAGGCCTTCACTACAGAGAGTCATAACAATTTAGTTGCATGCTTAGAAAATTTTATTCGCGATTTGAAAATATGCGCTAAGGGCATGATGAGTGTGTGTCCACGAACGTAGGAGGCAAAGAGGTTGCAGCTCCCCAACCATATTTTTTTGTTTCGGGCAAAAAATAATTTCAAAAATTAAAAATGTTTTTTTTTGTGCCAAAATCGAATTAATTTTTTTTGTCATTTTAACGCTTTTCTGTTTAGAGGATGAAAGTTGCATTGGACATGTCTTTTAATTGCTTAGAAAAGTTAAATTGGAAAATATTTTGAAAAATCTGCTTTTTGGTCATGAACATACTTTTCCTGGCAAAACGTTGTAGCCCCCACGTTTTTGGCTCCACCTACGCCAGTGGGTGTGCGACTGAAATTTCATGGAACGTGATTTATAATGCACGTAAGATGAAACGACCTTGAATCTTGACAATTGCTTAACAGTGACAGGTTGTTTTATGTGAATATGTCTTCTTCCGTCAACGTCATGAACCAAAATGGCGTTTGAATCATCAAACCACGCTCAGTGAGTTACGGGAAAAAAGAAATGCGTTGCCGAGCCAAAACTCGCGCCAATAAATTTTATCATGGCCTGATCAGCGATCCGATAGTCACGCCTGTGATGCAGTCACGTCGTGCCTGCGCGCAGCATTCAGCGAACCCCTGACGTCTGTTATTGTCAGACACAAAATTTTCAACGTCTGACACGGGCGGTTGCTTGCGTGCATGCTGAATGTGATTAGCGCATACAAACGTTTTTGGGGATTTGGATTTGCGTCTCTTTCTTCAGTGTTTACAACTCAAGATGCCACAAGGACGCGACGTTATTTCACTAGTTAGGACTACTAAATCACGAGACTTGAAACCGATGATGATGTATATTTTTCCAAAGTTCAAGCAACTGTTAAATCGTAGCATTCCAAGATCTCTTTAGATTTAGGATTTTATTTGAATAAGAAAGCTTAGAAAGTCTATATTGTAATTTGGACCATATTCAATGGTTGACATTTACAATGCTTGAATCATTGCTGTGGAAGAACATTTTGCGGTTTCAGTCTCATAATGTGGCTTGTCCTCAAAAATAAAATTTTGGGAGTTTAGATTGGTTTTAAGATCAGGCCGGATGAATGTGTTTGTTTAGGATACAAACAACAATGTTTCTTTGCCTGCTTTCCAGAAAATTAATTTTATAGATTGCGCGATAACAAGGTTAGACTTTGTACGGTCTAATACGTCACAAAATCGTACATTTTCTGTTTCAAAACGTTTAAAAGAATTTCCTATCCAATTAAAAAATTTCCAAGTACTATGCGTTGGAGTTCATTTTATTTCATACGGCTGTATTACGCTTTTCTAGCGTTGCATATGTATTTGTCAAGTAGTTGCTGCCTTGAACTTGTATATTTTAGTAGGTTTGGTTCATTTCTTAATGCAGTTGGTCATCTCCTCTACATGAACGTCGTGAAATGGTGTCATTACTGCTTTGAACTTTAGCCGATAACCAGTTTGATTTGAGAAACAAAAACAATGTTTTTCTCTCTACAAACCATTTGACCCAAACACTCAAACGTCTTTTATTACGTATGTGTATAGGTTTGGTATTACATTCTTTGCAAACTCCATGTTTGAAAACACTAATGTGGAAACACTGAATAAAACATAAATAAACTCTTGCGAAAGCAACACGCATGTAATTGCGAGACGTTGACTTTTAATTTTGAATTGCATTAATAACAGAAATTATTAAGTAAGACAAAGAAAAATCTTTTTCAAGGCAAACATAGCAAAGAAAAATGCAGTTTCTGCGCATCGCCAACTATGGCTGTGCTGCCTTCAAAATTTTTACAAACCAAAACTGCAAATCCAAATTTGTTAAAAGAGAGTCACTTTAACATTTCTGCTTAGTGGAAAACCGCACAAAAACAAAGTTAAGTATGTTTTTAAAACTAAGTTGTCAAAATAACCATCTACGAACCAGCAGGGGTGTACAACCTTTTGCTATTGCCAGCCGCATTACTTGTATTTATATGAAGTACGGCCGCCAATGAGTTCGAGTGATATTTGAGATACGTTTAATTAAAGAATAGGTTTTATCCGGTATATATCATTTACTTGTGCCTAAGAGTACAATAAAATGTCAAACATTTTAACGAATTAATTAAAAGAAAAGTTTGCAAGGCAGATTTTTACGCATCGCGTCGACTGATTTTCTTGCCTTGTGTTTGGTTTGCTTCAATATACGCCAGCACGGCCGCCAAATCCTATATTTTAAATTACATGTGGACGGCTGCAAATTTCATTATCAAAGGCCGCATGCAGTCGTACGGCCACAGGTTGTGCACCGTTGATTTAACGTTCTTCATGAAAACCTGAACATTCTTGAAAATAAGGCACGTAATCAGAATATATCAAAGCCATCGCATATACCAAACAAACTTCCTGGCACGCCTGAGCTAGTAGTGGTTAATAAGGTTAACCCTTAAATTCACAAGTTAAAACATATGATTCGACTCAGATTTCGTCTGATTTATTCAAGCTTTAAAGCACATCAATTTGTACATTTCTTAGCAAACGATTTCTTAACGGTCGTATGTAGCAATCATCTCAAGGATCTGGGCAAGATAGGCTTTATCTGACCATTCGGGCCAGCTTCAAGGCTTTAAGGCTTTGGCATGACCGCAGCCTCACGCTGTCACGGAAGCTTAACTTTTCCTTTCAAGCACCGAAGCAGCTGAAAACGACTCCAGAAGAAACGCGGGCCTTGATCTTTCTGCACAAGTCGGAGATTTTCCTGCGAAGAGCGAACTCGGGCATGCGTTGATGTGAGGACAGCCTGGGTTCGGACACGAGGTTCAGAGGTTGTTCTGTCTCAACGCGGATGCGTAATCCGTCTCCTATTGGGACTTTGTAGCTGACAAGAACGCCATCTTGTGCTTCTTCTTCTTCATCATTTTCTCCACCGTTCAGATGCTCTTGTTGTTGTCTCCTTCTGATTACTTCACTTTCTGAGCCTGATGTAAAAAATGTGCCCGGCCTTCGGGACCCTCTTCGTCCAGTACCAGTCGAATTGGCATGGGTGACTGCGGCCGAAACTCCCAGGTTCGGGGAGTCGTTCACTTCGAGGCGAAGTGCCACAAAACGGGGAGTTGCCTGCTCGGTTAGGTGATAAACAAAATTGAGACGGTTGTACAGCTCTTCGAGGTGTCGTCGCCTGCGATGCATTTGATAGTGCAGCCCGGATTGGCGTTTTCTGATAAAAATAGATACATAAATGAACGTAGGCGAAAATCTACTTAAAATGTAAACTAGAAGATCAAAACAAATCTGCAAGATGCTCACCTTTCTCAGGGAAGCCATAAATTCTATTCGATACTTTGCATGAGATAGCGAAGGTCTCGAGGTCATAAAATCTATTGTGAATTACATTCGACATTCGTGGCAAATAAATGTGACGCCCACGTTTTTTTGATGAAATTTACAAAGTTTAAGCAAAAAACTCAATGCAAAACGGTTGGTGTTGCTCAAAGAAGTAAACACTTGCCTTAGGTGAAATGTCAATTCTTTGTTAAAAGCCTTATTGAAAGCTTTGCTCTGGTAAATTAATTGCCTAGGTTTGTCAGCTGGGTAAAATAAGTTTGCACAAATCCTTGACGAATTTTTTCAGGTCACCATAAACTGAAAAAGACAGCCTAAAGCGCTCTTTTGTTAACTAGCTCATAAAGGGCGTTGAAAAGGATAAGGACAGCCGCTATACTGATAATGGAACCCAGTATCGGCATTGCAATAATTCACAAGAAAATTTTCATATAACCAAACATTTTGTACGGCTTCACCTGCAACAAAGCTTTTCATTTCATGTAAACCAACTTTAGCGAGATCTGAAATTCAAAAAATCGACTCACCGTAGGCTTTTAGCGCTTGCTAGAGCGACGGTCATTAAGAACAATAAGAAGATTGCCTTCATGCTGACTAAATTGCCTTGGTTCTTGCGTCAAACGAAAAACTCTGTAAAGCAAGGGTTTGTTGATGAAATGAAATACCCGACATTATTGCGGATAAACCCAAAATTATTTTAAGTTATTTAAACATTTTTCTGCATTTTAATCACTAAAGTATACTTTTCTCGCAATCTTTTTTGTATTTATAAATTTCGGCTTACTTGTTTAACACTTCTCTTCCAGTTGAGTGTAAGCCAGCGAGAAAGGCTTGGTGCTGAGGTTAGCAGAGAAGCGACGCTTCGATTACCCACTCTGGAGCTGTCTGGACTACGTGCTACGTTGTGAGTGAATGACCGTTAGTCGTCTGAGCTTATATAAAGCTCGTTCGCAGAAAAAAGCGAGACTTGCTGTTACTTCTGCATGATCATTTGGTTTTGCTGACGGTGACGTTTTCGTGAGAAAAAAGGATGGATGGCAAGCTGAAGTTGGCGTGAAATCTGTGATCGGCAGCAACGCCTGCTTGCAGCCACAGATATTAGCAGATAAAACATTGTGCACTGCGCTGCATGCAAATGCTTAAGCAGGTATTAGGCAACAGAATGAACAACACCCAGTGTATCGACAACTGCAAAGCACAAGTGTCTCAAACCTGCAATAATAGCAAAGCCACCGCAGTGACCATACATCAAGCGAATCAGTCGCAATAATTTATTTGCACAAGGAAACTAGTTTCATGTTCGACACATCTTCAGTCCTTATTCAAATAGAAGTTTTTCAGTCCTTATTCATTCTGTTTGAATAAGGACTGAAGATGTGTCGAACACGAAACTAGTTTCCTTGTGCAAATAAATTATTGCGACTGATTCGCTTGATGTGTGGTCACTGCGGTGGCTTTG
>Ga0210059_1001589_pt1 | contig 34535 bp, 33 predicted proteins | sample Ectturendosymbi2_FD_188042 | JGI IMG/M metagenome (GOLD analysis project Ga0210059, IMG submission 188042) | Ecteinascidia turbinata endosymbiont from Florida, USA - Sample 2 (SPAdes) (version 2) | ecosystem: Host-associated > Tunicates > Ascidians > Unclassified | place: Key West, Florida... | reverse complement strand
AAGTTCGAGAAGGTTTGACCCAGAAGCACCGGAAGCTGACGTGACGTGAAGGTTTGACCCAGAAGCACCGGAAGCTGACGTGACGTGAAGGTTTGACCCAGAAGCACCGGAAGCTGACGTGACGTGCAACTGATCAGCAGGAAATGCGCAACGCGAAGTGTTGGCCTCGGTCTCGGGCACGTCACAATGGCCGTTTCGGCGCGTCTTTGTCTTGGCCTCGCATGAATCGGGTCTCGAACGATACAGGCATCAGCCTTGCTCATGGTCTTTGGAATGGGGGGGGGGCAGGGGAGGCCACGCGCTCCTTGGTTTTGAAATTGATATTTTGCTAATAATAACTTTTTAGTATAAAATGTCTTTATCTTAGTTTCGGAGTTGGTAAAATTAAATTTAAAGACTGTCGGCCCCATTGGGAATAAATCGTTTTGGTCAACCATTGGAAAAAAATCTACAATTGACCCCCACCCCCAGGGAAAAAATCCTTCCGACGCGCATGGCTTTGCTCTGTTTGTCCCGACACATATAAAACGCTTTATACAGGATGCTCCAGAAGTCGCGCACCATGCAGGTTTTTATGAAAATACATATACATAACAATTTTATTGATCGCAATCATAACAGATGCTCAAATTGTTCACCCTCTGCATTAAAAACATAAAAAACAAACACATTGTTATATGGTGAAAAAAAAACAAAATTATTATATGGGGGGCGGCTTCTGGGACACCCTGTATACCCATGGTTTCGCAAAAGCTCTAGTAGCTCAACTTTTTGGGATTATCGTTGGAGAACAAAAAGCGGAAACTTTCGCAAACAGAAGTGAAACTCCAAAAAATTTGACGTTTATAAAAAACACCGAGGGCCTTGTCGCGGTTTTCAATTGCCAACTGTCCAACTTCCAGGTTCTGAATCCTGAGCTTCATTAACGAAGTCTCAGCCTTTAAGTCACCGTCCCGGACATCAAGGTCTCAAACACAAGAACAAGTAGAAAACAAGAACGAAACAGTTTGAGGGCCAGCAGTTAGTATTCTTCAATCTACTTCACATGACTTCAGCTCATCCTGGAACCAGGGCTGTGGAACCGGATATTAAATTTCAGGCTCCGGTTACGGCATCTAAAAGTTTTCGACCCACTGAAAACCAAAAACAATTATTGTGTCATTTGTAAAACTCGCTTCCCCCACAAACTACGTCTGTGGATTCGGAACCGAAATTTTCTGTGGAATCGGAACCGATGTCTGTGGAATCGGAACCGAAGTTTGTGGAATCGGAACCGAAGTTTGTGGAATCGGAACCGAAGTCTGTGGAATCGGAACCGACACTAAGTCTGTGGAATCGGAACCGAAATATCAGGCACCACCATCTAGAAGTTTTTGGCTCCGGCCCTACAGCCCTGCCTGGAACCACCTGCGCTTCATTTAGCCTGGGGTGGGGGGGTGGAAAACCTTAAGGAGCTGATAGGAAAAAACGTACTTAACGAGTGGATGAAGTCGATGTGGGTTTGCATGTCCTGGTCCAGGTTTCGCTGATGGCCGTGCAACTGCTGGAGCTGCTGTTGCGTGTCGCTCTTTGTGACGTCATCGAGCGAGAACAGCTCGAAGAGTTCTTGTCGCGTGAAATATCTGAGGAAAATTTTTCAGGAATCGCGAAAAAAGACTCTTTCTGCTGAAAATCTTTAAAAATATGAAATAAATACACAATTGGCATGTTTCATTGAAAACAAAAAACTGAAAAAAAAAACTATACAAATTGCATTTTTCAAGCAAGACACACTTTCTAAAATACCCTCAGCATGCAAAATATACTACTAAAAAAACGAAAAATCTACTGAAAGAAAGCACAAGCCATACAAAAAATATTTTTGTGTAGTGCCAACGCACGAAATGTATTAAAATCTAGCATGCGACAATCTCTTCGCCTCACAGTAAAAAAAAACTACAAAATCAGAGCTAAAAATACCCATAGCATGCGTGGACGGCACGCCATGAGAAATTAAAATAGTGAAAAAGTGTTCTTCGTGTCTTTCTTGAATATCGAACTTGGTCGAATCGATTGCTTGTTACGTCACAGAATGAGGACGCCTCAACCAGTGAAAATTAACTTCGGACGTCAGTGAGGTTAGCTTCACAGCGAATCACGTGGTCGGGTGTATATCATGGCGATTGAATTCAACAAGGTTTTATCAAAATGATACTTGATTTAACCAAAATGATAAAATAAACACGTCTCGAGGCAAGTAATGGTTCTAAAGACAAAAACGGGCTGATTAAACAGATGCAATCGTTCATGTGGTGAAAAAGGCATGAAAACAAGACAAAAAAAACAATCTACCTGTACGGGTCTTTCTTGCCTTGTACAGCTTGCTGGATGACCGAGTTCTTGAAGATCTGACGACGATAAATCTTCTCTTCCACAGAGCCACAAGTGATCAGTCTGTAGACTGCCACACTCCTGTAATCAATGCACGGGACTGGTGGGTTTTGGGTTTAGCCGAGTCGCTTTTAAACGCTCAATTACGAAATGTGTTAAAAGCCCTCATTCGGCGAAACTGGATCGCGCATTATTATTAACTTCTTTTTGTCATTATTAACTTTATTATTAACTTCTTTTTGTCATTATTAACTTTATCATTAATTTCTTTTTGTCATTACTAACTTTATTATTAATTTCTTTTTGTCATTACTAACTTTATTATTAACTTCTTTTCGTCATTACTAACTTTATTATTAACTTCTTTTCGTCATTACTAACTTTATTATTAACTTGTTTTTGTCACGGCGGCAACACAAGAGCGTTGGCTTTTAATTTTTAAAAATTATATGCATATTTTTTTTATTGTATATTTTTTCAAACAAAAGTAGCGGCACTCAACTACGAAATGGGCCAAAAACTTTTGAAAACGCTATACAACAATTCAATTTACGAGATTATATAACAATCAATTTATAAATTTAATTTTAGAAATTTGTGTGACAATTCAAGTTAGAAATTATTATTTTTTTATTATATACCAATTCAATTTACAAATTTAATTTTTTAATTTATATAACAATTCAATTGAGAAATTAAATTTTTAAAAATTATAACAACTCTACAAATAAATTTTTCAAGCGCGGAACTGCTGCCGATACATTGTATCAAAAAACTGTCGAGAAGTAGCATCTCGCAGAAAAAAGAATTACTTTTTCTGCCCGATCCTGTAAAGACGGTCAATGGCCTGATCGTCCGTGGCCGGGTTCCACGAAGGATCGAAGATGACCACGCGGTCCGCAGCGGTCAAAGTGAGGCCAACACCCCCGACCTGAAACAAGTTCACGTCAATCTACAACTAGGTCCAAAGGCCTATGGAAAAAATTAAGCACTAAGAAAATTCTGGCGTACTTGGAAATTACATCTCGCAGGAGTTGAATCATTGGGTGGCATTTTTCAGCAGGGTTTTCTTTTCAATGATTTTGTGCATTTCTTTTATTTTATCCGAAAAAAAAACATTCGACCTGAAATTTATGCACAAAAAAATACGAATACCTGAATTCGACACAGAAAATGCTTTTTCGTAAAGAGACTGATCAAACTCAATATGTTTCTGACAAAACAGCGTTGCGAAAATATTTTGCGACCTCAGCATCGCCGTTGTCGAAACGCAGTAATTCCGAAACTGCGCATGCGCACAAGTTCTAAGTAAAAGCGCCGCCGTCATTCAAACAACTCCGTTTTGAAAATCACCATTTAAACAATTCCGTTTTGAAAATCACCATTTAAACAATTCCGTTTTGAAAATCACCATTTAAACAATTCCGTTTTGAAAATCACCATTTAAACAATTCCGTTTTGAAAATCACCATTTAAAAAACTCCGTTTCGAAAATCACCATTTACAACTCGGTTTTGAAAATCACCATTTAAACAATTCCGTTTTGAAAATCATCATTTAAACAATTCCGTTTTGAAAATCACCATTTAAACAATTCCGTTTTGAAAATCACCATTTAAACAACTCCGTTTTGAAAATCACCATTTAAACAATTCCGTTTTGAAAATCACCATTTACAACTCTGTTTTGAAAATCACCATTTACAACTCCGTTTTGAAAATCACCATTTAAACAATTCCGTTTTGAAAATCACCATTTAAACAATTCCGCTTTGAAAATCACCATTTAAACAATTCCGCTTTGAAAATCACCATTTAAACAACTCCGCTTTGAAAATCACCATTTGAACAACTCCGCTTTGAAAATCATCATTTAAACAACTCCGTTTTGAAAATCACCATTTAAACAATTCCGTTTTGAAAATCACCATTTAAACAATTCCGTTTTGAAAATCACCATTTAAACAACTCCGTTTTGAAAATCACCATTTAAACGATTCCGTTTTGAAAATCACCATTTAAACAACTCTGTTTTGAAAATCACCATTTACAACTCCGTTTTGAAAATCACCATTTAAACAATTCCGTTTTGAAAATCACCATTTGAACAATTCCGTTTTGAAAATCACCATTTAAACAATTCCGCTTTGAAAATCACCATTTAAACAACTCCGTTTTGAAAATCACCATTTGAACAACTCCGCTTTGAAAATCACCATTTAAACAACTCCGCTTTGAAAATCATCATTTAAACAACTCCGTTTCGAAAATCTTTACCGCAGGATCTTTGTAACGAAAGCCGAAGACATCTTACCTGGGTCGTGAGGAGGAAGACGTCATATGAGGGGTCCTCCTGGAACTTTCGGACCCTCAGGTCCCTCTCGCTGATTTTGGTGACGCGGCCGTCCAGTCGCATGATCTGCGTTAGAATCGATACTGCAGACGATGAAAGCCATTCAAGCGCTTTTTGACGTCACAAACATGGACGTCAGGGGGATTTTTTCCAGGGGTCAAAACTGGTGAAATTTCATTTTAAACACTTGAAACTAAAATTGTTTTCTGAGCTTAACATTTTTTGCTAAAAATTGAATTAAAAAATGTCGATTTTCAAATTCCAGGGGGACCAAATCCCCCCCCGAAAAAAACAATGGTTCTGCGAAATGGGAGGAATACCTTGAACTTGTGGTTGATCAGGATTCTCTGAATGATGTTGAGCATCTTTCGCGACATCGAGAAGATCAAAGTCCGGTGTCCCTCTTCGCGAAGACGAAGAAGAAGCTGAACGAGGAACTGAAGTTTGCCTGCATTGCAAGTGCAAAGCTCGTTAGAATGTATGGTGTCCTTGCGTTGTTGAATGAAGCACATCGACAATTGTCAAATTATAAACTGGTCCAGAACAGGCAAATTTTCGCAAATACCCTCAAAACAAGGCGCTGCAATAAACACAACATTGCCAGTGCTGTTCGAGCAATATTTTTCAAAAGCACAAAAATCTCCACGAAACAGGCGATGCCGTGTAAAACTTTTACAGATAACTTAAAACTTCGGTAGAGCTCGACAGAAAATCTACATCTTCGGCAGAGGTCGGCAGTAAAATTAACAACTTCCGCAGAGCTCGGCAGAATATTAGCAACTTCGGTAGAGCTCGGCAGAAAACCAACAACTTCAGCAGAGCTCGGCAGAAAATCAACAATTTCGGCAGATCTCGGTTGAAAATCAACAACTTCGGCAGAGCTCGGCAAAAAATTAACAACAATGGTAGATCTCGGCGAAAACTTTCACCTGACTCTTCAACCAACGTTTCGTCGGAGATGTTGTGGATACGGTTCGCTGCACACTCCTCCACAGCGCTGCTGTTCAGGTTGATGCTGTCGAAAATCAAAATGAAAACATAAATATTGAAGAACAAGTTATTGAGCAGGATTTAGGTCACAGCGATGAGTGTTGGTCAGAGGAAGACCGCAAATACGATCTGAATTTCATGCTTCTTACAACATGACTTGACCCTTAAATCCAGTCAGCAACATATAAATTTTGTAACAATGGCCAGTCGTGACATCACAATTCTCGCACGTCCAGTTGTGTTGCCTTTGTAAGGCAACTATAGATACGTGATGTACATGAAGTTACTAAAACCTAACAACAGATAACAGCGAAACTGCCCGACAGACCAACTTAATTATAACTGTTGCGATCGGAAATCTTGAGCGGTACGTGCGCAAAGCTTCGCACTGCGGCAGCAAGCAACAACAGAGATCATGCGTCGCAATCTCTTTTATTATTGCTTGCTCGCGCCACGCATATATATTTTTGTTCTTCGCTCACATCACGTTCGTGGTGAATCACACATTCAACGCAACGCCACCGGAGAGGTTGCAACATAACCTGATAATCTCAAGTAAGCAGACTGCAAAGAAAAACAGTTATTTTCTCCCAACGTGAAAACCCCGATGAAATACACATCCACAGTGCAATGTTTATCAACACAGACTACAGTGCTGATGTGGATATTGGGAAATGATATTTCTTCTCAGGAGCTTATTACCCAAAAGCACCAACAGCCTTTGTCAATGCCTTTTTTCAAAGCAAACACCATAAATCGTATATCAGCGGGATACAAAAGAGAGAGGGCAAAACAGAAACACGTACGAGTCGTTGTTCGACTGCAGGCCAAGCTCCATGCAAGCTTTGGTCGACAGCAGTCGTGGGTGGTCGCAAATCTTCTTCAGGATGGTCAGGTAGACCAGGGGGGAACGGTGGCTGGTCAGGAGGGCTTTCACGCTGTCGAGCTCGATGAAGTCTTTGTAGATCTTCTGCTGGACTTCGGACAAATACACCTGAAAAAGCGGGTCCGTCGTTGCGGTTCGTTGCCAAGACAACCGCGGTTCGTCGGATGTGACGTAAGCAAGACTTTACAGATACTCGAATGGGGGCCGAAAGACTTCAGTCAAAATTGTTGAAAAATTGGCCACCATCCGAGTAAAACTGTGTGCAAGATTTGTGACGTTACTGTACGTAGGGTTTGTGACGCAACTTTCCGCAAAATTTGTGACGCAACGTACGCAACATCTGTGACGTAACTGTACGCAGGTTTGTGACGTAACTGTGCGCAGTATTGTGACGTAACTGTCCGCAAGATTTGTGACGACAGAATGGATCAGGTTTCAAGCGACTGCATCTTCTGCAGGGGACGCGGCGAACAAATTTGTAGGAGTTGCTGCCTGGAGGACACCGGCCGTATACATTGCCATTGCAGCCTGTAAACCCGATCCGGGCAATTTGGCCTTGAATGGGACGTTTGCGACCCAGATAAAAGCGATCACAGTTCAATGCCCAAACGAGTTTTACAAACACTGTCTATGAAAAGAAATCCTTTCTCAGCAAAGAATCAGACACTAAGATCTTACAGAGTACATATTTCACCTACAAAGTAGGCACCATCAGCTCTTATTCAAATCGAAACCAACACGTTGATCGAGACACAAGGTGAGAGTTTTTACCCAAACGACGAAGTCGTTCTTTGTGGAGAGTTTCGGGAACGATGGTTGTTTGGGAATCGCTGAAAACGCCTGATTTTCGTCGACTGCTTGACCTGCGACTTCCGCTCTCTTGGAGTTCTCCTTCTCCTCCCTGGCCAGGCTCGCCTGCGTTTAAGCGATTGATGACGAGAAACAGTAGATACAGTGAGACTTGTAAACTCGGCTTCTTTTGACTATGCGTGTTAACTGACAAGAGGAAAAATAGCAAACGATAAATAACTGTAAAACTTTTCTTCAAAATTTTTAGGGTCAAAATCATAAATTCAAGAGTCTGCACGTTTGCAAGTGTGATTATTCGACTTGGGAAAATTTCCAACGTTGACGCTTTTCGCAGGCACACTTTACAGAAACTACCACGGAAAAAAGTCATGGACGCAAAGGATCAGAACTTTCGTTCAGTGGAAATGTCCTTTTCTCAAACTAGAGCAGTGGTCCTCAACCAGAGTCCCACATACATATTTTTAGGGATCTGTGATCTTTGTATGTATTATATGAAGGCAAAATACTGAAATATCCGCCGTGATTTAGTTTGCAAAAGACAACGAATCGAGTCCAACTCCATAATCCAGACTGCAAGGCAAAAAAAGATCTGGCTCGTGTGAACTACCACATGTTTAGTCACTTTATCAAAGTTGCAATTATCTCAACCTTATCAAAGCTGTTTACACACAATTCCAATCGTTACAGTTCCACTGTTTTGCAAGAACGTCAATTTGTTACGTGATAACGTCCACGAAGCATTCATGATTTCTGGCGCAAAAAGCGGATTAGAGCTATTTCTGTAGAGACTGCTTGTACGTAATAGTATTGACTGGTTTTACTTAAATGATCCACAGCTTTCAGCCAAATCATCAAAAGGGTCTATAAAACAATGAAAAGGTTGGGAATCACTGATCTAGAGGTTGGGCGTTCGATCAACGGCCACCGAGTGAATCGTCGCTTCTTGAAGAAGAACGTTCACCGCAGTCACTCCCCCGGTAAGAACCTAGTTTCGGGCTTCGGCGTGCCGCTAATTGGCGTCACTCTAAGTCACGTCAAAAAAACAAAATTTCCCTGTTGATGTCAAGTCATTCAAAACCGGCCTCCGTCGAAGTCCAACGACAAATCGGAAAAAATCGGATTTTTTCGCCTCCGACCGCGTCATCATCGGAACCACAGCGGCGTGACACGATCACGGCAACAGCCAATCACCTTCGTGCGACGAAGCACGTACGGGTCGGTCAGGCCCTTCAGGCTGGCGGCCATCATGTTCCCGAGATGGATTTCCGAGGCCGAGGCGTCCTGTGCGAAAATGCAGCGACTTAGCGCATCTGACGCATCTGTCTGACGTCACAGTGCTGTCTCTATGACGTCACACAACATGGGGCAAAAAGGAAAAGCGACCGCGTGGCGCTGTCTCGATACGAGAGTTTAGTTTTTTTCTGCTGAGCAAAAAAAGCTTTGTTGTGACAAAGAACATTTAAATTTGAACAGCAGTAGCGAAAAAGAATATCTTACAGCGTTTCAAGCGCTCTGCTCAAGATTCGAACCCGCGCACCATCTCAGGATCAAAGTGCTGCAGGTAATCAGGTCACTATCTCGTTCGTGCAAACGCAAAACGAAAGTCGGCTTTGCGAAGTCGTGTGTCGTCTTTTATTTGCCAAACACCGTTTCGGACAGATATGCGTTCTTTTTCATTCTCAAAGCAGTTACAACACAGTACGACGAATCAGATCTCACAGTTTTGATTGCGAAGGTTGTCCAGTTGATGCTGATGCTGATTTATCCCTCAAATTTTTGATCGAAACTTGGTATTATCCGATTGCATGAAACTCAACAAATTTTCTGCCCCAGGTCTACGTTTCAAAAACTCGCGATCTTATCTTTTACGACGTGACGATCGCAGCGATTGTAACTCGACATTTTCTGGTGCAGGAAAATCAACGTCACAATCGAATCAACAAAACGATCAGGCCATTTTTGATGGTGTCAACAAACTAGAGCAGAGGTTCTCAACCTTCAAGCACGTGACCTAATTAATAAACAAACAGAGGGTGCGTGACCTACCAACTGCACAAACTTCTCCAACGCGAAAGCTGATGCACATGCACGGGGTAGAAATAAAAGACAACTAAAAACAACTTTATATGACACAACGTGCGCTGTAATCAATGCGAAGGATGAGCCTGTTTGTTTTGTAGCAAGCATAGATATTTCGAGACTCATTGCATGATGATGCACAGATCATTCCACATTTAGCATGCTTCTAGATTTCGTTTTCATGGCAACAAGAGCCGTCTGTCTGTCTCAAAATGTTTCAGAAACCGCATGTTGTGCACAACGTGGAAATCTTCATGTCACAGTAATTTATAAACAATAATGACCACAGACAGCGTGTTATAACGTTTGTGTAAGAGCTATTTCTATACGTTTAATGTGCGAGACTCATCGCGACTTCTTGGAAACAGCAAAACGCATAGCGTAGCAGTGCATGTTTAGGCTTCTTGCAACCTTATGACATGTTGTAACCTCATGAACTTTCGTAACCTTTTGCACTTACACGCTGTCGCGCTCTTTCGATGGGGATCTCGTAGCCGGACCGGAAGGTCTTTTGCGTCCCCAGCACAGACCCCTGCGTGACCCAATCCATAAGCGCCCAGAGGTCACGGACCTTGTTTTGGACCGGAGTTCCTGAAAGAAGCAAAGGAAGTTAGAATCCTAATCCGGCGCATTTCCAAAGGAAATTTTGACGACGTGACCAAAGGTGAAATCGAAAAAAAGAACAGTTTAATCAACACTAAAAAAGCCTTCAAAAAAACTATACATGTTATATTTTGAGACGTTTCGGATTATTCTTAATCCATCTTCAGTCAAAAAATAATGCAACACTTAGCAATTCTAAATCAAAAGACTCTGTGACGCAAAAAATAACAGTGTGACGCAAAAGACGTCAAAAGCAAAACCAAGACCGCCAACCCTGTCAACATTGCTAGAAGTAAAAGCAAAAAAGAGGAACACATACGACTTTTAGTAAGGCAGCCTTGTACCCTTGCAAGATGTCAGCTTTGAGCAAAGAGACTATGCCGCTAATACATTAACATATATGACACTGAGCACAGAACAATTGCCAACAAGAAAACATTGAGCATTAGCGCTTGTTTGATCAGTGCAAATATGATGGATGTAACCTTTCGCTTTACGAAATGGCGTTTCCAAACTCGTGATTGTTTTCTCTTTTTCTTTTCCGTAGGTGCGGCCTGGTTTGTGTCGACTTGTCATTTGCGCCAAGCGAGTCTCGCCGTATGTGTCCACGGGCAGGTGCGCTGACCCCGTTTCAGCGACCCCCCGCATGCGGTACCCGTTGGCTGCTTCTGTTGTCGCGCGCCATCGTCAAAACATATTCCGCTGCTGCTGATCAGAAGCCTATTTTTGTAAAGAAAGATTTGTGCACCAGAAAATCTGTGAAACGAACTTTGAAAAGAGTGAAAGCCAGCACCTTGCCCCGGTTTAGCAACTTACAATGTCAGGTTGCTCCAGGGGGCGTAACGAGGTTAGATGGCGCCTGGGACAAGAAGCAAGTTTGGCGCCCCCGTGTTCGAACCTGATGTCTTTCGGGAGCGAATTTACTGCGTTCAACGCTCGCCAAACCGAAGTAGCTTCAAAGGGGCAATTTTTTGAGAAAAAAAAAACAACGGGAACCGAAAAAATTTACCAGTTAAAATAACTCGGTTCCTTGACGGCACGGAGTGTAAGCGCTTCGTCGTCTTGGTCGGGTTCTTGATGCGGTGACCCTCGTCGAGGATGATGTAGTCCCAAACAAACTCTCTGCCGTCCGCCGTCTCGCCGAGCGCCTGCCACTGGGTGACGATCAGGCCGTACGTCGTAATGCACACGCTTCTCCGCAGCATGCACTGCTGGAGCACCTGGTGGTGGGGAGGCGCAAAGAACACAGGCAGTGATGTAACTCGGTCGCCGTCGCATTTGTTGAAAAAACACAAACAGCGATTTCAAAGCTCTAGGTTTGCTGCAGGTCTTCGCGGAATCAGCCGACTGGGCTCTGCTTTTAATCTTTTCGCAATGATTCAAATTTTCACAGATCTGTATTCAAGTAACTGGTCTCCATAAGTATGGTAAGCAACGAATCAGTCAGCAAATTTTTAAACAGAACTCAAATCCGGGATCTCAGAAAAAGATTCTATTCGAATAAGATTGTAGGAGTGACCATGCATAGTGTTACGTGAAATCGATTTCCCATTAAAAAATTTGCTGATAGATGGAAGCTCTTCATCTTTGTGGAGATGAACCCCCCAAAAAAATAAAACAATTCTTTTCTATAAGCCCATGCCACTAGCTCAACACAGAATTGAATAAAAAAGCATTGAAAGCTATTGCGATGATTCAAGTAGCATTAAAAGCTTTTGCGATGATCCAAACTTTCACATGTCTGTATTCATGTAACTACTAGTCTCGACAATGGTGACGACAAACAAGAGGATCTATCGGGCATGTTCTTTTTTTTCAACAATCCAGTCTGTATATGTTTGCTTTGCAATTGTTGCAACCTCTCCGGTGGCGCTGCGTTGAATGCGCGATTCACCACGAACGGGATGTGCGCGAAGAACAACACCCATATATACGTGGCATGAACAAGCAATAATAGAGTGGTTTCGTTGGGTGATCTCTACTGTTGTTAGCTGCCACAGTGTGAAGCTCTGCATACATGCCGCTCGGACTTTCCGATCGTAACAAGACACGCATCAAATCACAATTTTTGTAACCAATGCGACGGAGCCGTCGTCACACGGGGGATGTTTTGACGCAATTGTTTCTTTAGAGATTGCGACCAGCGTTTTTTTGCAAAGATTTGTGAATGTTGCCTTCGTTCCCCCCCACCCCCCAACAAACAAGCACAAAATGGCAACGCGCGTGCAGTGAAACCATGCAAGAAAACTGTACATTGGAGGCGCGCACGTTATTCTATATATTCATTGTACTAAGCCCAAGGTGCCAATGACAGCCATTCGTTAATTGCACCGAAGGGCTTCATCGCATTACCTATTTAGATGATTGTAAAAATCGCGGTTTTCGGCCCATCTCGAAAAACACATTTTCAGGTTAAAAAACGCAGTGTTGACCACAAGCTGGACTTATGAAAAAGCTGTTGACCGAAAGATATATGAAAAGAAGAGTAACATCTTGAGCATAACTTCCTATGAGCCATAATTGTCCAACAAAATACGAAAAAAACGTAATTGCCCAGCTCCACTTGCCGCTTTACGTTTGCTGGCGTTTCCATGGAAACATTCGACGCGAATTCCAGGCGCCCAGTTCTTGAACTCGGCGATCCAGTTCGGAATGACGGACAGGGGAATCACCAGCAGCACGTTCTTGATCAGCTGCATGTCGAACATGGCGGACACGTACGCGATCACTTGGATGGTTTTGCCCAGGCTGATGAAAAACCACAACGTAAAAACAAATCGACCGCAAAACATGAGTCCTATGCAGTTACGCAAACGAATAAGTCGAGTGCAATCATGCATGCAGTTTTTTGTGGAAGCGTAGCATCTACGGCTTCTACGCAAACCCACACATTTAGCCTTATACGTATGAGTGGCTTTTGTAGGCAATCTAACAAAAACGCGCCATAAAAAATCATTCAAACAAGCGTTTCTTAACCAACTACTTTGGCAGTTTAACCATGCTCGCAAACTCAAACCCCGCTTTCATTGCATTCACACAACGCCAGGTTGCCATTAAATACCGTACCCCATGTCATCGGCTAAAATTCCACCTTTTTTCTTTCTTTTAAACAAATCGTACATCCATTTCACTCCATTGATCTGCGTATACAACTGCAGCATTGCAAACAGAAACTAAACAGGAAATCCCTGTACATTGTATCGAAAACAAAAAGACGCCGGTATTTGAGCATGAGCTTTTAAACAGGAAGTCGATCACGAAGATGATACGACAGCCGCATGTTAACCATTCTGAGCCTTTCGAATGGTTTGCAAAGTAGGATCAGGCATTTTTAACACGTTCCATTCCGGGGTACGAGATACTCGTACTTGCAATCCCATGCCAGCAAATGCCTCCTGGAGCGCGAACTGCTTGCACAGTGGGGTTCCAGACATTGCCTCCAGCGAACGCGAACTCGCGTTTGGCAGAGCGGGATACCAGAGGTTGCTCAAAATCTCAAATCACAAACATAACTTTCATCATTGGTATTCATAGCCGAAGTGGCCAATGATAGTAACCTTGGCCAAAAATGCCCATGAAAAACAAAAACTTTTTCATCGGTAGTAACCTTGGCCAAAAATGACCAAGACCAAGCAAAAGTTTCACCAGTGGTATCCTTGGCCAAAAATGACCAAGACCAACCAAAACTTTCATCGTTGATAACCTTGGCCAAAAATGAACAAGAAAAAACAAAGCTTTCACCATTGGTATCCTTGGCCAAAAAAGCTAAAAAATCAAAGACATTCATCGTTAGTAACCTTGGCCAAAAATAACTAAGAAAAACAAAAACTTTTACCGTTTGCATGCTTCGCCAAAAATGACCAAGAAAAAAAAAACTTTCACCAATGGTATCCTTGGCCGAAAAGGCTAAAAAAACAAAAGCTTTCATCGTTGGTCACCTTGGCCAAAAATACCCAAGATTATTTTTTTGAAAACGAATGAAATTCGCATGGAGTCAGTCTTCGTGTGACATACCAACACCGTTAGCATTCCAGGGTAACTTTTCAAGCAATGAACATTGCACGAATGTTTTTACTTGCTTCAACTTGTTGCTTGTGTGTGTAAGAAATTTGGCGACGGAAAAAAACATCTCGCGAAAAGGCGGATCCACTGAGATAATTGGTATTTTTGCTCTCGCAAGAAACCCTTTAGGGACCGCAGAAGCCGGTATATTGACATTATTGCACGATTTTCCGATAACTTGCAAACCGCTAAAGTTACAGCACGTCCACCAGGAAGGCATTGTAAGAAAAGTTTTTTCACCGCGCATATTTTGAGGTATTGTCGATAGCTTTGTGGCGTAATTGGCGAACTCAAACAAGAGAAAAACTTAAAAAGCAAAGTAGTCAAAACAAAAGCAGTGGAAATTTTCAAAAACCTGTAGAAAATTCTACAAACACGTTAGAAAAATCCATTCGTCACAGAAAATGTCGGCCAGGACCCAAAGTTTGTAAAAATAGTTATACAAGAATTGTGCAAATTTTTTGCAAAGTACAAAAATAAATTTGTTGATTTTTTAGGGGAGTTTTGGTCGTTTTCCACATGTAAAATATATCTCTGGCACCAAACACAAAAAAAACTAAAAGTTGCAGTACATATTCACATCTGCGTCCTACAACATCCTACCAAATTTGAAGCAGAAGTAATGAGAATAAAAAAAGTTATGGCAATGATCCAAAAAATTTCTGACAAGTGTCCGAAAATTGAAGAAAAGTGACAAAAACTGCAATAAAGCATTTTGAAAAGTTTCGACTTTTTGTTATTGGTTGTATTTTTGCGTTGTTCCAATGCTGCATTCCGAAATCCAGTATCGGCAGCGATTTTGGCGTAATACCTAAAAAAGCGCTTTTTTCAAATTGCCTTTTTTGCCCCAATTTGCTTTTTTGCCGGAACATTGTTTTTCCCCAACCCTAAAACAATGGTGAGTAGTGACTTGGTATAGTCCTTGAAAGCACTCGAGGCCAGGTATAGTCCTTGCAAAAAAGCTAAAACGGTGGCAAGAAATTTTTTTGAAAATCATCAAGGAGTTTCCCAAAATGGCAAGAAACAAAGAAAAAAAGCGGATTTTCTCTTTATAATCATGCCATTTTTGACAGATTTCATTGAAATTTTGCAGATGTTCATCATATGGGGTAATGACAATTTGAGTAAAATTTCAGGAAAATTGGAGAGGGTGCCTTGACCACTCCCTGAGAATTGACACGGAATGGCTCTGAAAGGATTTTAAAACTTTTCAAGCTATGAACATTGAACCAGCGTCTTCGTTATTTCAACTTTGTGCTTATTTGCGCGTGAAATTTGGCAATGATGAAGCGGTTGGTAGGATACAAATAGGAAAGAAAAAGCATCGAACAAAAAGACAGCTTCATTTACAACATTGGTCGGTTTGGTTGTTGCAAGGAACAAACTTTTGCAGTAATTACAGCATCAGCCAAGGCATTGATGGGTTTATATGTTTCCACGGAATAAAGATTTTATCAATATTTGTAATTTTTCAAATTGTTGCTTGTTTGCGCACGAAATTTGGCAACGTTTAAGCGATTGCTAGGCTACAAATTCGAAAGAAAAAATATCTCGCGAAAAGGCTCCTCCATCGAGAACATTGGCAGGTTTGAATTATGAAAGGAACAAAAAACGCAGTGAATACAGCATAAACCAAGGTGTCGATGAGTTGGAAACTTTCCAAGCAAAGAACAATGCACCAATTACTTTAGATTTTCAACTTGTTGATTATTTGCACATGAAATCTGGCAAAATTGATGTGGTTGGTAGGCAACAAATCAAAAGAAGCTCACGAAAACGCAACTCCCCTGAGACCGTTGTTAGGTTTGTTTTTTGCATGTATCATGAATCGCAATGAATGCAGCGTAATTGGAAAGAATGATATATTTATAACTTTTATGAATATTTGAAGCACTACGGATTGCATGAGGAAAGGGTATAGGCAAATCGGCAAGCCGAAGTTTGATCTGCGACAAGCGCTAGACCGACTCTTGTTTCGCACCACCGTCGTCTCTCTCACGCGCCTCAGACGACGGTGGTGCGAATTTTTGCGCTTTGGCGACTTTTCAAAAGTGTCCTGTGAAGGTGCGAAACTTCTGAGGACAATTGCCGAAAAATATACCGGTAGGGAACGTTTGGGAATTTGGCAAACCAATTCACGAACCCGGAATGGAACGTGTTAATGCATTGTTGTCAAGCACTGAAACAAGTACAGCTTTTCCAACGTATGCAAAAGTCATGTGTTGCATTGTGACCTCGCACACACACGATCAAGCATGAGTAACTTGAAAAATAATGAAACGACATTAATATGTACACCGTTTCCATGGAACAATGATTCAGGAATCTGTCTAGCCTACATCTCAAAGTGCTATTATAACAGATGTACATTATCATAGAAACTCAAACTCGAAGCTAATTATTGCAAAAAGTTTCCAAATTGGTATAAATAAGTGTCAACTGTCAACCACAGCAATGTAACAAACATTTACAATATGAAAAACAGGGAAGATCCAACTAACCCTCTACAGCAGGGGTGGGTAACCTGTGGCCCACAGGCCAAATGCGGCCCGCATGAACGTTTGAAAAGGCCTTCATCACAATTTTCGTTACCCAATTTAGAGTACAAAATCACGTCAAAACGAAGCTAATGATTACCAGTTACATAAGGATGCAATAAGAAGTCTCCATCCCTCTTAGTAAGATAAGGGTAGAATTTTAGGATACGAAGTTATTATTTGATGGCCCTGCAGCAATAATCCACAATTCATGCGGCCCGTGATAGTAAACAGGTCCCCACCCCTGCTCTATAGTAACTTCACAGCAAAAGCACAGAAGCAAATGGAGTGCTTGCACAAAGATCAGTGCACTTATGTAATTATTGATAAAATCTGGAGCATTAACTGCGTCTAAATGATAAAGAACGGTTCACTTTTCATCATCAATATTCACTATTGAAATAACATCAGTGCATTTGTTCAACTGTTACAAACACAAACAAGATACACATTATTGTGTTTACACAAATTCTCACAAAACAATCTTTACATGTTGTCTATTTTAATGAATATAAAATCATACCTGATGTGGGTAGAGTCGTTCAACAAGTTGCTTGTAAATAACGAGGCCATTATCCAGTTCAACAAATCCCATATTCTCATCATCATCTTCATCCTCAGCAATAGCTGCCTGATAAAAACAGTGTACACAAAACAAGGTATTAACCACTTCATGTGCATTGGTTCCCATTAATGCATAACATAGTCTGTTTCCTCATTAAACTGCAGCATTCAGATATTTAAAGCTTACTACTGCATTGATTTAATACGGAGGTTCCCAACTATGGCATTACTAGTGCGTCGTTTTGAGATAAAGTGCATTGCAATGCAAGTTTACATCTATCATCACTACCAAGATCTTAGGATTTTAGAAACACCTATTCAAACCCAATCGATGTGCATGTTCGAGTCCGCAAGCAGTTAAGCACTGTGTGCAGTCATGCAAGAACAGCAAAATTGATTTCAGCAATTTGAGGTAACAGTAATCTTTTGTGCGAAATCCAGTTTGTTTAGGACAGGTGAGCTAAACAATATTTGAGTATGTTCATGCAGTGCATCAGTTGATTTTATGCACAGGATCAGTGCATCGATATTTAATTCAAGCTGGGAACCACTGATTTCATAGAATAAACGAGAAAATCAAAAACTAGGCGACACAGTTTATGCTTCACAAAACTTATAAACAAGTAAAATAATTAGAAAACTTACGCAACTTTGAAGTGGACAAACTTATCTTAATCCAGGAACATTAACATAATAGCATATTACCTCAATTCTCTGAATGCGACTCATAATCTTTTCAGAAGGAATCAATTTGTAAGCTTTTTTGAAACATTTCAAGGATCTGTAAAGCTCCCCTTCAGCAGCATATTGTTTCCCATCAGCTACTAACTTTTTTGCTTGAGCCTTGGAAGAATCATCATCAAGGATGTTCTCCCTATGGAACAACATTTTTAGCAGCATATAACATCTTATAGCAATTTAGAAACTCAAGGAATGAAGCAAATATTGTTGCATGTCTGTTTGTTTACCAAGGTTTGCAAAATTTGCAATCGTAAGTGTGACATCTGCACCAGCACATAATCTTTGTCTAAGTTTTTCTAGCTGTCGAATAGCCATGTAGACAGATTGCAGTGAACACTTAAACACCTGTAAAGTAAACCTTGTCTTCTCTGCAACAGCTCAACACCTGGACATATTGGCACACACTGAAGGAATACAGTACAAAAACAACTTTGCTGTATTGACACACAGCACAACCATGAAATGGCAACGCAACCAAGCACATCTGTACTGAACAAAGTGAAAAACGCATCATAAACAGTATAAAATGCACCTACTTTGTAAAAGGTATGTACGTTTTTTGCTTTTTAATAGAACATTACTGTCATGAAAGGTAAAATGGAGATTACAAATATTAAAATCACTCAGAAAATTTTTTATAAGCTATGAGTTTGTCACTGTCAATTAATAAACACAAAGTGAAGAAAATTGCTAGTAAGTCACAATGACTAAAAGACTTAATAGTAGCAACATTCCGAAACCTAACTCATACATTGAAACCACGTCAAGCTGTCTTTTGTCACATTATTAAGAACAATACTTTGTTCTCTTCTATGCAACATTATTGCAGCTGGTTTTGTTCTCAGCAATTTTTCGATCATTGACCGAAACATTTTTGAAATGAATGAAAAAATTTAAGTCAATTTGGTCATAATGTCTAAAAATATAGGCTAATGAACACTGTTACAGTGACTTTCAACACTTTGAGTCGGTGTACGATACATTCGTACTTCGATTTCGGCTTAAAAAACAGCAGTTTTTGGTTGCCTTACCAACGCCCTAGCTCCTCAGCCGATTGCGCTAGAGAGCTGTTCATGGGCTCAAACGGATCAGCAAGTCTAGTAGATTGCACTCGAAAAAAAATTTTTTGGTTGGGGGGTACGGATTTTTTGTGACTGACGTCATACGTGAAGTGGTTTTGGGGTCATTTTGGCTCATGTTGCCTGGCCTAGGGCCCAACCGCTAGGCCAAAGTGTTTCGCTGAAGTTTTCATTGGAAACTAGGCTCGAGTCCGAGTCTTTTGAGCCTTTGATCAACTTTCTAGCGTTTCTGGTTCAAAAATTATGATCTAAAATAAACAAATTAATTAATTATCTAATTAGTCGAATATTTTTACTAACTTACATTATAATTTTTGAACCCGAAACCCCAGCAGGTCATCTAAAGTATCAAAAGACTCGGATTGTAGCCTTATTTCTAGTAAAAACTTCATCGAAATACTACCACCTAACGGTTGGCGCCCAGGGTCAGGAAAAGTGGGCCAAGGTAGCCTAAAAGCCCTCCACTTATGATGTCACTCACAAAAAAACGCAACCCCTAAGCAAAAAATTTTTTTCGAGAGCTGAGTAGAAGACTTGCCGCGCCTTTTGACACTTCGACCAGGTCCGTGACCCAAACAGGAGCGGAGATATTCTTGCGCAAAGCCACAGGCGTTTAGGCCTTTTTTCCGAAAATTCCCGAAAGCAGCCGGACGCCAAAGTATTAATACAACTGTGAGACAAACAACCGAAACGTTTCACTGACCAAAATGTCTCAGCGAAAAATAAACAGTGTTGCAGACACAACAGTGTGCATGCATGTCATTTAAAAAACTGGCACTGTGATGAAAAACAAAAAACAGAACCTGTAAAACACAACAGACAAACAGAAAACTATATAAAATCAACTAGAAAACAATCTTCCAAATAGTGTGTGGCTCAACATATTCCTGAACAAAGAGTGGGAGAAAGATTTTTGAAAGCAGATGGGTAATATATATATATCTTAAGTCACAAACAATTTTACCACTTCAACCTTTGATCTCAGATAGCTTCAGGAAATATATAGCTTGAATTAAGATTTACAGTTTCTTGCACCAAAGCAATGTGAACAATCTACAGAAGCATAATATTGTAGTGTCTGAATGATCCAACCAAACACTAGAGTTGGAATTTTGAGTGCAAAAGCATTCTTAATGAGACACACTTACTCATCAACAACAATAGCAAAAAGAATAGATTAACCTAAAAGTTGGTTGACAATGACCACCACCATGCCAAAGCATGCAACACTCATTTTGTCATGAAAGACAAGGATAACAATCTTGACTGAGCGCTTTTGCTGAAGTCAGAGACTGCCAACACTCACTTGAAAGGTAGAGACTGCTGTACTGGACCATCAAGCTCTTTAGCAAATTACCTATTCAACTAATTTGGCATTTTTAACTGTGGCAACACAATATTTTAGATAGGACACACAAATATATACATTTTAAATGAATTTCATTTTTACACATGGCTTTGCAAAAACTACTTAATGTTACTTGCTTTCATCTTAGCTTACTAACCTTTCAAATAAAACTGCATGGTTTGATATTGGTAATACAACATGAAAAAGTTACATATATACAAAAACAGGCTCATTTATTTTGCAAGTTGCTTTGACAATCAGAAACAAGGTAAATTAAACTCAACACAGTTAACAAAACAAAACGGCAACCTATGAATAGCATAGCACACTACCTTGAATTCAAAATTTTTAGTGGCATGATCTTCACTTGCAGCTTGGGTCAAAACAGCAAGAAGGCAGCCAAAATATCAATTGAAAAACTACTGACATGCAAAGCAAGTACATGCAACAAAATCTTTAAAAATGATTATTCAAAGATTTCAGAAAAATAACGAAATAATATGCACTGATGACTAGCTTTTGAACCACTTTAAAAAATTGCAATTAAAGAATCAGAAATACTACAGGCAGAATGTATTTTTGCATAACTACAGTTTTAATATTGTAATGTTTCAGGGAGTTAAATACAAAATTAGTAATTTTTTGTCAAAATTTGGTACAGTGTGAGCAGCTTCAATTGCTGAAAAAATTTGATAAAAACAGAAAAGATAAGTAGGAAAAGTTGTCCTAAACACAAATTACTAAGTAAAAGTAGAAAAATATAAAAGGGGAACATCACGTGTCAGATTGGCATTATATATCAAATGAAGTTCAGAATGTTACAGCAAAAGCACTGATTGTAGATACTACAAAATACAATATACTTGATTAAATCTATGGTACTCTCCATATCATCCATTGTGAACACTAAACTGACCTTGTTCAGCATTACTTATGAAAGGTACATTGAGTCATTGGGTTATGCTTTTCTAAATTTTACTAGAGTAATCTAGACCAACAATAACAGTTATTCAATAATTTTTTATTTATGCGTTTGGTACAGAAACACAGAAAAACAACATAAAAATGCAGAAATCCTGAGACATAGCACATCACAAATGTGTTAAATTGGCACAAACAAAACTGAAGATGAACAACATTGTACTAAAGTACCTGCACCAGCAACTGCTGTGTTTGCTCACCATCACTAAACTGTTTCATATATGGTAGAATAAATATAGCAATGTACAAGTAGCATCAAGTATTTGAAGCATGAGGATAAAAATTTAGAAGGACATTCTTCAATAAAATCATAAAACTTTTTCAAGCCAAGGGATAAAATGTTCTGATTAAACAGGTAATTTGACATTGGCAACCATTTACATATACTTGGAGCTGTAATGCAAAATTCAATAGGCATCACTATGGGCAACACAAAGAATCGGAAGGCATACAGTACATTAGCATGCAATATGAGTATTACAAATTATTTTGGAGTGCAGGTAAACATTGAGTAGAGATGCCTCTGAGTTTATTAGTTACATCATGAAGTGATTTCATTTGTCTTTTGAGTGTCATTGTCATCTTAAAGTAAGGCATGAAACAATTCACCAAGGTTTTTGACTTTTTTGGCAATTTTAATAGGTGCAAGCTGTTTTTTTCAGTCATAGACTGAAATGCTTTTGAAATTACCAAAAAAATTAAGTCATTTCAGTCAGAATGTCTGTAAATATAGGCTAATGTAATGAGCACTGCTATGGTGAGTTTTAACATAACTGTGAGACAAATGCCCGAAACATCTCAGTAACCAAAATGTCTCAGCAAAAAACGACAGAAGTGTTTCCGTGAAAAAGAAAACCACTGTCCAAGTACATGGTATAGTTTTCAATATGTTATGAATTTCATATGATGGTCCTTTAATTTAAATTAAAGATTGTAATAATCTTTAAATTAAAGGATAGCTTTAAAACAAATCAAAAATATATCAAACAATAAAAAAACTATTCAACCTTCAATAATATTGCGTGAAAACCTCATCATGCCAAAAAAATGTTGCTATTGCCAGTTGAATGAAATGGCATAACTAAAAGCTATGATCAAGCCAAGCACAATGTTAATTAAAGTAGCAAAATAACTGACCAATGCTTAGATGGTTCTGCCATTACACTTATAGCCTACGTACCTGTCTGGATTCCATGGCAAGTGTATGTGTGCAGTTTTTTTTAACTTTTTCATGTCACTGCTGCATTAGTGTTAAACTTGAAAAAATCATCACACTCCTAAAATTTGACTGTTGAAAAATGATCAAGACATTGTGAGTGAAGAGATCTTGCCAAGAGAAAAATTTCCCCACAAAAATGCAATGTATGACTAATAGATATAAAGAATGCCATCACTTTTTTAGGTGACTGACATGGCTTGATGATGCAAATCATTCTAAGCCCATTTTATGCTTTGCATTAGCTCATTTTCAGGAAAATCTTGCTGACAAGCTTAGAAGTGCTCAGTGATCCACAAATATGCACCAGCCAATTAGTACATCATAAGCCAGTTTCTTTGCATAGAAAAATGATCAAGCTTGACTTGCTATGCATGTTGTATTTTCACATATATGAGCACAAGTTTGTTCCCAGGTGGTTAGCCCAGAAAAAATGCACCAATGTGCAAGTCAGATGCAATCCTGAATATTCAGCCACAATCACGAAAATTGAACCACAATCGCATCTTGCTCCCATAAATTTGCTTTTTCTCTTCGTAGTTTACATATATATCACCATTGTAAGATCAAACCAGGCTATATCCATAATTAAGATTTTGAGATAATGGCAAAAAACAAAACTTTTTTCAGCTTTAAAGTTTTCCTGCCTTTTCACGTTATATAACTACTTCTTCAAACTTTGGACAGTTGTAGGTCATAGTGATACATAAAGTCAACCAAATTTAAAAACTCTTGGGACAAACGCTTGCTTTTGGACACCCTAGTTCAGGGTTTCTTATCCTGGAGTGCTGAAATCAATTTCAGGGGGTGCTGGGGAAGGTCACATATGTGGTGGTCAAAAGTAAAAGGAATACGTTTGGACAAACATATTTTTACCGCATATTTTAACAATTGATCGACGGGTGTATGAATATAATCATACTTGCCAACCATTGCCTACAGGCTACATGTCGTATATATACATAATCCAGTATATAGTAACCAGGTGTTAGCCAATGGTAGGGGATGCTAGACTGCTTAGGCGTGACCAAAAGGGGTGCTGAGGTAGGAAAAGGTTAAGAAACACTGCCCTAGTTGGACATACAATAGCTTGGAATTTTTACACTTATGCTGACTCATTCTATGCATCAGGGGTCTCAATCTCAAATTGCTCCAAAGGCCAATAAGGACTAACAAAGTAATCTGATGGCCGAATTATGACTTTGCAAATGTCGCATTATGAAGCTGACGCAATAATGGCGGTACCTAAACCTTACTAGAAACATCTTTCACATCTTATTTCCTGCAAAAGGTATCCTGAGTTATAGACAAACCATTTCTAATAGTTTCTATGTTTGTTTAAAAGCAACTTGTTCACTTTCTGGCCAACCACTTTTAAGCACCAGTGAAAAATCTACATAACTTGGTAATTACAGTTTTTGAAATTTTCTGATAAGCACCACAGGTCACAGAAAATACCAGCAGCCTGTGTGTTTCAGACCCCTGATATACATGGACATCAATCTCTATATAAATTTAAGGTTGTAAGTAAAAATGTGGCTTTATGGCATAATAAACTGAGATTAGTAATCACATAGACTAAAAACACGTATACAATGTAAATAAAGTTTTGTAAAGCACATTCTAATTTAAATGAAGATAAAGGATAGCTTTAAAACAAATCAACGCCACTTATGATGTCACTCACAAAAAAACACAAAACCAAAAATTATTTTTTTCCATTGCACATGCGAGGACTTGCCAAATTTGAGGGTTTGAACAGCTCTCTAGCACATTCGTCAGCGGAGATATTCTCGTGCAAAAACATGTGCAAACTGCTGGATTTTAGCCTTAGGCTACCAGCACAGAAAGTGCTAAAAGGCCTGAAATAATTTAAATTCCTTGTATTTCCAAAAAATGCAGCAATCCATTGAACATCATTATGAAACTGTTGATATCTATGACCAAAAAAACAGCTTCAAGCTCATGTCTACATAACCATAAAATAACCCCAGTTGTTTGCTTCTATAATTGATAGTTGTTTGTCGCATGCTCAGCTAACTAATAAAAAAGTCTGTTTGTTCAGTTTAGCTGCACTTGGTAGAATGCTTCATTTGTTTCTGTTGTCTTTCAGAAACCATAATCAACGATCAATCGCATTGAAGTTTGCTACTTAAATTGTGACAACTAGTGTTTGTTTTGATCATCTTTTTTTCATACACAAAGTTTTGCAGAGAATATGAAGCTACAGCACTATTGATGAACAGAATTTGAGATGTTAGAGTAGGCAAAAACACAACCACTATGAATGACACATTTTTTAGGGAAATGACCCCTGAGGCACAGCAACCCACAAAAGGAACAATGACATAAGAGGAACGTCTTCTTGGCTTTTAGCAATGCCAATCAAAGCTGCAGTATTTGGTATGCACTAACTAAACAAGAATTCAACTTCAAGGATGCCGTTTGCATAAGATAGGGATGGAAGACAGATGGCACACCTACTCACTGTGCTTGTGAGACAAAAAAACTATGTAAATCACAGACTCATATGCAAACTATTCACATCAATGAAGTAAAAATTAGTTGGTGGGAGCATCTGAAGAACAGCATTATGAGAGAGTTGAGATGTTCAAACAGAACCCACACTCCTCTGAATCACTGAAAACAAGTTTGAAAGAAACACTGACAATGCAAGGTTGGATATATCTGCAATAGGACTCTGAAATAGCTATGGGTAAACATTCTTTGACATAAGATTCACACACGATTATACCATGTCAGTCTTATTCTGTTAAGACCCTTTTCAGAATAACCACAGAAGGAATTGAGAAGTCCTCATTTAATGATAATCTCCTTGTTTTCACAAAAAGTAGTGGGATGGCACCAGAATGTGCTGAGATGAACAAAAGACTGGCCATAACAATAGTTAAAAAACGCAGGGAGCTTTAGGCATCTGTCATGACCTATATTTGAACAAAGCTCAGAGGTATCGGGAGCACCCTTGCAATGAGGCTTTCAAGGCAAACAGAGTTATCATCATTCACTTCCAGGATCTTATGTTATGGACATTTGATTGACTTCATTCAGATTCCAAGGCCCTTAATTTCTTTAAGACTAGGCTAAAAAAAGATTTTGTTTATTTTGCACCCGCACTCCAGGCGGAACAATCAATAGATCTAGATGCTTGCTATATTCAAATCGCAATGAAAAGACTGCTTCAGTGATTACAACTCCCAGATCTTTAACTAGTTTGTTTGTGATTTAGCACCCTGCTTTCAAACAGAGAAGAGGGTGCACCAACTAGGGAGCATCCCTTACCGCACTTGAGTGAGATTTGATATTAGCTTTAGCAAAAGCCCAATGCCCAGGCCATATAACTGTGCCTGTCACAGGCAGGTTTCAAGTGCATCATCACCTCCAGGTGGGATTCTGACTTAGAGGCATTCAGTCATAATCTGTGGGATCATGATGGTAGCATTACATCTCATGATTTATGTGGATAAACATTGTCTTTGCCCTTGCTATGCTTTTGTCCTGAAATGTTATGTTTACTCCATTGCATTCTGCCTCATAACCCTTATTGTTGGTTATTTCTCTCACCTAGATGTGCATGCTTCACCTGCACATCTGTACATACATCAACTCTTCGCCCAATGCTTATCCCATCATCATCTGTGTAAATTTTAATTAATGATTGTTTGCTAGGTTTGAATTTGACATCTGTGTTTTTGCAATATACGTATGTTGTTCAAATGACATCATGGGATTATTTCATTCTTGCCATGGTCCCCTTTCATTTGCCCTTTTTGATTTTGGGGTATATTATTCACTTTTTTCTGAATCCATTCATTTCCACTTTTTTAACATGTGTTTCTGTACTATTTTACTATTTAACATTACTTCTGTACTATTTAACGTTTGTTCTTCTGTACTATTGCTGTACTTCTTTTGTGCTATCACACTGATGGCTGAATGTCTGACATGTGATGGTCATCTTATATTCTGTGTATTTTCCATTTGTCCCATTTAATTCCTGTCTGCGTTACTGTATATTTTTCAACTGCCTTTTGCTACTGTACTCGTATTATTTCACAGACTAAATTGTGGAGAATTAGAAGTTGTTGTCAAGACTCTGACATACTGTAACATAATAGGTTGTTAAAATATACTGCACTCATTAACCAACCATTAAACTATCATATTTTGTTTTTAATGTGCCACTCAACACTTAGGCTACTACAGTACATTATTTTTTTCAACATTAAACCTTTGCTATCTCTGTTTTTACCCTTGCCTCTAACCTCATTTGAGTATATCTTCGCCTCGTAGGACATACTTCTACTTGTGATTTTGGTACTTCAATCATCCAATGGTGATGGGTTAACTATGCTGCTTCCTCATGATGTGTCAACTGTTAAAAATTGTTTTTTTGCCTCTTTTGCATTCACTCAGTCACTGCTCTTGTACAGTATACACTCTCCCTTTTGTTTTGTTATGTTACTTGGTAAGGTTGTTTTTTAATAAATTTGTGCTGGACTAGAATTTCTTCTTTGTGAAAGATTCACTGGTGCACATGATCTCTTGAAAAGTTTCATAGTCATTCAAACAAAAAAAGCAATTTCTTGACAATTTTCATTGTTTTGTTGTTTTCACGAATGTGATGTGATAAAGCAGCCTCATTTCATTACTTTTTTGCAAGTATGCAGTCAGTCATGTGATGTTTATTGTTCAAACGTTCTGGTTTTCAGAGTTACACAGTATGAAGTCTAGTATAGTACAATAAGAGATTTTTTTAAGGAAAATGTTGGGTACCTAGTATGGACCTGTAGGGACCTGATTTCTCTGATTTTAGTGACCCAATTTTCTCTGATTCTAGGGACCCGATGATAATTTACACTGATTTTACACTGATTTCGATTTAAAATTCTAGGGACCCGAATCGGGTCCTTAAAAAACACCTTTAAAAAACCTAGTATAACAATACATTCGGCAAAAATTAAAAACAGCTTGCGGCAATAGTTTACTTAGTAGGTGAAAACCGCAAAGCTACTGTGCATCAGTGTTGCCAACTCTTCTTACACCTATACACCAAATCTAGTCTAAAAATATTCCAAATATACTATAGCCTATACGTATGCCAAATTTATATCTGTAACAAAAAAGCATCCAGTTAAATGCAATATTTTTAATTCCTTTTGATTGTTTCACGTAGATGATTAGCACGTTGGGTTGCTGCTAAGCAGTGCCATCATAGAGATGCTACAAGCAAGATCAATTTCTACATTCTTAATCTTTATTCTTTAGTGGTGACAGATTCATTAACACTAGAAAATTCATCCTTCAAATCCAACACAGTATATTTTACTTTCAGTTTATTAACTTCTTATTCTTGACCGCATTGGTCAATTTTTAGCTGATTTGACCGCATTGGTCAATTTTTAGCTGTTGACCGCATTTGTCTTTTGACCGCATTTGTCTTTTGTCTTTTGACCGCATTTGTCTTTTGACCGCATTTGTCTTTTGACCGCATTTGTCTTTTGACCGCATTGGTCTTTTGACCGCATTGGTCTTTTGACCGCATTGGTCTTTTGACCGCAAATTGACCGCATTGGTCAATTTTTTACCGCATTGGTCAATTTTTCGCATTGGTCAATTTTTAGACCGCATTGGTCACTTTTTTTATTGACCTTCTTTTGTGGTCCAGAACAACAATATTATGCTCTATAGGCCTACTGCTTTGTTTGCAAGCCACACCAGCTCCTGTATCATCAGTCACTCTTTCTCTTTGCTAAATCTTCTGCCACTCTCGTAAACAGCTTTCCTACACTCGAATGCATTGTTGTCTGACTACTTGTGCATAACTTGAGCTGAATTCAGCTCTTTCAGAACGTCTCAAGTTACTCAACTTTCTTCCAAACTCGCTTTCCACTTATTCAAGGAGCATGCTTGCTTACTCCCATGTTGTTAAGCAAAATCAAACTTTTTTATATGGCTTCAACACCACCATCGGATTTTGTGTTTTCGCTTTGTAATAAACCAAATAAACTGGTTTAAAATCTCAGCTTAACCCTCTGACAAAAATATTCCAAATATATAGGCCTACCAAATTTTTCATGCATACCAAATCAAAAATTTATATACCAAGCACTTTCAAAATATGCCAATTTTTTCAAATTTGGTACACATATAACTATATCGTTTATACCAGTTAGCAACACTGCTGTGCATTATGAATTTAGTTTCAACATTTCAAACCTCGCGCTCTTTCCCAGCAGAATCATTGATCAAATCAATAAAGTTGTGACGTCAGTGTGCTCTATGCATTCTCTTGCATTGTGCAACAGCGCCACAGTTTGAGACGGCACGGAAGGAATGGCACGACAGGTAGAGATGAGCAGAAATGAGCAGCGATTGAGTATCGTGATTTGGACTCGGTTTCGAGACTCGTCTCGAGGAGACTCATTTTTGCAAATCTCGGTCTCGAAGGTTGCGGGTCTCGTCTCGGTCTCGAAGGCAACATTTCTCGGCCACATGCCCATTCTCATGAGAAGTGCCGGATTTAGAGGGGCTCTGGAAAGATAAAATTGCTTATTTAATTGAATTTAATTTATTTCTTTATGAGCAGACACGAAGTCCATAGTATGAACACACACACTCTGCAGAACGCAGGTCGATAAAAACAGACAAAACAGAACGTAGTACAAGGAATTGAAGCCGCCGGAATCACAGGGTTACAAACACTTTTTGCAACTATACTGAAGACAGAACCATAGGGTTACAGACACATCCTGAACACTTAAGTTAGCTAACACGTAACACTTGTTACAAAACTACTGAGCAGTAGGGCGCTAATTACTAAATTGGTCGAGTCTAAGTGAAATGCGAAAGCATTGTGTCATGACACGCCATCATTCAAATGGATACAGCAAAGTTCGATCACTCATTCCCAGAGTAAAATGCGATTATAGTGTTCAAAGAATACGGACGAATACAAACAATCTGACTGTATCAAAGCACGTGACCATATATTCAGGGACTCCGGCACGGGGTTGCATTACGGGGGCACTGCCCCCCTGTCCTTTGAAAGGGGGGAAACGGGGACACAGGTGCCCTTACATACCAGTATCGTCAGCACAGTAATTTCATGATTTATCAAGATCAATTTGAGGCAAATTTATTGTAACTATTCACGCACACCTAAAATTCAGAATGGTTTTCTGCAATTTCTGTAATAATTATGAGGTCAACTTTGTTGCTAAACGTGCAAATGTGAAAAGAATGACTATTATGGCTATGGGTGTGCTTTTACACTGAACTCAAGCAAACAGTTTTGAACTCGTGGTACGTCAAAGCCATGGGCGTCCGCAGGGGCATCAAAACAGGGGCGAAACCAGGAGGGGCAATTGAGGGGATCGCTCTCCATAAAACCTACGAATTAACCTTATATACCATGATTGTGTACAATTCGGAAAACAGCATTCGCAATACAAGGCTATTTTTCATCCATTGTTTTGTCACTGAAGTTTTGTGAAGTAGGCTATACTTCATCCCTCTCAAAGTAGTGAACCCGTAATGAGACTTGACTAACAACTATTACTGAAATCTAACCTCATTGGCTGAATCTGCCCCGGGAACAGAACGTCCATTTGCCCCACTCTGTTGTGACACTGTTTCAACAGAAGTGGGGCCAGGCGGTCTGATCCTTCCAAATTCACAGTCAATACTTCCAAACTCAAACTCTAGTCTCCCCATTTTCCAGTTTATTGCATTCTACTATGAACCCTCCCAATACAAACCTAAAGCCCCCTAAAGTAATGATTTGGCGATAGACTTGCTTCTATCCAGCAGGATAGCAAACAGAGGTAATAATCAGCCTATAACCAATTTAAAACCACGAATGTCATCCAACACCATAGTCGCCAGTAAAAAAGATAAAATTTGCACCAGACGATTGCTTTTTCTGCCCAAATTTATGTGATATAAGCGGAATGACCTAACCCAATACAGCCTAATACGCATTTAGCTGTCGGTCGGTTGTAGATTTCACCACCATGTCAAATTGGTTCTTTCGTGGCCGGCGTGAGTTGTCTACGGGTTTACAACTGTAAGAAGATGATCAAAACCACATAATCGTTAGTCACTCTTGCCAGGCGCGTAGACACGAATAAAGCATTCGGGGCACTACCCCCAAATTTTGTTGTGCTCAGAAAAGATTCTTTTAAGCATACAATAAAAAAAATATATTTCCCCCTAGAAATGTATTTTCCCCCCAAACCTTAAAACGTGGCAACACGCCTAGGCGAAGGCCACCGTCTCCCTCCAAATATTGAACCATTCAACAAACATTGTCATGACCGCGTAAACGTAAAGCCAATTATTCATTCCACCAAGCTGTAGATAACTAGTATTTTGCCGAAGTTTCTGTGTTAGAGCCAACTGCTGCAGTAACATGGTTAGTTGAGTTGTGTCGTGCTACCACGGCCCCGTTGAGAGAGTGAGCTGTTGCACAATTGCATCGTTAGGTCATAATTCGTTGAGCTACTGGAGCACGCTCAATGCATTTTTATCAGAGCGGCAAGTTGTTTGCTAAGACTTAGGCTATATCCATAACCGTCTCCAGAAAGTCTTCAACAGGGGAGCTTTACGTTTGTGTAGTGGACTTGACATTCTAAAAATTGACAAAACTCCACTGATTTATAGTGTTACATATTTCCATTTGGGGGCTTTGGAGCATAGTTTGGGAGGCTAAGCCCACCAAAGCCCCCTACCCGGCGACAGGACTCTGTTAGAATGCCTTAATTTCTCTCACACTACTGGATCCCTTGTCTTATGATGGATGTATGACGCTATATTTGGGGTGCTGTTAAAATGTTTTTCTCCTACCAGAGTGGTCGTGAGCAAACACCTATCCTGTAATGCGTTATGACTAACCTTTTCTTTTGTGCTCCTGCGTTGTTTGATTGTGCTAATGATATGGACCATGTGTCTGAAATAAATTATTATTATATTTTCTAAGAGATATAAACCAGTACCGAAACGTGAAGTGAACAATGAAACAACCATTGCATTATTGACATTAGATTATTAAATTTACAGTATCCTATTTATTATAGCCTGCGCTATATGCGGTGTGCACCAGAGTTGTAAACAGGCCTCAATTTGAAGCTCGAACCAGCTCTTGCCCGACATTCATTTTTGAAGCATAATTTAGGCCCGAAAGCCAAATTTAACGAGTGGGCCAAGATATGCGCAACTGCGGGATATCAAAAAACGTAGTGTACGGGTATAACTGCAGGTACACGGTTTTATCACACCCAAAATAGCAAACACCTTGACCAAAACATCGTCTCAAACAAGCACAAACTTAGCTTGTTAGTCAACGATAATACTGCAGAATGTGATGCTTCTCAAGCAAAAGAGAAACTACTGTGAATCACGAAACTATCTACTATGCAGGGCCGGCCTTAAGCCGATGCAACCGATGCAGCTGCATTGGGCCCCGCGCCATAGTGTTTGGATAGATTATTCATTTTTGCCAGATACACCTTGCGCTTGAGAATTCAGTAGAAACGCCATATGAATTCCATTGCAAATAACGCTCTCGTCAGAACTAGCAAATTTCCTCTCGAACGTTAGCAAACGTGCTCAATTCTTGTGTTGGTGCTGTTCTGCATATCTGCGCTCTACCACGATCGTAACACTGTTGACTGAACATGATGACGTCATAAAATCACTGCTCAGAGGGGCCCCGCGCCTAGGTCTTGCATTGGGCCCCGCGCCCAGGCCTTGCATTGGGCCCTGCATCTGCTAGGGCCGACCCTGCCACTATGGCACTATAGGCACGAACGAAACCATCTAGGACAGTGCTATAGGCATAAAAAGCCGGTTTGTAGGTCATCGTTTCGCAAAACAAGCCGAAAATCGCGTAAGTGATTGATCTCTTTGACGGAATGTCCTGACATGCTAATTTCTTCACTATTGCCGCCTTCTCAAAAAGAGCGGGAGTCTAATCCCAGCAGAGAACAAAGAACGCTGCGTGTTCGTAAATAGAATTAGCTGAAGAAAAATTACAATCACTTCACTCACAGAAGTCACCGCAGTGAGCAGAACAAATGTACTTCAAGAAAGAAAAAATTACTCTGAATGCAATAAAAAGTTTTGTACGCAGGTCCGAAATCGGCCCGAAACATTTTGACGAACTTAAGCCCGAACCCGGCCCGGCCCTACTTACTGTACAACTCTAGTGTAAGGTTTCCATCTCTAGAGTAAGTGTCCCGTCAACACTTCTAATATTTTGTGTTTTGTGTTTGATCCCCTGGAATGAGTAAAAAGGAATCGGCACAGTTTATAGATGCACATGTAAAGAAGGCAGAAAAAGTGGAAGAGCAATGATAAAAAAGGTGGCGAGCAAGCAGAAAAGCAAGATCCATAATCGAGAATGAAAAACTAAACTAATTTCAGCTTGTTAGTGTTTGATCCTGATATTCAACATGCTTCAGTATTCCTCAAGCCCGTAACCAGGTCGGGACACCAGGGTGGGCGAAGAGTTTTTTGAGAGGGGGCCCAAATTTTTTAACTATGTCCAACACATTTTTCCAGGAAGGGCAAAAAATTCCAGTGGATTTCTCCCCCTGCGCTCCCCTGGTTACGGCCCTGAATACGCAAAGTACAGCAATTTTTCAAGCGCAACATATTTTTAAAACTTCATGCAGAATTTAGTAAGAGCTTTTCATCAACTAAGTACGATACAAAAAAAATCAATTGAATTTATTTTACACTGCTGAAAAACAAAGTTGGGCTAATACTATACAACCCTGTGTGGATTGTATTTCGGGAAGTTGTGGTACAAAGCCCGATTCAATACCTTTGACTCAAACTTCAAGGAAAGAAATCTTGCGGCTGGTCTCTACTTTTAATTCGTTTTAAAAAGACACATTTTATGTGCACTAGTCGTGTATGATCACGAAATGCATCCGCAGCAGCATACGGTTCCGAGAAATCTTAAGTTTTGACTTTTTTTCAATTCGCTTATGCAAGATGCTTTTGTTTCAATTCGCTTATGTAAGACACAGGTTTCTTGACTGACATTAAAACTTTTTCTTTTGCACGAAACATTCTGTCAATTTCGGGGGAGATTCGGTGAACTGAGTGTCAAAACAAAAGGGTCGCACTATTTCAAAAAGCAACACGTCATGTTTGTATAAACAGCCAAGAATTTTTTGTGAAAAGTTCAAGAGCGATTTTTAAAACCGCACCATAATTTCTTGTGCCGTTAAAAACGTGAGAAAACGCTGGTTACTCTTTATTAACGTACAAGGTTAGACGTGTACCAATATATTCGTGCACCCGAAGCAATATAAGCTTTTGGCACCCCCATGTGCACATTGCAAACAGTGGAGGCCAAAATAAAGTTGCACCCTGGACACAATGCTCCTTTAATATCGCCATCCGCAAGCAGCAAAATTTAAATATAGACCTGCAGAAAACCTTTTTGCGAGGGTTTTGCGGATTTTCTAATATTTTTTCTCAAAAATGAGCTAAAGCTAATCTATTTTTACCGAAACACGATATCACTTAAAACAGCATCACCTTGCAGTTTTCGTAAAGAAACAAAATCCGTTACTTTCAAAATTCTAACAACTCCAGCAAACCTTCAGCAAGAATTAAAAAATGTTTAGATTTTCGGTTATCCGACACTTCCTTTTTGGTTTTCGTAACACCCTAAAATCTGGAAACCCTGGTCTTAGATTTCCCAGCCTTCCCTGGTGCGCTCCGCCAGTGGGTAATGATGTTTGATGCATGACTAGTAGGTGTTACGGTAAAAAGTATTATTTTATTTGGCTTGTGGGCCAAGATACCTTTTCCGCATTTAGCTACATCCGAAATACCTACATGGGTTCGTCCATGGATGTAACAAGGACGGTGTTCACGAAAG